>Ga0335078_10006006_pt1 | contig 17973 bp, 17 predicted proteins | sample Lox_Sample_32_FD_206711 | JGI IMG/M metagenome (GOLD analysis project Ga0335078, IMG submission 206711) | Soil microbial communities from Loxahatchee National Wildlife Refuge, Florida, United States - Lox_Sample_3.2 | ecosystem: Environmental > Terrestrial > Soil > Wetlands | place: USA... | reverse complement strand
CTCTCGACTTGCTTGAGCGTGCCGCCACCGCTGGACTTGCGTCTGCGCGCCAAGCCCTTCGCTGCGGTTTGGCGGCACGCTCAAAGGGGCGATTTCGTCTTCTATCCCAAACGTGATCGCCCGAAGTCTGGTGACGTCCTAATCTCGCCGGCATGTCATTCTGAGCGAAGCGAAGAATCTCTCTTTCGGTTTTCCAACGAAGGCGAAGAGGGATTCTTCGCTTCGCTCAGAATGACATACCAGGGAAACGAGGACAGCAGATCACCACCAGCCCCTGGTTCCTAGTCCCTGGTCCCTAGCCGCTGGGCACCAGCCACTAACCTCCAGCCCCTAACCCCTTCTTGGTGGCCGCCTCCAGATCTTTGCTGGCGACCGCCGCCAGTTTGTCCAGGCCGGGCAAGTGGAAGCGAACGCCGCGCCGGGTAAGATCGATCAACCCGGTAAACAGCGCCGCATCCGCCAGTTCGCCCTGCTCGGATTCGGGATCGAGCAGCGCCTGCTTGAGCGCTTGCGCGACCGCCAGTTGAAAACGGATCCGCTCCTGCTGGATCTTGGGATTGGCCCGGAAGAAGATTTCCACCGACTCCACGGTGATTCCCGCGTAGCCCCGCTGGTTCAGCGCCGCCGCCGTATCCTCGAACGACACCCCCTGGCCCAGCATCCTCTCCACCATCCGCCGCAAATCGGCGGACAGGTCAAACACTTGCTTGCGTAGCGTAGCCGGCTCCTTCTTTGCTGATTCGGCTGTCGGTTTCATACCCACGACCTCCGTTCGTAAAATCAGTGGCTAGTGGTTAGTGGCTAGTGGCTGGAAGAAACCCACCACTCTGCACTCCCTAGCCCCTGTCCTTCTTAAAATCAGTGGCTAGTGGCTAGTGGTAAGTGGCTAGCGAAGAAGTCGTCTTTTTGTTTCTTCACTAGCCACTAGTCACTAGTCACTCGCCACTTCGCATGCTTTCTGCCTACTCCGAAAAAAGAGCAAAAAGAAAATAGTCCTGTCCCAGGGCTTTCGCCCTGGGCTACGCTCTGTCGCCGCTCCGCGGCTTCCCAACTGTCGGCCGCCGGCCACTTTCTGCCTACTGCTTTCTGCCTACTGCCTTCTGCCTTCTGCCTTCTCTAGCCACTAGCCACTAGCCACTTACCCATTGAGCCCCTGGTCCCGAGGCTCGAAGTAGACGCCCGCATCGGCCTCTACACGCCCGTCGTAGGCGTCGATCCCCTTGGTGGTTGCTTTCACCAGCGTCACTCGCCGGCGAGGGTTGAGGGCGCGCACCGCCTCCGCCTCCGCCAGCCCTTTCTCGATGAGGTACGTGACGTGGAATTGCAGGTCCTCAATGGGAATCGGGTAGCCGAACATGTCCAGCTCGCCCTGAAGCAACGGCAACGTCGCCGAGCGCGGGTAGATCATGGTGAGGTAGTAGAGGATCTTGCCTCGAATCAGTTCCTTGTTGCGTAGGGTGGTTGCCATGTTAGTCCCTTGTCCGTAGTCCTTTGTCGCTGGTCCCCGGTCCGTCAGCGTTTGGTTTCGGTTTTTCTTCATTTTTGCAATCTCATTGTTGCTTTTTGATTCTTGATTTCCCTTCCCTTCCCGCTACGGCCGTCGCCCGCGCTGAACAAGAAGAAGAGAGATACTCCTTGGTCCCAGGGCTTTCGCCCTGGGCTACTCTCTGTCGCCGCTCCGCGGCTTCTGCTTGCCTTTTGCCTTTTGCCATTTGCCTTTTGCCTTTCTTTGTTTTTTCCCAACTACGGGGAGAGACGATCCTTCGTCCCAGGGCTTGCGCCCTGGGCTACTCTCTGTCGCCGCTCCGCGGCTTCTTCTTTTGCCATTTGGCTTTTGCCATTTGCCATTTGCCTTTTGCCTTTTGCCATTTGCCTTTCTTTCTTCTTCCCAACTACAGGGAGAAAGAGAGGCCTACGGCCGGCTGGCTCCGGCCTTCCCGCGCGCCAGTCCGTCCACGTGGCGGTGCAGGGCCTTGATGGCGGTGAGCATCTCCTGGTGCTCGAAACCCACTTTCGAGCCTCCTTGATCGATGCTGGCGGCCAGGCGCGTGAAGGCCTCTGCCTGCGATCGCTGGGCACCTACGATCTGGTCCAGATAGGTGCGGGCAATCTCAAAAGCGCCGTCGATCTGCTTGCGCCGGTGTTCCATCAGTTTGTCAATCCAGTACCGGGCCAACTTGGCGCCCGTAAAGCTGAAAACCCCCAGGACCACAATTCCCGGTCCCCAGAGGAGGGCGAATTTTTCGAGATCGAGTCCGTTCATTCTTAAATCAGTGGTTAGTGGCCGTTGGCTGGTGGCTTGCTAAGAAAAGCGAAGGCTCCGGTCTTGCTTTTCTTTAACTAGCCACTAACCACTAGCTACCAGCCACTGCTCTTGTCAGTCCAGCGTTCCCAGGTCGTAGTGCATCACCACCACGCACGGCTTGGCCTCGTGCTGGGGAACCTGCCCGGAGTCAAGCGGTTCGGGATTCGCAAATCGTGATTCGGCCATGGGGAGCCCGGGCGGCGCCAAATTTCGAAGCAGCCCGATCTCAATGCCTTTGCCTGCGATCTGCGTTGCCGTTGGGGTGGTCATGTTAACCTTTGCCTTTTACCTTTCTTTCTTCCTGCTTACTGCCGAGTGCCTGCTGCCAACCCCAGAGGCCAGTAGCTGGTGGCTAGTGGCTGGTGGCTGGTGAAGAAAGAGAAGACAGACCCTGTCCCTGGCTCTCTCTTCACTAGTCACTCGCCACCAGCCCTTTCCACCGCTTTTCCAGCCACCAGCCACTAACCACGAGCCACTGCTTTCCTCAGCCGCCAGTCCCCAGGGCTTCAGGGGAGGGGCGCGGGCGACCGCCAGGCATGGAAATCAACCTGTGCATCGCCCGCGCCGCTGGGGGGGACAACCTGGTGATCCCGCTTCCCCAGGGCTCGCGCCCTGGGCTAATCTCTGTCGCCGCTCCGCGTTCGGCTATCGTTCTTCACCTTTGCCATTTGCCTTTTGCCCTTTGCCATCTGCCTTTCTTTCTTTTCTGCTGCCTTCGGCCTTCCGCTTTCTGCCTTCCTTCTTTTTGGGAGGGGGCGCGGGCTTCTCCCCATGGAGTCGTTAAGGAGTTGCTTCGCCCGCGCCCGGGCGGACAAACTCAAGGAGCCGGGTTTTGCCCCAGGCCGGCTGCCTGGGCTAACGCGTTCAGGCGCTCCGCTTTGGCGTTGTCATGGCCGGTCCAACCGGCGGCCTCGTAACCTTGGACTACCTCCAGGGTCTCCTCCGCGATTTCGCGAAAGCTAACCCCTTTCCAATCCCCCGGCGGGTATTCCTTAGCCGACTCCAATAGCCCGAGCGCCCCTTCCCGCGCGCGCTTGACGCCGACTTCCGCCACCCACAATCGGACTAATCTCTTCTCCCGCTTGGCAAGCCTGGCGGAATAGTCGTCCGCCTCGTACGAATCGGCTACCTCCATGATCTGGTCCGCGGCCAGGCGCATTGCAATCCGTGTGCGATTGCCCAGCGGATATTCCTTGGACAACTCCCGCGCCCGCCGCGCCAATTCGCGGGCGGGCCCGACGCCCATTTCCACCACCATTTCCCGTGTCAATTGCGTTATTTGTCTTGCCAATCTCTCAACTTCCGTCATCATCCCACCCTCGCCTGAATGCAGTTGGCGTTCGGGAGTTTTACCATTTTCGTTTTGCCCTTTGCCTTTTGCCTTTTGCCATTTGCCTTTCTTCTTCTTGCTGCCTTCTCTAGCCACTCGCCACTAGCCACTAGTTACTAGTCACTCGCCACTGGTTTATTCAGTGCCGGATGGCAAATCCAATCGCCACCCCGATGGCCACGTGCTCGGCCACCCGGAGAGAGCGCTGGGTCCAAGTGCCGCGCACGATCTTCAGCTCCTCCTTGCTCGACTGCTGCTCGCGCGCCAGGATCTGATCCTTATCGGCGAGGGCCGCGTTCAGCTTGTCGATGGAGGCTTTCTGATCGGCGATGATGGCCTGGCTCGCCGTCGCCTGCTTCTGGCAGTTGGTCGCTTCCTGGTCGCGAACCGCCGCCTGCTTCTGGCAGGAATCGAGCTGGACGAGGGCGGTATCGATCTTTCGCAAACCCTGTTCGGTCAGTTGGTAAGACGGGTTGGCGGCGGCGGCGGGTCCAACAGTGGTTCCGGCGGTGGCCCCGGCGGTGGCTCCGGCATCGGCGGGCGCGGCACCCGGCGCGGTGACTGGCGTGCCCGCTGGTACAGACTGGGGTCCCAGAGTCTCAGGTCGAGACCCCCCATCTGCACTCCCAAGGTCGTTGGGACTGAGGCCGAGCGCGTTCGCCACACTGTGAGCCACCTCCGGGGCGGGTAGCGTCGCTATTTGCTCGACCTGCGAGCGCTCCTCCTCTCCAAGAAGCGCTAACTGCTGCCGCAGTGTCTCGGCGTTTCTTTCCAGGGTGTTCCGCTGGGCTTCCAAGTCGCGGACTTGCTGGGCGTTGACCTGGTTAGCCTGGCGCGTGGCGGCCTCGGCGTCAGCCTGCAGCCTGGCGACCTGGGTCTCGGTCTCCTTCTTCAACTCCGTCAGCTCGCCTGCCTGCCGCTGGTGGGCGTCGTGTTCGTACCACCAGCCCACCGCCGCGAGCAGCGCGATCACCAGCGCTAAGGGCGAAAGTAGCAATAGTTTTCCCAGGCCCTTGGTGAGACGAACCGGGATCGTCGCCACCTCGGCGAAGGTCGCCTCAAGCGGCGACCCTTGCCCGGTCCGGTGTGTACCCGCCGGGTCTGCCGGGGCTGTGGAACCGTTCGGTTGTGGATTCGTCGCCATGTTCTACTTTCGCAACGCCGGCGCGTTCACTGCTGCTGTTTACCGCCAAGCAGCCGCTGGGCGGTCTCACCCGCCTTGCCCAGACCGTAAAGGCTGGCTATGAAGAAGGTTAGCCCGTCCAAGCCGGGCAGGGCGCGCGTCTTCCAGACGATGTAACTCACCCACCCGCAAGCCGAGAGCAAGGCCAAAAATGATCCCAGGCGGCTGAAGCTCGCCGCGCCCGATTCAGAAAACAACTGACCAAGGAAGTTCTTCATAACTGTGATCTCAAATCTCCCGTCTGAAATAGCAAGCCTTTGATATTAAATATCTTAAGCATAAAATCATGCCACCCTCGTGGGTGGGGCCTCCTTCGCCTGGGCCGCCACGACCTCGCGATACACCTGCATGCGGCGGAGTCCGTTGGCGACATAGTTAGGGTCGTACGTCTTTCCGTTCGGCGAACCCGAGTTCCAGCAGCGGAAGAGTTGCTCGAAATCGCGCTGCGGGTCGAGCTTATACTGCCGGGAGAAGTCCGTAAGTAGCTCTACGGCAAGGCGATAGTGGAAGCTTGGCTCGATCAGGTTGCGAACCGAGGCGTTCGACCCGAGTACGTGATACCCCATGATCTGCGTGTAGCCCCAGGAGGTCGCAAGCTGGCGCAATGAGTCATCCTCAAGAGCCGCAATGCTTTGCCGGTTGTTGGTGGCAAAGGCAGCGGTCAGGTAACGGGCGTGGAAATCGTCGCCCTTCGCGCTCAACATGTTTTCGGCGGCGCGATCCAGGTCGGCGGCATGAATATTCCCGTAAGCCTTTGATTCCCCAGAAGCTATATCGCGCAGGTGATTGTAGACGGCCGGCTCGAATCTGGCCGCGTTCTGAACGCCGGCCGACTCGTTCGCCGTCAACGCAGCGAGAAAATCGCTGGAAACCATTGATTTAAAGCAAGCTTCAAGAATAACGGCTTGGCACTGCAAGACGATTCGAGTTATGACCCGATATTCCCCCTGCATTCTGTCAAGGGTATCCCCAGTCCCTCTCCCTGCTGGAGAAGGGCCCCTCCGACCAGTAGAGTTGGGGGCCATCCCCCCTACGGAAGCTGAAAAGCCCTGCTGCGAATTCACTCCTCGGTCACTCATAATCAAAGGCTAACACCTGAAAATGAGACAATGGAGACAAATGAGACAAATGAGACACTTTTTTTTGTCCTTTTGAATCAGATATTTAGACTGGCAAAATCCGTCCCCAACTTCAAAAAGTCGAAAAAGTGTGGCATTATGCCACACTGGCGGGGTTGATCTGATTGCCGCGAAGGTAGTGGTCGTGTTGCCTGTGCGGAATAGCCAACCCGCGCTCTCCGAATAACGCTTAAGCTTTTGAATTAACGATAGTTATTTCAAAAAAAGGTGAGGATTTACCGCCAGTTCAGGGGCGGAAACCCGCGCGTTTCGATAATTGAACCCACGGCCTGGACAAGCGGAGTGAGGGTTTCATCACTTCGTCATTCTTGAACATACAAACAAATCAATAACTTATGCGCGTTGCGCTACAAAGAGTCTCACGGGCGGAGGTCCGTGTGGAGGGCCAAGTCGTTGGCCGGATTAGCCACGGCCTGCTCGTTTTGGTGGGTGTATCGGCCAGCGACACCTTGAGCGATGTTAAGTCTATGGCCGAAAAGGTAGTTAACCTTCGGGTCTTCGCGGATGACGCGGGCAAAATGAACCGCTCCCTTCTCGAGGCCGGCGCTAGCGTCCTATGTGTATCACAATTCACACTTTATGGAGATTGCCGCAAAGGGAGGCGCCCTAGCTTCGACCGAGCCGCGTCTCCAGGCGTCGCCCGACCTCTCTACGAGGCTTTTGTGGGGGCTTTGCGAGAACTCACCCGCCCACTCGGGGCTGTAGTCGAGACCGGCCAGTTTCAAGCGATGATGGAAGTAGAACTGGTGAACGATGGCCCGGTCACGCTCCTGCTTGATTCTAAAGGAGAGCTCTGACTTCTTAAGTTGATGAAAAATAACACCCTATCTGTCATTGTGCCCAGAGCAGAGGCAGACTATGGTGCATCCTCAGTCGCAGATTAGGTCACCCCGTAGCTGGCAGCGAGGCGAAAACCCTCGGGAATGAGTCAAGGGCCGAGTGTCCGCTCGCGAACACAACTGTCGCGAATGAGCACAAAGATGGCTGATGTGACTCCTGAAGCCTTGATTAACCAACTGTATTTACATGGCTTATTAAAGAGATCGATTGGCAATGCAGGTGCTAATCCAAACTTGTCGGATCAGGTCTCGTTCCTTTATTGTGCAGATCGAAAGGCAGAGACATATGTCGCAGGATCTACGGTACGCGCTTCGGACGCTGATGAAGAGCCCCGGCTTTACGGCCGTGGCGGTGATCGCACTGGCTCTCGGTATCGGCGCCAATTCAGTTATCTTCAGTAGTGTTAATGCGATGCTCCTTCGTCCCTTCCCCTTCAAGGACCTCAGCCGGGCCGTGGCTGTGTGGGAAACCGTACCCCAGCAGAACCAGGAGCACGTCAAGGCCGCTCCGGCCGACTTTCGTGATTGGAAAGATCAGAACACGTCAATCGATCTGCTCGCAGCCTTCCACGGCTGGGACGTTAACCTCACGGGCTCAGGCGTCGCCGAGCGTGTGGAGGGTTTTCAAGTTACGGCCAACTTCTTTCCGTTGCTAGGGATAGCTCCGCAACTGGGACGGAGTGTCGCCGCTGACAATTTCGGGACAGGCCACGCCTTTGTGGTGGTTCTCAGCCACGGGTTCTGGCAGCGACACCTTGGGGGTGACCCCAGCATTGTCGGGAAGAACGTGCTGCTGAACGGCCAGCAGTTCACCGTTATCGGGATCATGCCGGCGGACTTCGACTTTCCGGTCGGTGCCGAGGCTTGGGCGCCGCTCGACCTCAGCATTTCCGAGCAGGCCGACCGAGGCGATCATTATCTTCAAGTTATCGGTCGCCTGAAACCTGGCGTTCCCATTTCGAAGGCGCAGGCGGACCTCGAGACCGTCGCCTCCCGACTCGGCCAGGAGTATCCTCAAACGAACGCTGGCCACAGCGTCCGCGTGATGGGTTTGGTGGACGACATCACTTACGGGTCGAAGCAGTTCGTGTCCGTTCTGATGGGCTCCGCCGGCTTTGTTCTCTTGCTTGCCTGCGCCAACGTGGCGAACCTGCTCTTGGCCCGCTCCACCGGCCGGCAGAAGGAGATCGCCGTGCGCATCGCCTTGGGCGCCAGCCGCTGGCAGGTCGCACGCCAGTCGTTGACGGAGAGTGTTTTGCTTGCCCTCCTCGGCGGGCTCGGGGGCATCCTGCTCGCGGCATGGGGACTGGACCTCACCCGCGGCAGTATCCCACCCTTCATCGTCCAACATATCGCCGGGCTGAAGCACGAGCAGATCGATTCTCGAGTGCTGGGGTTCACCTTGTTGGTCGCCCTGTTGACCGGAATCCTCGCCGGGCTCGCGCCAGCTCTGCAGGCTTCGCACCCCGACCTGAACGACGTTTTGAAGGAAGGGGGCCGCGGTGGGACGGCGAGCCCTGTCCGGCGGCGGCTTCGCTCGCTCCTTGTGGTTTGCGAGATATGGCTGGCCCTCGTCTTGCTTGTGGGCGCCGGACTGATGGTGAATGGCTTTCGCAACCTAGCCAAGTCGGACATGGGAATCGACCGCCGGAATCTGTTGACATTCCGGGTCACGTTATCTGAAAAGGACTACCGCGACCCCAACCGCGTCCGGGGATTCTACGATCAAGCGCTCGAGAAGCTCAAAGGCTTGCCTGGCGCCGAGTCGGTAGCGGCCGCCACCAGTCTGCCTGGCGGCTGGGATTGGAACCAAACGCTGTATTCCGCCGAGGGTCAGCCTCCCTTGGCTCCAGGCGAACTCCGAACGACAGTTGAGCAGTCCGTCACCCCGGACTTCCTCCGAGTTCTACGCATACCCCTGGTTAAGGGGCGATTCCTGTCTGCCCAGGACGGCGCGGATGCCCCACCGACGGTAGTCATCAGCGAGAGCTTGGCTCGGCGCATCTGGCCCGACCGGGATCCTCTCGGGAAGCGCATCAAGTTCGGCTCGGACAGCAAGGGTCCCTGGCGCACCGTCGTCGGCGTCGTGGCAGACATCAAGCCGTCGCCCTGGGATCAGCCGAACCCGACCACCTACTTCCCCTTTGACCAGTATCCCCAGACGTCTTCCGCTCTGATAGTGCGCACGGCGGGGAATCCCATCGCCCTGGCAGCAGCCGCGCGCGCGCAGGTACTCAGCCTCGATCCTGGCCAGCCACCCTACGACACGCGGACGTTGGAACAGATTATTTCCGACGATGTCAGCGGCGTCGATTTCTCCGCTCGCATGATGCTCGCGTTCGCAGCCATTGCGCTAATCCTCGCGGCAGCCGGTATCTTCGCCGTCATGGCCTATTCCGTCTTGCAGCGAACCCATGAGATCGGGGTGCGCATGGCCTTGGGAGCCGAGCGCCCGGACGTGATCCGGCTGGTGGTGGGTTACGCCCTGAAGCTCGCAATGATAGGATTGGCCATCGGCATTCCTTGCGCCCTGGCTATCAGCCACGCCCTCTCCAGCGTACTTTTCGGCGTCATCCGCATCGACCCGCTTACCTTCGCCTCTTTGACGCTATTGCTCGTCGCGGTGGCCGCGGTCGCCGCCTACGTCCCGGCACACTGGGCCGCCCGTGTCGACCCCGTCGTGGCGTTACATCACGAATGAAGCCGGCTTCTGTGCTAATTTGACCTGGCAGGAGCAGCGCAGAGTCAGACACCCCCCGCAAAGCGGGTGGCTTGATGAGTGGGGCTGCCTCAAAGGCAGTCGCCCCGGCCGGTTGATTCTCGAAGTAAAACCTGCCTCGCCGTTAGGCCGGGGCCGTGGACGGCAGCCGATTTCTTTGAGGCGGGTTGAAACATGACCCCACAGGAAAACCAAGAGTGCTTCGCCGCAGCAGGTCGAACCGAACCCTAGTCCGACAACCGTTACTGCTGCTTTTCTCCCGAGCGCTTTTCTTGTTCCTCCTGGACGGTCAAACCTTTTCGAGTCTCACTGGTAGAACCAGTGGCTTACCTCGGTGACAGTTATTACCCCAACTCGTGTACCGTTGCACGCCCCGCTCTACCATCTCGTGAGGATTGGGGGCGGCGGACCTTTGTAAGGATTGGGCGTTGCTCACGACGCTGAAGCTGGAGGCCTTCGAGATCTTGATTTCGACAGCCACCCCGAGTACAACACTTTTGACAGATTGGAGGCAGACAGGCCAGCGGCGCCGCGAATTGCGCCTTGGAGCAAGCCAGTCCGGCCCTCATCAGACGGGAGAGAGTTGAAGAAGATATTGCCCCCGCAAGTGTAGGATTTTCATCTTCCGGCTCCCTGAGTCACGAAGGTGACGTGTGTTCAAGTGCCTGGCCCGTTTGGCCGGAAAAATGCTCCGAACAGTGAGGTCGGAAAAAAATACTTTAATGCCCAATCGGACCCTAAAGGGGCAGATCGGGACACGGGGGTAAAAGGTGAAGACGTACATTCCGCGTTTTGTCAGTTTGCTTGCGCTCGCACTGATGCTGCTCGCTGCACCGGCCGCATCCCACGCCCAAATCAGTATATCGATTCACATCGGCCCGCCGGTGCTGCCCGTTTACGTGCAGCCGCCTCTTCCTGCCCCGGGTTACATCTGGACCCCCGGCTACTGGGCCTACGGTCCCGAGGGCTACTTTTGGGTTCCCGGCGCCTGGGTCCTCCCGCCGGCCATGGGTCTGCTTTGGACCCCGGGCTATTGGGGGTGGAGCGACGGCTTATACGTCTGGCATAGAGGCTACTGGGGGCACCACATCGGCTTTTACGGCGGCGTCAACTATGGCTACGGCTATGGGGGTGTCGGGTACGAGGGCGGAGAGTGGCGTGGCGGCGCCTTCTACTACAATCGCTCGGTGTCTAATGTCGGCGACGTGCACATTACCAACGTTTACAACCGAACCGTTATCAACAACACGAGGGCAAATAACGTCAGCTATAGCGGCGGACCTGGCGGCGTGAGGGCTCAGCCGACCCGGGAAGAAGAAGCCGCGGCCCGTGAGTCACATATCCAGCCCACAAGGGAACAAACACAGCACGAGCACGTTGCCAGCACCAACCGCGGGCAACTGGCATCGGTGAACCACGGGAGGCCGGCCGTTGCCGCGACTCCGAGGCCCGGGGTGTTTAGGGGTCCGGGAGTCGTCGGCGCCAGGGTAGCGGGTCCGAGCACGCCTGCCAGGCCGCCGGGCCGGCCCAGGCTGGAGGCTCAACCCAGGCCGCAGTCTCAACCCAGATCGCAGGCTCAGCCTAGGTTGCAGGCTCGGCCCGGGCTGCAGGGTCAGGCCAGACCCCAAGGTCAGCCCAGGCCGCAGGGTCAGCCCAAACCCCAAGGTCAGCCCAGGCCGCAGGGCCACACCAAAACGCAGACTCAGCCCAAGCCAAAACCGCAGGGCTAGCCGGGGCATCAACAAACTCGCTTGCGGCTTTTGTTCGCAGGTACGCCCTCGGCTGGCACGCCAAGCCCCGGGGGCGTCCGTCACATCCGTGGCGCTCGTGATCTACCCGACTAACCCGACTGACCTTCAACTGTCGCCTGCTTCAGCCCAAGATTCCGCTGAATGGATTTGATGACAACCGACGCTCAATTAAGGTCAGGATTCATCGACCTTCCAGGTCTGTAGACCATAGGGCTCAAACGCATATCCGGTAGGCAGGCCACCCATTTTCGATAAGAGCTCTGCAACCCTGTGCTTCCTGTCAAATTGGCAGTAGAAGACCATATAGCCTCCGCCTCCCGCACCTGTTATCTTGCCTCCTAGCGCTCCCTCGCGCTGAGCCGCGTCGTACATCTCATCAATACGCGCATTGCTGATTCGAGGGGACATCTTCTTCTTATACTCCCAGGCTGCATGAAGCAGGGCCCCGAACTCGTTTAAGCGTCCTCGTAACAATGTGTTCTTCATTTCCACCGCGAGTTGCTTCTGGTGGCGAAGCCCACTTAACGTATCGTCCTCAAGTCGATGATAGCGCCGAATCTGATCATCAATGATGTGATCCGAAGCCCGCGTGGTTCCTGTGTAACACAGCAGAAGGTTATGTTCCAGTTCGTTGATGACGTCCTGCCTCACCCGCAACGGATTAACAATGACCCGGTCTTGGAAGAACTCAATGAAATTGAATCCGCCAAACGTCGCCGCATATTGGTCCTGCATGCCGCCCTTGATGCCCAGTTGTTCGCGCTCGATGCTGTACGCCAAATTGGAGATCTCATAGTCGGTGAGGGGAAGGCTCTTGAACTCTTTCAGAAGGCCCACCAGACTCACCATTAAGGTGGATGAAGATCCCAACCCGGATCCCGGAGGAGCATCACTGTGCAAGAAGAGGTCGAAGCCCGTGGAATCCTGGCCGCCCAAGTTGCGAATCACAGCCTTGACTAAATCAAGTTTGCCGTCATAGACAATCTCGGATTCGGTATCAAGGTTGAGTGAGAATCCGAAGTCCACCGACTCAATTTGGATTTGCTTGTCCTGACGTGGTCGAAGACTGCCCCACGCAAACCGATTGATCGTAGCGTTCAGAACGCAACCCCCTTCCTGTTCGAAAAACGTCCGAATGTCCGTCCCACCTCCGGCGAAGCTTAGCCGCAGCGGCGCTTTAGCGCGAATCAGCATATCGGAAACCTTTGAGGAAGTTCGACCTGGGCTCTCGCGTAGTCCGAGGGGACACCGATATCCAGAAAATAGCCGTGGGACGGAACCCCGTAGAGACCGTGGTTTACCAAGCGCGGGAAGACGTCTCTCTCCAGCGAAACAGGAGGCGGAGCATGCGGGATCCTGGTGAAAATCTCTCCGCTGAAAGCGTACACGCCTCCGCTGAACATAAAAGCCCGACTCCGATCGTCGTGAAATTGGCTGCACCCTTCGCCCTTTTCATAGAACCCGGTAATGCGCCCAGAATCATCCATGGTCACGTTTCCGTACCTTCCAGGTTCCCCGCCTTGGGCCAGAGCAAGAGTTGCAAGGCCTTGGTGTTCTTGGTGGGATTTGACCAGGCGGTCTAAACGGAAATCTAAGATCGAGTCGCCGTTCATGACGACGAACGGATCTCGGTGAACGAGGTATTCCGCGTTCTTTAAAGCCCCCCCCGTGCCCAACGGTTCTTTCTCTACGGCGAAGCTGAACGTCGTGTCCTTTGCGTTTCGCTTCTCAAGGAACTCGATGACCATTTCACTCCCGTGGCCAAGGCACAGAGTGATCTCTCGGATCTCGAAGGAGCTCAGCCAATCCAGAAGCAGTTCCAGAAAAGGCCGCCCCCCGACCTGTGCAAGGCACTTGGGACGATCGGAGACCACCGATCGGAGACGCGTTCCCAGCCCTCCACAGAGGATTACTGCCTGGAGCGTTTTCAGAGAATTTACGCCTGTCATTGATTGATTGTATCTGTGCCTTCAGTCCTATGATTCCAGCACCTTGCGGTATACCTCGATGTGGCGGCGCGCGCATTCCTCCCAAGAGAATTGTTTTGCTCTTTCCAATCCCTTCTGGTGCAGCTCAGCTTTTCGCTCGGGCGAATTCAACACTCGCTCAATGGCCTCCGCAAGATCGTCCACGCTGGATGGTTCAAAGAACTCCGCCGCGTCCCCCGCCACCTCAGGCAGCGAAGCCGCCCGCGAGCAGATCACCGGTGTTCCGGAAGCCATCGCCTCCAGCACTGGCACTCCAAAGCCCTCGTAAACGGACGGAAAAATAAAGAGGTCCGCTGTCTGCAACAATGCTTCTACAGCTTCGCGTTTCAGATAGCCGCATATCTCAATATCCTGGCGGTAACAACTTCCGGCGATTGCGGCTTTGATCTGGCTCCAACCGAAGCCTGGCTGCCCCACCAGGATCAGCCTGTGGGAGATCCGGCCTCGCTCTCGCACGACGTTAAACGCCCGCACGAGTGTCACCACATCCTTGCGTCGTTCGAGTGTACCCACAAAAAGGAGGAAGGGGTGTTTCGGTTTTTCCCGGTGCTTACGCAAGACGGGTTCAAACGCATGATGGATGACGGTGACTCGCTGCGGATCGATTGCATAATGCCGCAGCACCTCCATCCGAGTGAACTCGGAATTGACAGTAATTCGGTCACTATGCTTCAGCGCGAGGTGTGCTAGAGCCCTCTTATACATCCGCTTGGTGAAGGGGAAAAAAGGCTGGGGCGCCAAATACGAAACATCGTGGATGGTATTAACAATCGGAACCGAACTGAAGAATGGGCGGCTGAAATCAGGGCAGTGCAGAAGATCAACTTGGGTGCGGGCGGCAAGCCACGGGAGCGCAGTCTGTTGCCACACCGACCGCTTAATCCCCGGCAGCCTCGCTGCCGTGCTGACCCGGAAATTCTGCCCTTGGGGGATTGATGAAAGCAATGACGGAGGGGCCCCAAGGAGCACGAATTCGATATCCCTTTCGACTCTGGCGAGTGCCTGCACCAGGTAGAGTGTAAAGTATCCAATTCCGGTCGCAGGGTTGGACAGGATAGCGACGTCGATGCCAACACGCATAATTGGTCTGACTAATCCCGCGGCGCAAGCGGCGGGTAGACAAAGCCCGGCGAGAAGCGCGCCATGCGGCGATCGTTCTGCATGGCAAGCTGCGTACTGCAAATTGCCAGTCCCCAGATAAAGAACCAGTACCGGAAGGCGAAGTCGCCTAAGGCGAAGTAGTGAAATATCTGCGCCACAAGGGCGAAGAAGATGCCCGCCAAGGCCCTTCTTTTCCATTTTTCTTTCGCGCCGCGAAATGCCCCGTAGGAATCGGCCAGCATGCTGAACAAAAAGGCAGCGAACAAGAGGCAGCCCGGCAACCCCGTCGAGGCCAGGAGTTCGATGAAAAGGTTGTTGGAGGAGGCGACGCCATACGGATCGTCTCCCATTACGGAACTCCGGATACTGGCATCCGCCATCGCCCATGAAGGCATGGACTCGTGCACATAGAATCTGGGCATGCCAAGGCCAACACCCATGAGGGGATGGTCCAAGAAAACGTTAAAGGTGCTCTCCGCGCCTGCCAGACGAGAACGAGTAGACGCGCTCCGGAGGCTAGGCCCTAACCCATTATCCAAAACGTCCCAGACTCGGTCGCTCACCGACCAATAAGCGCTGCGCGTGGTCAAGGCTGCGACCCCCAGCGCGAGCAGAAGCAGAAGCACGGGCGCCAGCACGGAGCGGGCCCCCCGCCGTGCAATGAGCAGACCCGTAACTAAGGCGCTGCCCACCAGGGCGGCATAAGTCCCAAAGGAGAAGGTCCCGCACAATAGCACAATCCCTACCGCGGACCAAACGAAAGTCCAGCGCCGGGATTTCCAGTAAAAAGAGCCCAAGAGGAGAAATGGGACGATCGCCAGGAGGTAGTCGCCCCCCATGGCAGGCTCAGCCCCCAAGAGGTCAAGCCGTCCCGAGAGCTGCGCACTCAAGCCGTGAAGAAGCATGAAAAGGTCCATCGCGACGCTTCGAGGCCAGAATGTTCCGGTGATTTGCAGACCTCCAGCCGCGAGTGCCAGAAGAAAACCCACGAAGGAACACTTCAGGGCGAACCGGAAGTCCTCCCACGACTGTACGAATCGAAGCGTCAAGTAGGTAACCAAGCCAGCGGTCGCGGCTTGCAACCATGCGGTATAAGTTTTCGTGACCGGGTTTAAGCCCGGCCACCAAGAGTACCTCAAGTGCGGAAGCAGGAAGACAGGTAGCCCTGCATACACAATGAAAGCCAGAAGAATCAGGAATGACCGCCTCCTCGGGAAAAAAAACTTCTTTTGCCAAGCGAAATCTACCAAAGTCAGAAGCGCCAGGAGCATCGTGAGGTAGAAGGCCGGCTCGCTGAACGTCGTGGGCATCCTGCCATGCCAGAAGTCGAGCGCGGTAAAGGGAAAACTGATGATCAGGGCGCCCCACACAAACCTGTGTATACCCCCTGGAGCCGCGTGGGGTTGAGTTGCCTCACGGCCGAGACTGGTCTGCGCCACGGCCCTTGGAGCGAATCCGCGTCCCACGGTACGGAGTTGCTCCGCGATCTCCACGTTCCGCATAGAATCCTCAACGAGACTCAACCGCAGCATCCTCTACTCGCCATGGATCTCGACCCGGAAGGTCCCCAACCCCGACGACGACAGCCTCAGGATTGCCCGGAACTTCGTTGATTTGCGACTCTCTAAATCATCTTAGGCAACTCTGGCGCCACGCGCAACTGTTTTCGGACCAGCGAGGACACACCTTCCACGAAAGCCGGGAGTCTCCCGCTGAGCCTCTCACTCGGCGAAACTTGCTCTCGGCGCAAAGCAGGCCCGTCCCTATCCGTGCCGCATTCGTCTGGTCGGTCACGGCGCGGGTGACAAGCTACAGGGTGGAGCTGGCTGGCGGAGGTGGGCCGCATGGAACAGCGCCTGATCCGGCTTGGCCAGGTCAGTGCCTGGGGCGGCAGAACGTCATCCGGCCGAGGGAGGCGCCCTCAGGCCGCCCGCGTTCTCGAAGACCGTGCAGACAACAATTCGACCCTTCCGCAGGAGATACCCCACGGTCTTTCGGATTTCGTCCTTAGTTAGGCTAAGCTACCGCTCCACATCTTCAGGGCCGAGCGTACCTTCAGCAACAACTTGCCGCGCAGTAAAAGAGTGCGGGCGTTGTCCTTACTAATTCCCCGCGCCAACAGATGGGTGGTGCTTTTGGCTCGAACGGTGGTATAGGTCAGACCGAAGTTGGCGGCCAGAGTCTGCAAGGATTTGCGGGAATACAGGGAAACATGACCATTCCGGGGGGCGGCATACCACCACGACAGGCGTGTCTCCTTTGAAACGACGCCGTCATTGACGCCCGTGCCGATCAAAATCATCAAGCGGCCTGAACGGGTCTTTTCAATAATGTCACGCAACGACCCAACCGGGTCGGGCGTATGCTCGAACACTTCAAACGCCGAGCAGAAATTGTAGCGGCCGATCCGGTCGGGCGACAAGTCGGTGTGACCAAACGGATCATAGGAATCAAAGGCCCAACCATTCTCCCGCAGCAGGGCTGCGGTCAGCCCATTTCCGCCGCCATAATCCAAGCCAATGATGCTGTCCCTCCTCCCGTCCAGGAACGCGATCAGCTCGCGGGCATTGCGGCGGGGCCGGACATCGAGATAGTCTGAGTCAACCTTGACGTAATCGTCGTTGTATACATAACGCTGCCATTGTTCGCTGGTAAATCCATCAAAGAAATCCGTGAAGATGAATTGGCACTGGTTACACAACCTGTAAATGACCGGAATGCCGGACAACCCCAGGGGATATAGGCAAGAATCGCAGGATTTGTTAAAGTCCACGAGGTCGAACGGATGCGCGTCACCGCCGCACACTTTGCAACGAGCGATCGGAGACAACGCCGTTGCTTGAAGTTTTTCAACGGCGTGGCTAAAAAGTGCATCAGACATCCTGATTTCTCCTAAACGATGGTGGCCAAGTCGCTCAGCAACCTCTGGTATTCGTCACCTTCCCAAGCACACGTAGGCTGCATCGTAGTTGTCTCCGGTCGTCGGCGCGACGGAGTTATTATCCCAGTTGATAGCGTTTGAGCTAGCCCCGCTTCTGGTCTCGATGGCTGTCGCGCGGGCGTTCCATGTCCCAGAGGCGTTGGTCAGGGTCCAACTGCACACCGAGCCGTTGATTCCAAATGCTGTATTCGCAAACGTCAAGGTGATCGACCCGCTGGAAGCTATGCCGTTCCCCCCTGGCGTCACAATCAGAATCCCGGCGTTGTCGTTGGACCCGGTCGCGAACGAGCAGTTTCCCGTGCTGCCGGCTCCGGTCACTGTGCAGGATGGGGATGAGCCGCTGGTCTTGACTTCCGTCAGCATCGTGCCTGGCTTGAACACGTTGTACGGTTGGTCCCAGTTGTTCAGGAATGTTATGTCCTGGACCGTCGATGATATCGTGTTGGTCAGCGGCGTGGTGTAGCTAAGTCCGTAATAGCCTTGGACATTCTCGATGCTCAAAACTCCAGGGTTATTAGGCCCCGAGACCGTGTAATCAACCAACTGAGTCACCGTGCCGCCGCCGCTTATGAACCGGGTTCCGTTCAGGATAAAGGTCGCATCACAGCCCGAGCCGCAGTGGCCAATCTTGAAGTAACTATCGAAATTTCCCGTCGATGAGGCGAGGACCGCTTCGC
>Ga0335078_10006005_pt1 | contig 17975 bp, 13 predicted proteins | sample Lox_Sample_32_FD_206711 | JGI IMG/M metagenome (GOLD analysis project Ga0335078, IMG submission 206711) | Soil microbial communities from Loxahatchee National Wildlife Refuge, Florida, United States - Lox_Sample_3.2 | ecosystem: Environmental > Terrestrial > Soil > Wetlands | place: USA... | reverse complement strand
CCGGTTCTCAAGCTAAGCTCCCGCGACTTCTCCGGCCAAAGCGTTGTGGTGTTCCCCGGGATCTCCTGGATCATCATCATCACGGCCATAACGGCTGCGCTCTTCCAGGTGGTTTCGAACCGGACGCGGATGGGCAGGCGGATGCGCCTTGTCGGCTCCAATGAGATGGCAGCCCGGTTCTCGGGAATTCGTGTTGAGCGCGTGAAGCTGTTTGCCTACACGCTTGCGGCCGCGCTGGCGGCACTTTCCGGAGTTCTGCTCACCTCCCGCCTGGGCCTCCCGCCTGGCGGTGCAGTGGGCTACGAGATGGTCGGGATCACGTGCGCCATGATTGGCGGAGCAAGCCTTTCGGGAGGAGTCGGAAGCATCGGGGGAACGGTGGTCGGTTCGTTGATCATTTCAGTTCTCAGCATGGGGCTTACCATGCTGAACAACAGCAATCCAGCTCTTCCTCTCCTGTTCAACGGCGTTGTGGTCCTGGCAGCAGTGTGGCTGGATCAGATCAGAAGCAGAGGGAAACCGACTGCGGCGATACGGTTCTAGGGATCCGCTGAGAGCGGCAGCCGCGCATCGTTCCTCGTGAAAAGAGGAATGCTGTCCAGCGGCGCATCCACTTCCACCGGCTGCCCGCCGTCGTATGACGTCCGCGTCTCCGCGTGTGACCAGCGAGCCCCGGCCGGGAGGTACACGGTCCGTCGCCTGACGCCGGGGTACATCACCGGCGCGACGAGGAGATCCGGACCGAACAGGTATTCCTCCTGCTGCTCCCAGGCGACGGGATCCGACGGAAAATCGTAGAAGACCGGCCGCATGACCGGCGTGCCTTTTTCGTGCGCCTCGCGCATGGCGCGGGCGATGTACGACCGCAATCGTTCGCGCAGGCAGAGATATTTCACCAGGATGCCATAGGCTTCCGGGCCATAACTCCACACCTCATTGGGACCGCCGCAGAGGTGGATGTCCTCAAAGCTTGCGCCTTTCCCCGTGAGGGCACGATGTCCGTGGAGACGGAAGACGGGGCAGAACGCCCCCCACTGGAACCAGCGGATGAGAAGCTCCCGATAGTCAGGGTCGTCCGGGTCGCCGCCCTCGAAGCCGCCGATGTCCGTTGTCCACCACGGGATGCCGGCAATTCCCATGTTCAGCCCGGCGGCGAGCTGTCGCCGCAGCGTCTCGAACGTGCAGTCAATGTCACCGGACCACGCGAGCGCCCCATACCGCTGGCTTCCCGCCCATGCGCACCGGACGAGGTTGATGATGTCCTCCTGCCCCTCGGCCTTCATCCCGTCATAGAATGCCTGGGCGTACCCCACCGGATACGCGTTCCCCACCTCCATGACGCTTCCGAGGTGATAGCGGTAGTTGTCGAAATCGTACGCGGTGAATTCGGGCTCCGCTTCGTCTAGCCAGAACAGGCGGATCCCCTTCTGGTAGTAGCTTTCCCGGACCCGTTCCCACACAAACGCGCGCGCCCGCGGGTTGGTGGCGTCGAAAAAGACGGTGGCGCCCATGAAGTCCATGGTGGTGCGGACCCCCCGCTGCACGCGGGTCAGGAGCCCTGCCTCACGCATTGGCTCGAAGTTGGCGCTATTCCTGTCCACCGTGGGCCAGATGGAAACCATCAGCTCGATGCCCATGGTCTTGAGCTCCCGGACCATGCCGTCCGGATCCGGCCAGCACCGGGGATCGAATTTCCAGTCTCCCTGCCGGGGCCAGTGGAAGAAATCGCAGACGATCACCGAAATCGGGAGTCCCCTCTTCTTGTACTCCCGCGCCACCTCAAGGAGCTCCTCCTGGGAGCGGTAGCGCAGCTTGCATTGCCAGAAGCCCATGGCGAACTCCGGCATCATCGGCACGGTGCCGGTCACGGCTGCGTAACGCTCCTCGATAGCCGCCGGCGTCCCGCCTGCGGTGACCCAGTAGTCGAGCTGCGCGGACTGTTCCGCCACGAACTCCGTCATGTTTGCGGCAAACGTTGCGCGGCCGATGGCCGGATTGTTCCAGAGGAAGCCATAGCCCATGTTCGAGAGAAAGAACGGAACGCTTGCCTGGGAGTTGCGCTGCGCCAACTCCAGCGCTGAGCCTTTCAGGTCCAGCCGGCCATCCTGGTACTGCCCCATCCCGAAGATGCGCTCGTCGTCCCGCGGTTCAAACCGCGCGGCGATCCGGAACAGGTCTCCCGCGGCCGGCTGGATCTCCCGGCCCTTCACCTGGAGAGAGGAAAAAAGCCGGCCTGTGAGGCGGGTCCGCCAACGCTCCTCAAGCAGCGGCGCGCCTCCGGAGTTGAAAAAGGAGATCTGGCCGTTGTCATGCACGCGCGCCGCGATGTCGCCGTGGGTGATCGAGCCTTCGTCCCCGCTGGCAAAGAACACCGCCTTTGGCGCATGACTGGGCAGGAGGGCCCAGTCCCGGTCCTCCCGGAAACCTTCACGGCACGTGGCGCGGACGCGAAGGCCGTCTCCCCACGCCTCAATCCAGAGAAGCTCATCGTCGTTGCGACGGACCAGCCTGCCGTTCTGTATGCTCACCGCCACTGCTGCATCTCCTTGTCCGGCTCTCACCCTTTGACGGCGCCGGCCGTCAGCCCGCTGATGATGTACTTCTGCATGAAGACAAAAACGAGCACCACGGGGATGGTCGTTACGACGGCAAAGGCCGTCAGGTAGCTCCATTTCGTGCCGTACTGCCCCAGGAAGTTGAATATTCCTGCCGTGATGGGGCGAAGGGTTTGGTCCAGGATGAACGTCATCCCGAATGCAAGGTCGCCCCATCCGTAGAGGAATGAAAACACCAGGCACACCACTACTCCGGGGGACGCAATGGGCAGAAACACGGAACGGAATGCGCGGAACTGGTTGCACCCATCGATGCGGGATGCGTCGGTGAGCTCGTGGGGGATGGAAGCAAAGTAGCTCATGAGGATCAGCACGGAGAAAGGGATGCCGATTGTCGCGTCCGCGAGGATGGCCGAGAGCAGCGTGTTCAGGACGTGAAGGTCGCGGAACGTGATGAACATCGGCGTCAGGATCACAGAGACCGGCAGCATCTGGGTCACGAGAAAGCTGAGGATGAACAGCCTTTTCCCTTTGAACGCAAATCTCCCCACGCCGTACGACGCGGGGATGGCAAGGGTGAGCGAGATGAGCATGGCGCCGAGGGAAATCAGGAAACTGTTCCGGAAGGAACGGAACATGTTGAAGTCTCCGTGCTGGATCTGGGCGGAGTACGAATCTGTGTTCAGCACCTGCGGGAAAAGCGTTGGCGGCACCTTGAAAATCTCAATCTCTTTCTTCAGGGATGTGACCACCATCCAGTACAGGGGGAACATCATCGCCACGAAGACCAGCAGCATGCCGATGGCGATCATCACGCTGGACAGGCGGCGGGAAGAGGAGGGGTTCATGCTGCGCCTTCCCGGTCGCGGTACACGAACGCGAGGTAAAGAAGCGACACGATGAAAAGGATCACGAACAGGATGTTTGCCACAGCCGCCCCCTGGCTGTATTTGAACAGGGAGAACGAGAGCTTGTACGAATACGTGGACAGCAGGTGCGTGGAGTTCACGGGGCCGCCGTTGGTCATCACAAACACCAGGTCAAAGACCTTGAACGTATAGATGAAACCCAGGATCAGCACGGACTCGATCACCGGCTTCAGCATGGGCACCGTAATCCGGAAGAAAGTCTGCGGCGGGCGGGCGCCGTCAATGGCCGCGGCCTCAAGCACCTCCCGGGGGATGGTCGTGAGTCCCGTGGAAAGGAGGATCATGTTGAACGGGATCCCGATCCACGTGTTGGCGATGATCAGGGAAAGCATGGCGCTGCGAGGCTCCAGCAGCCACTCTATTGGCTTCTGGATGAGGCCGATGGCCTGGAGCGCCTGGTTCACGATGCCGACGTTCGAGCTGAACATGAACTTGAACATCAGCGCCGTGACCGTCATGGGTATCATCCACGGGATCATGAGGATGCCGCGGACGGTCTTCGTCAGGAAAACATCCCGATCGAAAAGGAGAGCCAGCGCAAAGCCAATGCCGAACTGAAGGACCAGGCACCCGAGCGTGAACACGAACGTGTTGCCCACGGAGGTGCGGAGCACGCCGTCCGCAAGCAGGTTCCGGTAGTTGAGAAGACCCACGAAGGGCTTGGCGGCGGCGCTCAACGTCGTGGTGGTGACGTCCTGGAAGCTCAGCACAAAGTTGCTGACAATCGGGTAGCCAACGAGCAGCACCATGTAAAGAGCAGCCGGCAGCACGAAGAGATATCCGATGGTTCCGTAGCGGAGCGGTTTCATGGTGTCTATGGAATCAGGAAACAAGGGGCTGCGGGAATGCGGTGTACGGGAATCCCTTCCATGCCCGCAGCCAGGCTCTCATAATGTCTTTCCGGCCCGTGCTACTTGACGATGGCGTCGATGGTCTTCTGGGCCTTGGCGGCGGCGGCGGCGGGCATCGCCACCCCGGTCATTGCCTCGTTGAATGCCAGGGAGATGGCGTCCGAGATCTCCGGCCAGCGCGGATGCGGACCGCGCGGCTGCGCCACGGCCATCTGCTGCACGAACACCTTGTTGATGGGATCATTCAATGGATCGCTCGTGAACTGCACGGCGGCCACGTCCTTGCGTGACGCGATGTATCCGAAGGCGTTGATATAGGTCTTCATTTCCGCCGGTGCTGCCACGAACTTGAGGAAGGTCAGCGCCTCATCCACGTTGGGCCCTTTCACAACGGCAAAGTTCTCCCCGCCAAGATCAGAGGCCGGCTTTTTGCCCACCGGCAGCAGCGCGACGTTCCATTTCAAATTGGGAGCTTGCTGGCGCATCGTGGGAATCTGCCACGGACCGTTCACCATCATGGCAAGGTTGCCGGAAATGAACTGGTTCATGACGTCTCCCTGCGTCCAGTTGAGCGCCTCCTTGGGCATGGCGCCGCTGGCCACAAGGTCCCGCAGCAGTGTCAGGGCCCGGATGCCGTTGGCGTTATCGATCTGGAACGACGTGTTGCCGCTGCCCCAGAGGAAGCACAGGAACCCGAAGGTGCCCTCTTCGTTCTGGAGGGAGCTGATGGCAAACCCGTGCACGTTCCCTTTGGTGAGCCTTCGGGAGACGCTCTTCAGCTCATCCCACGTGCGCGGCGGTTTCACTCCGGCTGCTTTCAGCATGTCTTCATTGTAGTAGAGCGCCAGTGTATTGCTCCCGAAGGGAATTCCGTAAAGGCGGCCGTTCAGCTTGCAGGAGTTGAGCGGGCCTTCGAAGTACTGCTTCAGGTCAGGCCAGTCAGCCAGCTTGTCCGTGATGTCCGCGAAGATCCCCATTGCGGAGTAGGACGCGTGATCAGGGTTGTCTATGATCGCGATATCCGGGAGCACCGCCGCGGCGGCGCCGATGGAAAGCTGCTTCTTGAAGTCCGCAAACGGGATGTACTTGGTGACCACCTTGATGTCGCCCTGCGACGCGTTGAAGTCCGCGCACACGCGGGCCAGGGTCTTCTGCTGGATCTGGTTCTCCCAGTAGTTCCAGATTGTCACCGTCTTCTGCTGGGCGGACACCGCGGCTGCAAATACGGCGCCGGCCAGCAGCACCACGATGGCCAGCGACACGAGCTTTCTCATACTCAAACCTCCTTTGGCCGTTTTCGGTATCGCTACCGGTAGCGCTACCGAAAGCGAAGCTTATACCCTTGCACCGGCGCTGTCAAGCATTTTCAGGGCTTCTCCGCGGCGCTCAACCCGGGGCGGGCGCAGTGCTGTTGCGAGCAACAAAAACGGGCGGAAGGAGGACCTGCTCCGGCGTATACGCGCGATCCTTGAGCATCCGGATGAGCATCCGGGCGCTCAGGGACCCCATCCGAGTGGATTCCATTGTGACCGCGCTCAGGGCCGGCAGCACGGAAAGTGCGACACGCTCCGCGCATGATGAGGAAACAATGGAGAGGTCTTCCGGCACGCGAAGGCCTGCATGGCGCGCTGCCTCTATGATTCCGGAGACGCCGTCTCCGGAAGGGCTGACGACGGCCGTCATATCCGGTCTGGCCTCAAGGAGCGCCCGCGTGGCCTGATATGATCCCGCGTGGGAAAAATCTGTTTCCTGGATCAGAACCGGCAGGCCCCGGTCCTTCCCGTAGCCGGCATAGGACTCCGCCTGACGCACCGCCGGTCCGTAGCCCTCTTCCATGCGCGCGCGGGGGTGCTGCAGGTAGCCAATCCTGCGGTGTCCCAGGGCAGTCAGATGGTCCATGACTTTCGTCACGGCGGCATGGAAGTCGGGGTCGACATAGCTCAGGTCATCCCGTTCCGCAGTGCGCCCGATCAGGACAAACGGAAGCCCCTCGCGGCGCAGCAGCTCAACGCGCCAGTCTTGGAGGCAGATTTCCATGAGAATGACGCCGTCCGCGTGCCGGCTCTTGTAGATCGATTTCAGGTCATCCGCCATCAGGGGACGGGTTACGAGATTGAAGAAAAAACGCTGCTCCTCCGCCACGGCGCTGGCGGCAAGAATGAAGTCCAGGAGGATGTAATCCGCGACTCCCCGCATCGGATAGACAAGCGCGATGGTGTCCGTGGTTCCGCTGGCCAGCCGCTGGGCATGGGGATGAGGGAAATAACCCATCCGCTGGATGACAGCCAGCACCCGCTTGCGCGTGGCCTCCGAAACGTCCGGCCGGTTGTTGAGGATCCGGGACACCGTGGACACGGACACCCGCGATGCGCGTGCGATATCGGCGATGGAGTGATCTTTCGTCATGAGGTCCGGCAAATACTAACAGCCGGCGTCGCGCCTCGTCAATGCAAGGCGCACCGCGAAGCGTCCGGGCCCAGCTTACCTTCGGTAGGACCGCCGGTAGGCGCCCGGAGTGGATCCCTGGACCTTGCGGAACGCCGCGTGAAAGCGCTGGGCGTTGCCGAAGCCGGCCTCGGAGGCGATTGCCGCCACCGTGAGGGTGGTGTCTCTGAGCAGGCGGCGCGCCGACTCCACGCGGCGCCGGATGATCTCCTGATGAATGCTCCGCCCAAGCGCGGTCCGAAACCTTTTCTCCAGCGTGCGTCGAGAGCAGTGCACGGTGAGGAGGAGCCGGCTCACGGAGAGCTCGGAGACGGGTCCGCCGTGGATGATGCCCAGCGCGTGATCAACAAGATCGTCTCCCGTGGCAATGGCCCGCGTGGACTCCCGCTCAACCACTTCACGGGGAGGCACCACAATGGGCGCGATGCGTCCCGGTCTCCCGTCCATGATCCCGCCCAGGGCCAGCGCCGCCTCCCATCCGATGCGCTCCAGGTCCAGCGCGATGCTGGAAAGCGGCGGCATGCACAGCTCGCAGAGGATGTCCTCATTGTCGACGCCGATGATGGCCACGTCGGCGGGCACGCTGATACCCAGCCGACGGCAGGCGGCTGCGGCTTTCAGTCCAACCGTATCGTTGCATGCAAAGAGCGCGGCAGGGCGCGGAAGCCGGGACAGCCATCGGTCCAGGGGCTCGGAGCGGTGAAGCTTTTCCCACCAGCCCAGGGACTGCTCAAACACGGACAGGGGCGCGTTGCCCACGGCGCCGTGGAAGGCCTCCCTCCGCGCCCGTGACCACCCCACGCGGCTGACCCCGCAGAAGGCAAACCGCCGGCGCCCCAGGGCGGCAAGATGGCGCCCGGCCAGCCTTCCCGTAGCGATATCGTCGTTACTCACCTGGCGAAAGCCCGGCCGCATCCACGCACCCGCCACGTCCACGACAGGGATCCCGCGCTTTGCCAGCATGTCCGCGTCGCGGGATGATTCGATGCGCGCCACGATGCCGTCCCCGTCCCAGCGCTCCAGCGAACCCATGGTCTGGAACATCCATCCGTACCCGTACAGGTCCCAGTCCGGCCGTTCGCGGGCAAAACGGACCACGCCCCGCGCGATGCCGTGCTCGTAGTGATCGATGAGCCCCATGAACAATCCTACGCGCCGGCGCCGATGCGCTCTCACCCTTCGCACCTCCGTCGCTGCCGCATTTTCGAAGGGTACCACAGGACGCCCGCCCAAGGAACGCACGGACCCCGAAGTCGTGGTATAGTAGCGGCGTGACATCAAAGTTCGCCCATGCCATTGTGCTGCCGGTGCTTGTCACGGTGCTCCTTGCGGGGCTTGCGGCATGCGGACCGTGGAAGGGCGCTGGTCCCGGCTCCGTTCCCGGTTCCGCTTCCGGCGCGCCGCGCAAGATCCAGGTGATGTCATCCGACGGCTGGATCTACGACGTCATGGTTGAGAATGCCAGGCTCTTTGAAAAGGAGACCGGCATCCAGGTTTCCTTCGCCATCTATGCGCCCCACGTCTACTTCCGAGCGCTTCAGACCCTGCTTGCATCCGGGGAAGCAGCGGACGTTTTTCTCATGCAGTCCACGCGGTGGTATCTCGGCACCGAGCTTGATCCCGAGAGATGCTGCATCGACCTGACGGATCAGGAGTGGGTAAAGCGCCTGAAGCCGGAGTGGCTGCCCGCCGTCTCGTACAAGGGCCATGTCTACGGCTTGATCATCTGGGACGACACCCTCGGTTGGGTGTACACGTACAACGACCGGATCTTCAGGAAGCTGGGGCTCCGTCCGCCGCGGACCACCGAAGAGTTCATGGATGCCTGCGAGAAGATCAAGCGCGCGGGAATCATCCCCATCTACGAGCCGGGGGCAAGTCGCTGGCACAGCTCCCTCACGTTCTTCGAGATGGGCGCAACGTTCGAAGAACGCGACCCGGGGCTGTACGAACGGCTGAATACGAACCGCCAGACATTTGCCGGGTACCAGCCTTTTCACCGCGCCTTGGACCAGATCCTCCTGGCCGTCAACCGTGGCTACTTCGGAGCTGATTTCATGGCTGACACGATCGAGGGCTCCAAGACGGCTCTTCTTTCGGGTGCCGCGGCAATGACGCTGAACAAGATCGGGTTCGCGCGCAGCGTCCTCAAGACCAACCCCGACTCCGGCGCGCAATCCTGGGGAATGTTCCCCATTCCGTGGCTGGACAACACAACGGTGAGCATCGAGCGCTCCGCACCTACCTGGTTCGGAAACGCAAAAAGCCGGGACACCGCGGCGGTTCTGGCCTTCTTCCGCTTCCTGACACGGGAGGACAACCTCCACCGCTATGCCGTGGACCAGCCGGAGGGGACCAGCCTCTCCTTTCCAACGCAACCCGTGCCCCTGCTGCCGAATGAGCGGTCATTCCTTGGCTCTGCCCGTCTCGGCGGAGAGCCTTTCCAGGGCGGGGTCAAGTACATCATGACTCCATGGATGGAAATAGAGGCGGATTTCGAGCAGATGATGGTAGGCGCCATGAGTCCCCAGCGGTTCCTTGAGAGCGTTGACTCCTTGCGGGCCAACATTGCCGCCGCTTCGCACGACCCCGCGTGGCCTTCACCGGCGGTCTCCTCTACGCCTGCCGACCCGCCGACTCCTTGAACGCGGAAGGGTTGAAGCCGGTCTCCTTCTTGAACAGGCGGGAAAAGTACAGCGGATCATCGTAGCCCACCGCGGCCGCCACCTGCTTGACCTCGATGTGAGGGTGCCCGACCAGCAGCCGCTTTGCTTTCTCGATGCGAAGCCGCAAGAGGTCCTGCGTCGGGGTTCTCCCCATGACCTTGCGGTAGAGCCGCAGGAGGTACGCCGGCTTGCATCCGAAGGATACGGCCAGGCGCTCAAGGGAATACGCGCGGCGGTAGTTCTCCTGGAGGTAGACCTCCACGGATTTTGCAAGCTCGGTCTCCCGCGCGCCAATGCGGTCCAGCCCGAACTCCGCGTCCACCGTGCCGGCGGAGGCTTCCAGCCGGATGCGGATACGCCTCAGGATCTCCCGCAGCTTCTCCGCGTCCACCGGCTTCAGGATGTAGTCGTCCACTCCCAGCTCGATGGCCCGTCGCGCGTACTCGAACTCGCTGTAGCCGGACACGATCAGGATCCTCAGCTCGGGGTTGGACCGGCGGATCCGTTCCAGGAGCTCCAGACCGTCCAGCACGGGCATCTTGATGTCAGTGATCAGGAGATCCGGGAGGTGTCGCTCAACCAGCTCCACAGCCTCCTCCCCGTCCGCCGCCGCGCCGACGCATTCAAGGGCGTGGTCCATCTCCACCGTCTTCCGGACCAGGTAGGCCCTCATCCGCTCCTCGTCCTCCGCCACCACGAAGGTGAATCTCCGCTCAGCCATCTGCGGCTCCCCGCGGGGCTCCATTGAACGGCGCGCCAAGAAGCACGCGGGCGCCTCCTCCGTCCCGATTGGCCACCTCGAACACCGTGTCCTGTCCGAAAGCCAGCCTCAGCCTCTCGAAGGAATTGAGGATCCCCATTCCCGAGATCGACAGGGGAGACAGGCCGCCGCCTTCCCGCCGGCGCGCGCTGACCCTCTCCGAGATCCGCGCAAGCGCGGCCGCTGGGAAGCCGGGCCCGTTGTCCAGGATCTCGATCATCCAACGGCCGTCGCGCCGTCCGCCGCGCAGCTCAATGCGCCACGGGGGCCGCGTGGAGGTTCCATACTTGAAGCAGTTCTCGATGAACGGCTGGAGGATCAACCGGGGCACTACCACGTCCTGCATGGCGCTGGAAACGTCGACAAGGTACTGGAGACTATCCCCGAACCTTGCCCGCATGGCCGCAAGGTAGCTCTCCACGTAGCCCATCTCCGTTCCGAGGGTCGCGGTTGTGCTCTCCGTGGAGGAGATGTAGCGGAGCACGCTGACCAGGTTCTTGATCAGGTCCTGGATTGCAGCCGGCGCGCCTTCCTCCGCCATGATCCCGATGGTCTGGAGCATGTTGTGGAGAAAATGCGGATTGAGCTGCGACTGCAAGGCTACGAGCTGGGCTTCTTTCTCATGTGCTCGGAGCGCAACGGCCTCCCGGATGGACTCGGTGAGCTTTCTTCTCATGTCGCGGAAGGCCAGCCGCAGCTCGTCAATCTCACCGAGATCCTGCCGCCGTCCGCCAACGGGAACCTCCTCCAGTCTTTCCAGGTCCAGGGCCTCGATCTCTCCATGCAGCTCCTTGATGGGCACGGTGACCCGGCGGGCAATGAAATAAGAGGCCGCAAGCGAGCACGCGATTGCCGCCAGGGTCAGGAGCGCAATCCGCATCGCGTACTGGAGGACGCTTGCCGCCAGGCCCGCGGAAGGCTCCGCTATCAGGAGCGTCCACCCGGTGCTCTGCGATGTGGCCGCCGCGAGAATCTGCGACTCCCGCTTTCCGGGGACCGTGTCCGCCATGACGGGATGGCCCGCTGCCCGGGCGGCAAGGCGCAGGAGCGTGGACCGGTCCGCTGCCGGGCTGTCATAGGGATAGAGCTGCGTGCCGCTGGCGTCGAACACGAAAAGCGACACCGAGGAGCCGCGGAGGAGATCAAGCTCGCCGAACAGCGTGTCGCAGTACTGCTCCACCTCGACGATCCCCTGGGTTGACAGCAGCGCATCCTGGAACGTCCGCAGCATGGACACGTAGCGCTTGTCCTTTACGATGATGGAAGTCTCCTCAAGGAGCGGGTCCATGTGGGGAGGAACGATTACGCGCTCGCCGCGCGCCCGCATCACGTCGGGATACCACGTCTCCGTCGTGACGTCCCGCTCGATGAGCCGGCTGTAGTACCCGGCCCCGATCATCTCGCCCCGCAGATCGAACACATTTACCTGCGGGGCGGAGCGGCTGGGCCCCAGGACCGTCTCACAGATCTCTATCAGCGCCTCCGCGTTCTCCAGCTTTGCAATCCTCTGGGCCGCGCTGAACGGCGTGCGGGGCAGGGCAAGGTGGCGCGCATAGAGGCCCTGGAAGACCTGGGAGTAGATCAACGTCAGGCTCAGCCTGTCCATCTCCGCCACCTGGGCGTCCAGGTTCGTGACCAGGGACTGGGAAAGGGATGTCAGCGTCTCAGCAAAACGCTGCCGCGCCACGCCGGAGACGTAATCATACACCACCAGGGAGAACGCGATCAGCGTGCAGGCCAGAAGGACAGAGACGGAGAGAAAGATGGAGCCCCGGACGGTGCGGTGGCGCGCCACGGCATCATGATAGCACGCGCTTCCTGTGAAACGGCGGGGAATTTTCTCCATGATACCGCGCAATCCAGTCCATTTACGGCGCGCCGGGGGCATCTGATACTGAGCAGGGAAAAATCCCGGAAGGAGGCATTCATGATCCGACGTTCAGCTCTCTGTTTTGTCCTCTCTGTGCTCTTTGCGGCTGGAGTCTTTGCCCAGACCATCACCGTGTGGGACTTCAAGTATGGTGAAGCGCAGGCGGGCGGGGCGCAGGCGCCCATGAAGCAGATCGACGCGCTGTTCATGCAGAAGAACCCCGGCGTCACCGTCAACCACGTGTCTCAGCCCGGCGAGCCGCAGTACTACCAGATCATCCAGGCTGCCGCCAGCGCAAACCAGGGACCGGACGTGGCGATGTTCCACCCCGGAGCCCGCGAATACGGGTTTGGCGACATCCTTGTGGACCTGACCCCGTACGTCCAGGACATCAAGAATCAGTTCACCCCGGCGAGCATCGCAATGGTGTCCATGGATGGAAAGCTCGGCGCGCCGATCAAGGTCCTGCCCATGACGATGCAGGGATTCGGCATCTACTACAACAAGGCGTACTTCAAGAAGGCGGGCCTCAATCCCGAGCAGCCGCCCAAGACCGAGGCGCAGTTCCTTGCGGCGTGCGCCAAGCTCAAGGCAGCCGGGATCGTTCCGGTCACCGTGGGGCAGACCTACACGATCGACTTCCTGATCCGCTGCCTGGTGGCCAACGCCTTCGGCCCGAACGTCGCGGGCCTCAAGGACGGCTCCGTGAAGTACACGGACCCGATCTTCAGGAAGAGCATCGAGTTCGTGAAGACGCTGGTGGACAAGGGATACCTGGAAAAGGACGGCTTCTCCCGGCCGTATTTCATGGACGGGATCAACTACTACGCGGCCGGAAACGGCGCGATGTTCGTGGGCCTGTTGTCTGACGTCGGCAACTGGAAGGCGTTCTCCGACAAGCTGGGGGCCAACAACATCGGCTACTTCCCCACCGTCAATCTCCCGGAGGCAAAGTACAAGGACCAGCAAGTGGCCCAGGGCGCGGGGATCGGATACGGCGTCATGACGTGGTCCCAGAACCAGAAAGCGGCCATCGCCTACGTCAAGTTCTATGTGAGCCCGGAGGCCGCAAAGATCTACGCTTCCGCCACCGGAGCACTCTCACCGAATACCACGGTGGGCGGTTCCGGCTCCGACTACCCGGCCCTCAAGACCATCCAGCAGTACCTCAAGGGCGCCCTGGCCCTGGACTACCTCCCGATGTTCTACAACGGGTACGAGGATGACACCAACCGGCTCAACGATCGCCTGTTCGTGACGGGCGAGCTCACCGTGGACCAGTACATCGACGAGTATCAGAAGCTCATCACGAAATAGGCATTCTTCAGAGGGCGGGGCCGCGGCCCCGCCCTCATAGCCGCACCCGGGAGCACACCACGCATGCGTAATCGAGGTCTCGAAAACGACGGCATGACCCCCTACCTGTTCCTGGCGCCGCTCCTGGTGCTGCTTGTCGCGTTCATTCTCTACCCGGTGGTCATGAACATCGTCGCGAGCTTCACGGACTGGAAGGGCTACGGAGCCATGAAGTGGACCGGCCTCTCCAACTACCGGACAATGATCGGCGACCAGGCATTCTGGATTTCCATTACGAACACCGCCATCCTGGTCTGCTACATCCCGCTCAGCACCGTCGTGACCGTGTTCGTTGCCGCGCTGCTGCGGGAAGGCCTCCGCGGCTGGCAGGCCTACCGGGCCATCTTCTACATCCCGAACCTCCTTGGGCCCGTTATCATCGGCGTGGTCTTCTCCATCTACCTTCGCGACGACGGGGCGCTGAACCTTGTGCTCAGGACGGTCGGCGGACCGACGGTGCGTTTCCTGACCTCTCCCGCCATTGCCATCAACACCGTCGGCCTTGTCCAGGTGGTCTGGGTCCACCTGGGGTTCGGCCTCATCTACTTCCTGGCCGCCATGAACGGCATCGAGCAGGGAGTCTATGAGGCGGCAATCATTGACGGCGCCGGCTTTTTCAGGACCTTATGGAGCGTCACCGTTCCCAGCATCCGGTTCGCCATTGAGTTCTGGGTCGTGTTCAATTTCATCGAGGTCTTTGCCCGCATGTTCAGCTTCATCTACACGCTGACCCGCGGCGGCCCCGGGTACGGCACGTTCACGCTGGAGTACGGGATCTTCTCCCAGGGATTTGAGAAGTTCCGCGTGGGGTATTCCAGCGCGTGGTCCGTGGTCCTGTTCTTTTTCTGCGCCGTCATCTCCGTGGCGCAGATCAGGCTGATGCGAAGGAGCGCTGGATGAGAAAGGGATCCTCGGTTGCAGTGGAGTGGCGCGTTCTGGTTCACGTGCTGCTGCTGGCGCTGGTCATTGCCTCCCTCCTTCCCCTGTACAACGTGGTGATTGCCAGCCTGAAGTCGGCGGACGAGTTTGTGTCCCATCCCTTCTCCCTCCCGAAGTCCCCCACGGGAGAGAACTTCCTGTACGCCGGCATCGACGGGCGCCTGTTCAGCTTTGTCATCAACAGCCTTATCCTGGTTCCCATCGGCCTGGTGTTCTACCTGGCCGTGTGCATTTCGGCAGGATACGCGTTCGGGAAGATGCGCTTCGGGGCAAAGAGGCCGCTTTTTCTCCTGGTGCTCTTCCTCACGATCTTTCCGCAGCTCCTCCTGGCCACCCAGGTCTTCAAGCTGGTTTCCCTGCTGCACCTGACCAACACCGGTCCGGGCGTTATCCTGTCCTGGGTTGCCTATTTCTCACCCTTCGGGACGTACATCATGACAACGTACTTCACCGACATGCCCTACGAGCTCGTGGAGGCCGCGCGCATGGACGGTGCCTCGCACGTGCGCATCCTTGCCAGCGTCATGACTCCGCTTGCCATGCCCATGATCGCCACCATCGCCATCATTGGCTTCCAATCCATGTGGAACGAGCTGCCCTTCTCCCTCCTGATCCTGCAGAACCAGGGCTCCCGCACGCTCACGCTCGGCATCGCCATGATGAGAGGCGAGTACGGCCTTGGTGTGCCTCGGACCAGCGCGGCGCTCGTGATTGCCATGGTGGTGCCCCTGGTGATGTTCCTTATTTTCCAGCGCCGCATCACGCTTGGAGTCACCGCCGGCGCCATCAAGGGGTAGGGCAATGATGCAACACAACCGCTTCCGCGAGGACATGCTCGACCTGGAGGATCCGGCCTCGCTTTCCGACGTGGTCCGCATCGCCGGCCCTGCCGCCTCCGCGCGCGTGGAGAACGATGCCGTCGTTCTCACGGTGCCGCTGTTCGCCTGCAAGCCGTCTTCCTTCGAGGCGGATCCGCTTGCGGCGCCCCGGGAGGTGCAGCTGAGGATCCAATCATGGGGCAGGTGCATGGTGCGGCTGACCATGTCGGCGGCTGACGACCTGGACGGAAGCCCCATGATCCAGCGTGATCCTGGCCTCACGCCGCAGCGGCTCACCGTGGAGGCCGGCCTGGCCGCCGGGGAGTACATCGTACGGGATGATTCCGGCCGTGTTGTGTTTCGGACGCTGCCGCCCCGGCCTCCTGCTCATCCCTGGAGCACCCTGATCCCGGATCCGTATCCGGTCTTCGACGCCGTCGCGTGCCCGGACGGCCGCGTCGAGGTCCCGTTCATGGCCCATGACACTTTCTTTCCCGCACACCGCGAGTCCATCGGGCTGGGTTGCGTCATGCGTGCCGGCCGTCCCCGGCTGTCCTTGTTCTCCCTGCACGCCCGGCCGGGAGAGCGATTTCTCGGCACGGGGGAGCGATTCTCCCGCTTCGGTCTCGGAGGCTCGACCGTCGTCCTGGAGAATGCAGATGCCCTGGGAGTGGTCTCGCGTCGCGCGTACAAGAACGTGCCGTTCTCCGTGTCCAGCGCCGGCTACGGGCTTTTCATCCATACGCCGTACCGCACCCGCCTTTCTTTCGCGGACATTTCCACACGCGCCTTGCAGGGAGCCGTTGAATCTGCGGATCTGGATCTTTTCTTCATTGGCGGCGGCTCGATTCAATCGGTTGTGGCCAATTACCGCCGCTTGACGGGTGTCCCGCCCCTTCCGCCTGTCTGGAGTTACGGGACCTGGATGGCCCGCATGACCTACTTCTCAGCAAAGGAAGTGGTGGAGGTGGCCGACGGGCTGCGCCGCGGCGGATTCCCCTGCGACGTCATCCACCTGGATACGGGCTGGTTCAAAACCGACTGGAGATGCGAATGGGAGTTCAGCCCGGAGCGTTTTCCGGATCCTGAGGGTTTCCTGCGCGAAATGAGGAACAAGGGCTTTCGTGTTTCCCTGTGGCAGCTTCCCCTGGTGACCGAGGGGACGAGCCTGTACACCATGGCGCGGGAGAAGCACTACATCGCGGCGGGCACGCAGCCGCCGGACGGCTCCAAGTTCGATGACGCCCGCGGGTGCACCATCGACTTCACAAATCCCGAGGCCGTGGAATGGTACCAGGGCTTGCTGCGGCGACTCCTGGAGATGGGCGCCGCGGCCATCAAGACAGACTTCGGTGAAACCATCGATATGCAGGCCATCTATCACGGCATGGACGCCGCGCGCCTTCGCAACATCTACTGCCTGCTCTACCACCGCGCTGCTTTCGAGGTTACCCGGGCGATCTACCCGGATGGCATTATCTGGGCCCGGTCCGGTTGGGCTGGAAGCCAGCGCTACCCGGTGCACTGGGGCGGCGACGCCGCGGCAACGTGGGATGGACTTGCCGCTACGATCCGCGGCGGGCTTCAGATCGGGGTCAGCGGCTTCGCGTTCTGGAGCCATGACGTCCCGGGGTTTCACTCCCTTCCCAGCTTCATGAATGACCGGCCGGCAGATGATTTGTACGTGCGTTGGACCCAGGTGGGCGTGTTCACGTCCCACCTGCGGTTTCACGGATCCTCCGCGCGGGAGCCGTGGGAATACCCCGCCGTGGCGGACGTTGTACGGGAATGGCTGAAGCTGCGCTACGCGCTCATTCCCTACCTGCTGAGAGAGGCCCGGGAGGCGGTGGGCAACGGCCTGCCGATCTTCCGTTCACTTGTCTTCCATCATGACGACGATCCGATGGCATGGACAATCGAGGACCAGTTCTACTGTGGCAGCGCATTCCTCGTGGCGCCGATTCTGTGTGCCGAAGGGGTTCGCAACGTGTACCTCCCCGCCGGCGAATGGATCGACTTCTGGACGGGGGAGCGCCTCCACGGACCGGTGATGCTCCGCGGGGTGAAGCAGCCGCTGGAACGGTTGCCGCTCTACGTCCGTGATGGCTCGCGGATCCCGTTCTACCCGGCGCCGGTGGCCTGCACCGATGAGATGGACCTTTCCCGGACGGCGGAGCTGGTCCTTGACCGGACTTATCGCGGCTTCCGCGCCTCTGCACTGGGCACGTTCATCGACCTGTGACAGGTTTCGCCGAGGGTCACGCCTTGTCAAGGACTTCCCGTACCTTGGCGGACAACTGCAGCATGCCGAACGGCTTCGGAAGGAAAGCCGCCTGCTTCTTTGGATCACCCGGCTGCGGAAAAATGCTTGCAGAGTAGCCTGACATGAAAATGACCCTGATATCCGGACGGGATGCCGCGATTCTTTCGTACAAGTCCTTTCCGTTCATCTCGGGCATCACGACATCCGTCAGAAGGAGGTGCAGCGGTCCGCTGTGCCGGTCAGCGGCAACCAGGGCTTCGCGGGGAGACCCCGCTTCGATGACGGCATAACCCATCTGCTGAAGCGTTGCCCGAATGATCGTGAGGATAGCCGGCTCGTCTTCCACAACGAGAATGGTCTCGCCGCCATGGGGCATCTGCGGCTGATCGACCTTGCCCGCGCGGCTTGCTGTTTCGCTTGCTCTCGGCAGGTAGACGCGGAATGTCGTGCCTTTGCCGAGATCGCTCTGAGCCTCAATCCGCCCACCGCTGTGTTGAACGATGCCGTACACGGTGGCAAGGCC
>Ga0335078_10006004_pt1 | contig 17975 bp, 19 predicted proteins | sample Lox_Sample_32_FD_206711 | JGI IMG/M metagenome (GOLD analysis project Ga0335078, IMG submission 206711) | Soil microbial communities from Loxahatchee National Wildlife Refuge, Florida, United States - Lox_Sample_3.2 | ecosystem: Environmental > Terrestrial > Soil > Wetlands | place: USA... | reverse complement strand
GGATCTCCCGCTTATCCGCTCCGGGCTACGAAACCGCAACCTTACGCGGCTTATACTCCCGCACTTCCAGCTTGTAATCCTGCGGCTTCTGCGCCTGATGCGGATGCTTGTCGCCCTTGTACACATTCAGCTTCGACAACATATGTGCCGCCAGCTTGTTCTTCGGCAGCATGCGCTTCACGGCGGCCTCGACAATCGCTTCCGGCTTGCGGTCCATCCGCTTCTTGTAGCCTTCGGTTTTCAGACCACCCGGATATCCCGTGTAATGCTGGTACACCTTGCTCTCGGCCTTAACGCCGGTCGTCTTGATCTTCTCGGAATTGATCACGATCACGTGATCGCCCGTGTCGATAAACGGCGTGTACCGCGGATTCTCTTTGCCCATGAGGATGCGCGCCACTTGCGAAGCCAGGCGCCCGAGCGTCTGCCCGCTCGCATCCACGACGTACCACTTGCGCACAATTTCCCCCTCTTTGGGGAAATAGGTAGACATAAACTCTCCCGATTGAAAAAAGCTGCGAAAGAAGACCGCTCGTTGATTCTCCCGACGAGGACGCCAGGACCATCAGGCGGGCAACCACACGACTACCAAAGTCTTTAATTTACCGAAGCCTGCGAGCAATTGTCAACGCACTCGTGGTAACAGCAAGGGATGAAATCACAAAAGCGGGCCCAAATCGGTCCGCGCTGCGGGACTCCACTGGAACTCACCTACGGCTTGAGCGTCAAATCCCCGGCAAAAACGTGGGCGTGAAGCTTGTACTTTCCCGTTCCGTCCTGCTTCAGCTTGTTGCCAACCACGCCTTTGGGATCACCGAACTGGTCCCCGTGTAAATCGCCCAACTTTACCGACAGGTCCACCGGACCGTACTCGGTCGCATCCGCCACCTGGATCGACAAATCTCCAGCCATCAGCTCAACATCCTTATCGCCGGCAATACCATCCACGGTAAGATCCCCAGCCCGCATCCGGGCATAGAGGCTCGTCTCCCGCGGGATCGCGATCGTAACCCGCACCTCGTTTTTCGGCACATGCGACAGCGTGAGATCGAGTGCGTCGCCATTCCGGCGGATCTGCACCTTCATCTTCGCCGCCAGCGCGGCATTCTTCCCCGACGTGTGGATCGTGATCTCGTCGGAGTCCCCGCCCACAATCCGGAAGTCGCCATCCTGCAGATGGAGCCGGATGGCGGCAATCCGGGTCAGGTCCTGATAGGGTTGTCCGTCGACGGTCAGCGTTCCTTCTCTCGTTTCAGGCGACGCCGCATATGCACAAATGCCACAACCCAGCAACAGAGCCACCGTGAACCATCGCGCTGCAAAGCTCATTTGGAATCCCCCTAGGGTGGAGATCGAGCCGGAAACTGCTTTCCCGAACTGACGGGCATGCGTGCACTTTGTCACCATCGATTTCCACGAAATGCAAAGAATTGTCAACGGCGTTTTCTTCCCCGCCAGCCGGTGGTAATTTAGCGGCACGGAGGGTTTGTCCATGAGATCAGCTCTCAAGTTCGTCGTTGTGTCGCTTATTCTCTCCCTGCCCATTTGGGCGCAACATGGCAACCAGGGCGGAGGCCACGTCGGCGGCGGATATGTCCCCAAGCACGGACCACCAGCCTTTCACGGAACTCCTAGGGAAACCCCGCATGAAGGAGCTCCCAAACCGACCTTCCGAGACCAAGAGGGGCATCCTGAGGCCCCACACGTTCATACCAACGGTGAGTGGGTCGGTCACGACCAGGGACGCAACGATGCCCGCTTCCACCTCGATCACCCCTGGGAGCACGGCCACTTCGAAGGCGGCTTCGGCCCGCGCCACCGGTGGCATCTTGGCGGAGGAGATCCTGGCCGCTTCTGGTTTGGCGGATTCTACTTCAGCGTCGCTCCCTTTGACGTCGGCTATTGCGGCGACTGGCTCTGGGACAGCGACGACGTCGTCATCTACGACGACCCCGACCACGTCGGCTGGTACTTAGCCTATAACGTCCGCCTGGGTACCTACGTTCACGTAATGTATCTCGGGCGATAGACGAATTCCGGGCTTCGGGCTCGGCCACTGGTTTTGGCCGAAGCCCGAAGCCCAGGAGCCCGAAACCCTGACCGTCTGGTATAGTGCGCGCCATGAGTGCGCGCCGCTCTTTGTCCGCGCTTATATTCGCCTTTCTGCTAGTGTACGTTTCCCTCGCCCAGACTCACGACGAAACCGGCGAACCCGCCCCACGATTCCATGCCAAGACCACGACCGGCGAACTATACGACAACAAATCGATCAAGGGCAAAATCGTCCTCTTCGAGTTCTGGACCACGTGGTGCAAATACTGTGAAGGAGAGTCCCGACTCGTCGACGACATCGCCCAGGAATTCAAGAACAAAGACCTGATTGTTCTCGCGGTCGACGTGCTCGAGTCCGACCGGACCGTGATGAAGTATCTCGCCGATCACCCGCGCACCGTGCCAATCGTCCTCACCAAAGACACGAATCTCGCCGCGATGTACAACGCGCAGGTCTACCCGATTTACGTGGTGATCGATCGCGCAGGCAAGATTGCTGGCGAACAACGCGGCGCGGCCGGCGACCGCGGTATCCGCAGAATGCTCCGCCGCGCAGGGTTGGATGACGACTAGGACAGTCGCTCTGTCATCCTGAGCGAAGCGAAGGACCTATGAAACCTGCCGGCAGCTGTTCCGCTGCTTGCCGAATGCATAGGTCCTTCGCTTCGCTCAGGATGACAAGACTGCTTTGAGGCTTTTTACCCGACAGACTTACTCATACGCCAGCGCATCAATCGGATCTCTCCGCGCGGCCTTCAGCGCCGGATACAACGCACCCGCCAGCGCTCCAACAATCGCAATCACAGTCGCGTTTAACACCCACTCGCTGCTCCAGAACAACCGCAGCACCGGCCTCTCAATCATGATGACGCGCCGTGCAACCAGGCTGATCAAGATGCCGGCGACGATCCCGACGATCGCAATCAGCAAAGTCTCGCGCAAGATAACATTCATGATGTACCACTTCGACGCGCCCATCGATTTCAGAATCCCAATCTCCCGAGTACGCTCCATAACGGCCGTATACATCGCCTGAAAGATCACAAGAAAGCCGATGACCACGGCAACCCCAATTACGATCTGAATCGCCAGCTTAAACCCGGGCAGATTGTCGGGCGTCATCATGGTCAACCATTCCTTCACGGACCTCACCGAATACTTGTCCATGCCAGGAACTTGCTGGATCGCTCTTTCCACACTGTCGATGTTTCGAGGATCGTCCAGCTTCACGTAAAAAGCCGACACTTTGCCTTCAGCGCCCTGGAGATCCTGCAACGTCGACATCTGTAGAAACTTTCTGCCTCCCTTTCCGTGGGGAACGATGCCACAGATCCGAAAATCATGATTCAGCAGATGGATCGAGTCCCCGACCTTCGAGTGAGTCATCTCGGCGTAGTAATCGTCTACGATCAGATCGTTAGGTTTATGAAATGGCCCACCCGAGAAATACCGGAACGGAGGATTCAATGTGTCGTAGCTCGCCAGGTCGATGCCGTAAATAACTTCGGGGCTGGGGCTTGAGATGAACGCCCAAACTACTGGAATAACTGATGTCACATGCGGTACCTTGCGCACCACATCTCCGACCTTGATCGATATCGGCACACCCGTGGTTCCGATGAACAACGAGTTCGGGGGCATCACCATCAGATCAGCACCAACGCCGACCTGGCTCTCCTTCGACCCGTTGAGCAAGCCGTAGAACAGCGCCACCACCATCAGGATCATCGTGACTTCGAGCGCAATCGCGCTCGTCGTCACCACCGTCCGTGTAGGCCGATGCGTCAGGTTGGCTACAACCATTTTGTTCATCATAAGAAGACAGGGCTAGGGCCTAGCGATTAGGAACCACCCCTACTGACCCCTACTGACCCCTACTGACCCCTACTGACCCCTAAGCCCTAGTCCCTAGCCCCTGACTTTCGCACCACCAAACTCGACTGCGGACGATCCAGATGGAAAACTGGAACCCCGTCTGGCGGATCCAGTTCGAACTGCTCATCTTTCAAAGACGCATTCATCTCCACCTTCAGAAAGTTGAGGGTGATCTTGTATTCCTCTTGCGGGCGATCGATCTCGATGCGCGTCGGATAGCTGATCCCGTCGTAATCCTTGTACTCGGCATACTTCGCATCGGTCGCCACTTTCCTGTCTTCGTTGTAGATGATCTGGCGATGCGGCTTCAGATCGGTCCGCCCGAAGATGATCTTGCGCGCGAGGAGCCAGCCATCGCCCGGTCTCCTCCGGATGACTGTCAGTTCGTAGTCTTCCTGCAGAACACGCTGCCCCTTGCTGTCATGCAGAGTCTCAAGTCCGTTCTCGAGCACCGCGATTTCATTTTCCGGATCGATGTGCTTGACCAGCAACGCGTCATAAATGTCCTGCGGCCGGATGTTCTCCATCGGCTGGTCGGAGCTCGGCGTCGCGACTTCGTTCTGCCCGACTACGAATTTATTCTTCGTAGGAATCCACAGCTTGAACTCCCTGCCATCGCTGACCATGTCAAACGCTGTAGTCCGCACAAACGGCATCAGGCCGGTCATGTGGAGGGCGCCAGGCTTCCGCGCCAACACATATCCGCGGATCTCCTTGTATTGGGTCTCGGTGCCCTTCTTGGCGCCGCCGGCGGAGGTGTCAATATCAACCGTCGCTTTGAGCGTTCGAAGCGCCGCGGCCTGCTGATCGATGCTGTCAATCAACCCCTGCTGCGTCGATTCCTGTAACGGAGCTTTCGAGTATCGATCCTCGACCGGACGCGTGCGAAACAGGCAGCCTGTAAGCGGCAGCACCACCAATCCTGAAATTAGAGCCCACCAAAACGAACGACGTCTCATGAAAACCTATGAATACGTGGAAGTAGTTCCTAAACATTTGAGTATACAGCTTTGGAAAGGGTTCAGAAGTGGAATGGGGCACTTTCCTGAGTGTCCCCTTCAAATTCCCTTTAGGCTCCGGCTTCACTTCGCAAGCAACTATCCCGAACAAAGGCAGCCACTTACCAAAGGCAAGCACACTATCGTCAGGGATACGGACCCGCCCCCTTCGTCTACACTGAAGCTATTGCGCAAGCAGTTACCTGCGAGGTGTGGATCGCGCGATCTGTGGTTAGATTTTCATTCGAGGTTAGCGTGCGAAAAATTGTCTGGCTGATGTTGATCGCGGTTGTCGCCGCCGCCGGCTGGCTCACCTGGGCCTTGCTGACGCCAGTCGAGCCCGCCGCCCAGACATTTGTTGTACTTCGCCCCGGATATTCCACGCACCGTATTGCTGCCGAACTCAAGAACGCCGGCGTCATCCGCAGCGAGAGGGCGTTCATCCTCTGGCATTACTATCACCACGGCCGCTCGCTCAAAGCCGGCGAATACCTGTTCGACAAGCCCGCCAACATCATCGACATTCAAAAGCGCCTGCGCCGCGGCGACGTCTATCTCCACACCGTTGTCGTTCCCGAAGGCTATACGATGTTCGACATCGCCCGCACCATCGAAGCAGCAGGACTTGGCCCCGCCGACGATTTCCTCAAAGTAGCGCAGTCTGACACCGCACTAATCTCAGACATTGCCCCCAAAGCCCACTCACTCGAAGGCTATCTGTTCCCAGAGACCTACGAATTCTCCCGCATGATGACCATGCATGACATGGCCGCCGCCATGGTCAAACAATTTCGCCAGGTCGCGCACCAGCTCAATCTGATTCCCGCCGGAGCGGAACTCAAAGGAATATCGTTCCGGCCTGCCGCAGAATCGACTCTGGCCGCAGGTCCGAATGACGTCGAACGCACCGTCATCATGGCCTCGATCATCGAGAAAGAAACGGCCGTGCCAGAAGAGCGTCCACTCGTGGCCAGCGTCTACTACAACCGCCTGGCCAAGCGCATTGCGCTCGACGCCGACCCCAGCATCATCTACGCGGAGTTACTGGCAGGCACTTATCAAGGCGCGCTGCACCACGCCGACATGAGCTTCGCATCTCCCTATAACACGTACAAAAACGCAGGACTGCCTCCTGGCCCCATCGGCAATCCCGGACGAAGCGCCCTCGAAGCCGCCATGCATCCGGCGCAAAGCGACTACTACTATTTCGTCGCCGACGCGCAAGGCCACCATCGCTTCTCTCACACCTACGAAGAGCACAACAGAAACGTAGCCGCCTACCGCAAAGCCAAACGCGGACGTTAGCCGATTTCATGGTCGAAGCGGATTCCACTCAAGGTTCTTTCTGGTTTCGCCGATAGATTCCCTGCTGCCGGGCATTACGCAGGACCAGCCGACCGCACCAGACCAGTACCAGATTGGGGGCCTCATGCCTATCGCAAAGTGGGATGACAGCTTTAAAACCGGACAGAAGATCGTTGACACCCAACATCAGGAACTCTTCCGCCTCGTCAATGACTTGCATGACGCAATTGTGGCCAACAAAGGGAAAGAGATTCTGGGTCCAACCCTCAACAAGCTGGCCGAATACACCATCCAGCACTTTCAATCCGAAGAGAAACTGATGGATCAGGTGAACTATCCCGCGCGCGCGGCGCACAAGTTGAAGCACGAAGCGCTGACCAAAGACGTGAAGGACCTAAAAGAGAAGTTCGCCAGCGGACGCGCGGTGCTTTCAATGACGTTGTCCACGTTCCTGGCCGACTGGCTGCGCCATCACATCAAAGAGGAAGACATGGCGCTAATCAAATTCATGCAGAGCCACACCACCGCCCAGGCAGCTAAGTCAGGGAACTAAACAGCACCGGACGGCGTCTATAATCGCCCGGTGACTCGCCACTCCACGGGTGCTCCGCAGCGCATTCTCGGTCTCGATGTCGGCTCTCGCCGCATCGGCCTGGCCGTTTCCGACGAACTCGGTATCACCGCGCAAGGCTTAGAGACGCTCCATCGCAAGAACAAGAAATATGACCTCGCATACTTGAACCGCGTCATTCGCGAATACAACGTCTCAGAAATCGTCGTCGGCTTACCCCTTCGCATGAGCGGTGCGGAAGGCTCACAAGCCGAGAAGATTCACGCCTTTGCCGAAGACCTGCGCCGTCACTTCAAACTTCCGGTCCACCTTTGGGACGAACGCCTCACCTCCGCCGAAGCCAACCGTCTCCTCCGCGAAACCGAGTTGTCCATCGAAAAACGGGGAAAGGCGGTCGACCGCATGGCAGCCATCCTGATTCTGCAAAGCTGGATGGAAAGCCGCTCGATGGGACTTCCCAAATCGGCACCTGACCTCTAAGACCGTCACCCCGCCTCGCCGATCTCGAGCAAAGCATCCCTCTATCAACAACTTAGGATGCCCACGCGCGCCTTGCCTTCCCTTGACCTGAGGAGTAGCATAATTACAGTAGTTTTTCGACGTTCTTCCCCACAGACCCTTAGCCCTGCCTCGGGTGCCGAAACTTATGAGCGTGACCGACCTCAATTTCCACATTGGAGACAAAGTCGTCTATCCCAACCATGGTGTTGGGGTTATCGAACAAATCGGTAGCCGTTCCGTAGGCACCAACCTCGAACGCTTTTACCTTTTGCACATTAAGGCCAGCAGCCTCAAGGTCATGGTCCCCTGCCAGAACGCCGGCAACGTAGGACTGCGTCGTGTTGTACGGAACGGCGAAATCCAGAAAGTCCTCGATCTGCTCTCCATCGCAGAGGGCAACGGCAACGGCGACTGGAAGGACCGCTTCAAAGAAAACTCCGACCGCATGCGCACCGGATCACTCCTTGAAGTCGCCGGAGTCCTCAAGAGCCTGATCGCCCTGCACCAGGCCAAGCCGCTCTCCTTCCGCGAAAAGAAGATGCTCGAGCGCGCCCGTTACCTGCTCGTCAGCGAACTCGCCATGGCCCGCAGCTGCGAAGAATCGAAAATCGAGGAACTCCTCACTACGACGCTGGCCAAGTGCAAACTCCGCTTCCCCGAAGCCTCAGAATTCCAAGCATAGTGTAGGGGCGGACGCATTCGTCCGCCCCGCCGAGCAAAGCGAGGCGTGACTTGAGCTGGGGGCCGCCACTGCCGTTTTCACTGCCCAGAAACCGTATTGGCAAAGTCCGAGGTTCGAAGTCAAAGGCTTGAATCCCGCAGCCCGCATATAATTCTGGCCGATGGGAACTCACGACCTCCCGTTCGGCATCGACCGCTCCCCGCTTCGCCTCGACGGACGCGATCCCTACCTCTGCCTGCACTTTGCCATCATTTACGTCCGCGATCAGGAGCGAAGCCTCCGTTTCTACCGAGATCAGCTGGGCTTCGGCGTCCCTGTAGACCACACATTCGAGAACGGCCAGCGCTGGATCGAAGTCGCTCCGCCCGATGGGAATGCCAATCTGGGCATCACCCTTCTCCCGCCGGGTGCAGATGCCGCCAAGTTTATACACGGCGACGCAATCATCTGGTTCATCACGGAAGACGTCAACCGCAAATACGAAGAATGGAAAGACCGCGGTGTTCCTTTCGATTTTCCGCCTCAGGTCCCCGCATGGGGAGGCATCCACACCCGCTTTCACGATCCCGACGGCAACGGCTTCGGTCTCGCCGGCTTCGATGAACTCACCCGCAGCGTCGAAGCCCAGCGGCGGGCGCTCGCTCAGAAGATCGAAGCCGAACGCCGTGCCTCCCAGGAAATCGAGATCGCCAAGCAGGTCCAGGCCCGCCTGTTTCCCCAAGTGCATCCCCAAGCCCGTACTCTCGAATATGCCGGAGCCTGCCTGCAGGCTCGCCAGGTGGGCGGCGACTACTTCGACTTTCTGGATCTCGGACAGCAGCGCCTCGGCCTCGTCATCGGGGACGTCTCCGGCAAAGGCATCGCCGCCGCGCTCCTCATGGCCAACTTGCAGGCCAACCTGCGCAGCCAGTGCACGTTGGCCCTGACTCACCCCGAACTCTTTCTCCGCTCGGTCAATCGCCTCTTCTACGAAAACACCACCGACAACGCCTACGCCTCGCTGTTCTTCGCCGACTACGACGACTCGTCGCAACGTCTGCGTTACGCCAACTGCGGACACCTCTGCGGCCTGGTGCTGCGCGCCAACAACGCTTGTCAGTGCCTCGAATCAACCGGCACACTGTTAGGTCTGTTTCAGAACTGGGATTGCCGGTTCGCCGAATGCGAACTCAGGGCCGGAGACATGCTGGCGCTCTACACCGACGGCATCACCGAGGCCTACAACGAGAAGGGCGAAGAATTTGGGGAAGAGAAACTCCTCGAGAGTTTGCGCCAGCTTCGCTCAGAACCGTGCCAATCCGCGCTTGAGGCGATTACCAATGAAGTGCGCATCTTCGGCAACGGCGACCAGCACGACGACATCACTCTGATCGTAGCCAAGTGCCTCGGATAGGGGCTGGCCCTACCTTTCAGGGTTCTCAAAACGGTTGCCCCATCCTTCCCGCGTTCTGTGCGGGAGGGTGGGCTTTCGACGCTGTTGAAACCGGGGACTGCTTTTGGTTTCTTAGATTTGGCTGTCATGACGCTATCGTATAGCCTGTACTGTGATGACGATATGTTCCTGCAGGAACATATTGCTTTGGTCGCAGGCCTAACGATGTGCGTCAAACTCAATCTTCACGGTCAACGTCTCATCCGCTGAGGCCGGTACATATTTCCACTGCTGCACAGCCTTCATCGTCGATTGCCCCAGAATCGGGTTCCCACCCAACAGCTTCGTGCTCCTCACGGTTCCGTTGGGCGCGACCACGACTTCAACCCGCACGACGCCGCCGATATACAACTTCTTCAGGGCATCGGGGTACTCCGGTTCCACGCGGTTGAGAACTTTTCTTTCACCCTCGGCGGGCACATAAGTCTGCGCGGTCAACGTCGCCAGGGCAAAGAACCCCGGCAGTACAACCGCACTCAGAACCAGCGCAAGCCAGCCCTTATCCATAAACCGCCGCGCCAAATCTTCAAGTCTTTCCATAACTACTGTCCTCGTGATCGCCCTACGGTAGTTCCAGGCTCAACTGATACACCTCTTGCGTGCTGCGGTCGCGCACAAACATCCACGAACCATCGAGCGCGCGTCCGCTCCAAATGCCCAGCGCGCCCATGTAGCGATCCATCGTCCCCGGTTCAATCACCGGCTGAGCCTGGTTTTCTCCGACCTTCACCCGGCGGATCGACTCGGTGCCATCCACCAGATCGTCAAAGTAAAGGTATTTGCTGTCTGCCGACCACACCGGATAATTCACTGCTCCCGATGCGGAAACCCATTTCGTCCACTGCTGAGTCTGAAAATCGAACAGCATCAGCGCGGTGTTATCCGGAGACAACGCTGCCACGTAGCGTCCATCCGGCGACCAGCGCGGACTGAACAATCCATCCGAACCCGCGAGCTTCTCGATCTTGTGCGTCTTGAAATCGAGAATTCGGATGCTCAAGCCACCCGCATCGTGCGCGAAATCGCCATACATCAGCTTCGTTCCATCGGCCGACCAGTTCGCGTCGATCTGGCTGCCGGCCTCCTCGACCACCGGCTCCGGAGTTCCTCCCTCCGCAGGAATCAAATACAGCTTCCACGATTCGCCAGGTTTCAGGCTGACGTACGCAATCTGATTTCCGTCAGGAGACCACCGAGGCAACGCCGCTCGCTCTGAAGGCGGCGTAAGCTGGATCGGCTTCGACCCATCGGCCCGTGCCCTCCACAGCGTTCCATCGGGAACGGAAACATAGCTCACCCATTTGCCGTCTTTTGAAAAATCCAGGTCCGTTGCCGAGAGCCCCGGAATGACCGGCACGAATTTCTTCTTGCGCGCTTCCCACTTCACCACGTCAACCGTCGGCTGAACGCCGATCGCCCAAATATTCTTGCCATCCCGCGCCGCCGCTGGACTCCCAAACGACATCGGCCCGCTCGTCAGCGGAACTGGCGCCGAACCCGCATCCCCCAGCGCCCACAGCGACGTCACCACCGCGCTCGTATTCGGAACGGTCTGCGTCGCCTGGAAAATGTAGTACCGCCCATCGGAGGTCCACTGTCCGCAGCACGCCGAAGACTTCAGCATCCAATCTCCGAGCAGCGCATGCGGATGCAATCCATCGCGCCCAACTTCCCACAATGCGACCGTATTCGCTTCCGTGTCGCTGACCGTGAACCGGATCCTCTGCCCGTCAGGCGAGAAGCGGACTCCGAAGATTGATCCACCTGCGTTGTAAATCGCGCGCGCCTCGCCTCCGGCGGCATTCGACAAATACAACGACGATCCCTTGGCAAACGCCAGGTGTTTTCCGTCCCGGGACCAGCTGGCATCACGTCCGCTCAAGTCGCCCATGCGCTCTGGAATCCCCGCAGGTACCGGCAGCATCCACAATTCGTTTTCCCCAGAGGTCGCCGACTTCGATGAGACCAGCAACTTTGAGTCATCCGGCGCTAAGTCAAGCGCCTGCAGGCTCGCGAGTGGACTCTGCACCACCGACCGATCCGATCCCGGCAAGCTGACTTTTGCGATGACCCGGTCCGCTGCCGGCAACTCCGTCACATATAACTGCGCATCGTCCGCCAGCACGTTCGTCTTGCGATAGCCATCGTGCGTGATCTGCGTGATCGCCGTAACCCGCGGTGCAGGTCCGTTTCCGGCCGCGCCGCGTCCCGGATACGTCGCGCCCAGCACGATCATTCCGATGATGACCGCCCCGGCCAGATATAGCCGAATCCTAAGATCCGAATCCATCCTGTACTTGCTCATACGTCGATGTTAGAGCGCAATAATCCAACCAGAAATCGAAAATACCCAATAGAGATTACGGGGGTAATCCTGAAGAAGTGCGGTAGATGAGAGGCTATGTCGGGACAGCCACCCCGGCTGTCCGTGGAGCGAAGCTCCACAGGGGGATTTTCCAAGCCGGAAGCCGGGAGCCCGAAGCCGGGTTTATAATGTCCCAAGCCTGCCGTAGACCCGGCCGCTATTTTCGGCTTCAAATCAACGATGACAGACGCCATCAAACGCAAGTTGCAGGAAGAGATCAACGCGCTCGAACACGAGTTGATCCACGAACTTCCGAAAGAAATCAAGAAAGCCGCCGCTCTCGGCGATCTCAGCGAGAACGCCGAGTATCACATGGCCAAGCAGCGGCAGGAATTCGTTAAGGCTCGCGTCCGCCAGCTCGGCAAGCGCCTCGCCGAATTGTCCATGATCAACATGAACAATATCCCGAAGGACAGGGTCGGCCTCGGTTCCACCGTCAAGGTCTACGACAACACCAAAGAAGAAGAAGTCGAATACAAGCTGGTAACGAGTGAAGAGTCAGACGTAGCAGCAGGAAAGATCTCGACCACCAGCCCGATTGGGCGTGCATTGCTGAATAAGAAGGTCGGAGATGAAGCCGTGGTCGTGACTCCCAATGGCAAGCGCGAACTGGAAATCCTGAGCCTGAGCACGATCCACGACGACATCGGGAACGAACCCAAAGAGGCGCAAGCCTAAGTTCCGTTCGTGGAGATACAATAGTTGATGTGTTTTGGTTGGCGTCATCCTGAGCGTAGCCGTTTTTCAGGCGGAGCGAAGAGCCTGCCCTGAGCGGAAGCGCGAAGGGATCTCGCGCGAGGGTTGAGCGCGCTGGACGAAAACGAATGCTGGGTTTTCCCCAATGACCGCCTCCTGGACCTCCGCTTTCGGACGCGCCTGCGGAGTCCTTCTCGACACCATCGTCCGATGGCTCGCTCTCTCCCGCATCAATCCCAACGTCCTCACCTTCATGGGACTCGTCGTCAACACCTGGGCGGCCTTTCTTTTCGGAGCAGCCAACGCCTCGAACCAGAAGCGTATGTTCATCTACGCCGGACTCGTCATCATCTTCTCCGGCTTCTTCGATCTGGTGGACGGACAAGTCGCCCGTGCCACCAACCGCGTTACCCGCTTCGGAGCCTTCTTCGACTCGGTCGTCGACCGCTACAGCGACGCGTCCCAGTTCCTGGGATTGCTGGTCTTCTACGCCCGAGGCGAGAGATTCTTCTACGTCGTGCTGACCGCCTTCGTCATGATCAGCGCCATCATGGTCAGCTACACCCGAGCAAGAGCGGAAAGCCTGATCGGCTCCTGCCGTGTCGGATTCATGGAACGCCCCGAACGCCTGGTGCTTGTCATCCTGGGCGCCCTCTTCAATCGCATGGCCCCAGTCCTCTGGATCATCGCAGTCCTAAGCACGATCACGGTCATCCACCGCATGCGCTACACCTGGACCAGAACCCAGGACCCGCCGGTAGCCCTGCATCCCGGCCAAGCCGCGTAGGTACCTCTAGAACTCTCTCGGCCATTTGCGAGCGGCATGCAATACGGCGAGAATCTGAATGGATTTGTCTCTCAGCCGGTACGCCACCAGAAAAGGAGTTCCGGTGACCACCAGCTCACGGCTTCCTTCAACCCTGCCTGCTCGGCCCATGTGAGGAAACCGCTCAAGCCTTTCGACAGCTGACATGATCCGAGCAATTGCGTCCCACGCAGCCCTCGGATTTTCCGCCTCCAGATAGTCATGCGCCGATTGCAGATCTTCCACCGCGCCGTCGGTCCAGCGCAACTTCACCGCCGCCGCCAACCCGCCACCAACTTCTCAACCTTGTCGTGGTCCACCAGCTTACCGGCGTCCGCCTGCCGAATGCCTCTCTCGATCTGTTCGATATGCCAGTGCTGCACTTCCAGATAGGCCGACACTGCTTCGTTGAGCAGATACGTGCGGTCCCGGTCCAGCGCCTCGGCCAGCGTGTCCAGGGCCTCAACCTTGTCTTCATCCAGCCGGAAACTGATCGTTTGCTTGTCCATAATATTTGATGATATATCGTATCTTGCTGCATTTCAATCTCTCGGACCTCATCCTGTGCGAAGTAAGTGCTCCGCGAAGCGAAGCGCTCACACACTCGAAGAATCCCTGCTATGTTTCACCGCGGATTTCCCGCCCGACATGATCGGCTTTGATTTCCCTGCAATCCACGCTACGATTCAGGGTCATTGGCGTCGGCAACGAAATGAAGCAAGTCGTCTTTTACTCCTGGCAGTCAGATCTGCCCAATGCCTGTAATAGGGGCTTCATTCAGCGCGCGCTGGAAGATGCCGCTGAAAAAATCAAGGCCGACGACACGGTCGAAGTAGAGCCGGTCGTCGATCGCGATACTCAAGGGGTTCCGGGCGCTCCCGACATAGCCTCCACAATCTTCGCGAAGATTACCGCCGCAGACATTTTCGTCGCCGATGTGTCCATAACCGTTAGGGGAGACAAGAGGGCAACTCCAAACCCTAACGTTCTGATCGAACTTGGGTACGCTTTCAATGCGCTTGGGCATGAGAGGGTCATTCTGGTGTTCAATCGCGCATTCGGGAAAATAGAAGAGCTGCCCTTTGACCTAAGGACGAGGAGGGTTCTTCCTTATGAGATACCCGCTGAAGCAGAGCAGAGATCTCCAGAACGCAGCATTCTAGAAAAGCAACTTGACCTCGCAATTCGAGCAGCCCTCGGAACCGCTCGTGAGGCCCCTCTAGTCCCGATCCCGGCGGCTTCCGCGATCGAAACTCAGCAACCGAACCGGGTCATCACTATTCGCCGTAACCTCGACGCGATACTGCAGAGGCTTGATGGGCTTCAACCAAGGAAGCATAGCGAAGGGGGCACAATCGACGAATTGACCGGGGCCCTGACTCTGACGCAGGAAACGGTTGCCGAGTTCTCAAAGATCACTGAAATCATTTCACTCATGAACGATGCAGACGCAGCCCTGGAAGTTCATCGCTGGTTTGCCCGCATCCTGGAGAGATACGACCTGCCGGAGAACTTCGCCGGCAGGTTCAGCGATGCGGATTTCGACTACTTCAAGTTCCTAGGGCACGAACTATTCGTTACGTTCATTGGTTCTCTACTTCGGGAGCAGCGCTGGGAGACCATCGAACAAGTCGTGGCAGAGCCTATGCCGGTGCGGTATCTTCGCCGCGAACACGGCCCCAGCAGCGCAGACTGGAACTTACTATCCCAGCACCTCCTGTCGCTTATAAACGAAAGCAGGCCAAGCGGCCGCGTGTCCCTACACGCCGACATGCTTATGGTTAGGCACAAGATGGGAGGCCGAGCCGCGGTAATGCCGATTGAAGATTTCACTGCGGCAGACTATTTCCTGTTCTTGTTAGGCGAGATCCCGCCCGAGACCGTTGATGGCTGGATTGTGTGGCGCCCTTGGAGCGCCCTTTATCTGAAACGACCGCCCATGTTTCTGCGTGCCGCCGAGCGCCGGACCGTTGCGCTCCGCCTAATGAAGTTATTCCAAATTTCGAGTCTCGACGAGCTCAGGAGAAGGCTTGCCATACGCACGCCGATCTTGGAGAAACTATTCCAGGGCGCTTTCTGGGCCAGCCCGCTCCAGACTGAAGATATAAACCGCATCGGAACTCGATAACGCGAAAGAGCCCCTCCATACCAGACTCGCAACTCGGCACCGAGTATTCAATAACAGCATTTGCTATCCTATCGAGTCGCACCACTGATTCCGGGGACACTTCTTGCCAACTGATCCCGTACTCGTCATCCACGGCGGCGCTTGGGCCATGCCCGACGACATGGTCGACGCCCACATCCGCGGCGTTAACAATGCTCTCGCCGCCGGGTGGCGCGTGCTCGAGCGCGGTGGCTCCGCTCTCGACGCCGTCGAAGAAGCCGTCGTCATCATGGAAGACGACGAGACCTTCGACGCCGGCCGCGGCAGCTTTCTCAATCGTGAAGGAAAGGTTCAGCTCGACGCCCTCATTATGGACGGCTCCACGCTCCGTGCGGGCGGCGTTGGATGCGTCGAGCACCTGCGTAATCCCATCCGCGCCGCGCGCAAGATTCTCAGCGAGAGTCCGCACGTCTATTTTGTCGGGGAAGGCGCCGAGAAATTCGCCGCCGAACACGGCGTACTGCTGTGCAAGAACGCAGATCTCGTCATCCCGCGCGAAGTGGAACGCCTGCGCCAGTACCAGACCGAACTCGCGCAGCGCGACGCAAAACAAGATGGCAACGATCTCTTCGCGCCCACCTCGGACGACGTCACGATCTCGCACGACACGGTCGGCGCCGTCGCGCTCGATCGCAATGGAAACATCGCCGCCGCCACATCCACCGGAGGCACGCTCAACAAAGCTCCCGGACGTCTCGGGGATTCTTCCCTGATCGGCTGCGGCTGCTACGCCGACAATCAAAGCGCCGCCGCGTCGACCACCGGATGGGGTGAGCCGATCATGAAGTTAGTGCTGGCGAAATGGACGGCGGACCGAATCGCCGCGGGAAATCTCCCCGAGTGGTCTGCGCAAGAAGCGATGAACTATCTCAAGCAGCGTGTCAACGGGCACGGCGGAATTATCGTCCTCAACCCCGAAGGCCACATCGGCATCGCCCACAACACTCCCCGCATGGCCTGGGCGTATAAAACGGTGAAGAAGCAGGACGCGGGCGTAGTCCGCGAAGGCTAGACCACAAGCTACTCTTGCAGAATCACCCGCACATCGTACAGTCCGTCTGTGACAACGATGTCGGGCTTCTTGTCGCCGTTGAGATCGCCGACTGCAAGGTAAGCAGCGTTCAGCCCACCATCCGGCAATACAATCGGAGGCGCGAAGACACCTTTGCCTTCATTCAGGAAAATGTCAAGGTTGCCATTAAATTCGTTCGCCGTCACGATATCCGACCGTCCGTTGAATGCACCGAAACTGATCGAGCGCGGCTCGGCCCCGTACTGATACTCGGTGCCCACATACCCGTTCCCAGACGAGAGAAACACAGTCACGTTGCTGTCCAGATTGTTAACTGCCTCGTCGGAAGCGACGAAGTCCGGAATGCCATCCCCATTCAGGTCCTTTGCCAGCAGCGCGATGGGTGGCGTCGCGACCGAGTAGGTCGATGAGAGCGTGAACGTTCCCTTCCCGTTCCCGAGCAGCATCTGCACCTGAGACCCGTTGTTATTGGCAGCGACCAGATCGAGCTTATGATCCCGGTTGAAGTCCGCCACGGAGAATCCCAAAACGTTGGTCGCTCCAATCGAGCTGCCATAGGTGAAAGTGCCATCGCCTTTGCCAAGCAGCAAGCTGCCCGACCGGCTGTCGGCGACCGCGATGTCGAGTTTGCCGTCTCGCTTGAAGTCTCCAACGGCTAGCGAGAAAGCGTCGGTAAATGGTCCATAGGCTACTGGAGCCTTGAACGTGCCGTCGCCGTTTCCAAGAAAGATCAGCACTTGGCCGGGAGTACCAATCGCGCGGTTAACGACTGCAACGTCGGGATGGCCGTCTTTATTGAAATCGGCGATCAGCAGGAACTGAGGCCATGATCCGGCTGCATAAGTAACGGGCGCTTGCAGCGTCCCGTCTCCGTTTCCCAGCAGAACGGCGATTGTGCCGGGATTGTCAGTATTGGAGACCACCACATCGAGATGCCCGTCTCCGTTCAGGTCGCCCACTGCGACTCCGTTGGGAGCCAGATCTCCGGTCGTGTAGGTAACCGGTGGGGCAAACTTGGTCCCAGCCAGAGCAAAAGAGGAACATAGCAGGACAAAAGCGGCGAGGATCTTGGGCATGGGACACTCCTATCGGGACGAGTGATTTCAGGAGGAACGACCGTTTGGCAAATTCTTGCAGCAGACAGCTAAGTTTGCAGAGTATGTCACGCGAGGCAGAGCGCGCCAAGGCGGAGTCGCCTCGTGTGCGTGGTTCTTACGCCTTCATCATGGCAAATGCCAACCTGGCCGCGGCAATCGTCCGCTGCACGTCTTCTTCGGTGTGGGCTGCGCCCAAAAATGCGGCTTCATACTGCGACGGAGGCAGGTACACTCCCTGATCCAGCATGTGGCGGAAGAACTTCCCAAACGCTTCGGTATTCGATTTCGAAGCCGAGTCCCAATCCGTCACCGGCCCTTGCTGGAAGAACCAGGTAAACATCGATCCCACACGATTCGCACACAGTGGGACTCCGGCGTTGCGGGCAGCGGACAACA
>Ga0335078_10006003_pt1 | contig 17977 bp, 15 predicted proteins | sample Lox_Sample_32_FD_206711 | JGI IMG/M metagenome (GOLD analysis project Ga0335078, IMG submission 206711) | Soil microbial communities from Loxahatchee National Wildlife Refuge, Florida, United States - Lox_Sample_3.2 | ecosystem: Environmental > Terrestrial > Soil > Wetlands | place: USA... | reverse complement strand
CGCCCGTCCAGCGGGTGTCAAGAATTTTGTGTGAACATTCCCAGGTGGCCCGCAGGGCCATGAGGACACTCCCTCACGGTCGCGGCTCGGTAAGGCGCGGTCGGTTGGTACCGAGCCGCGACCGTGAGGGAGCGGGGGTTCCGCTACACGGCTCATGACCCGACGTGTGCTCGATATCCGGCCTCCCGTCTCGTCTTCATCACTCTTAGTGGCCCGCAGGGCCGTGGGACACTCCCTAGCGGTCGCGGCTCCGTAACGCCAGCGAGGCTACTTACCCACCAGATGCTGCAGATCGCGATTGTTCTCCTGGCAGATGTATTCCAGGAGCTCTTGCCCCGGCGCCCAAGTGGCCGTCGTTACCACGGTCCACGGCTTGGTGTAGTAATCCGGATCGTCGATCGTGGCTTCGACGCGTAACGTATTGGAATCTGTCCGCGTGTAGCGTTCGATGACGTGTAGTTTTTCGCCGTGCGGATGCCCCGCCGCGTCGAGCCAGGTGCGATCGTTGAAGCCCACCGTGTCCACCACCAGCGTGTCGCCTTCCCAATGGCCGATGGCGTCCCCCAAGAAGGTCGGGTTCGGGTCGGGCGGATGCTTGCGTCCGTCCATCCAGATCAGCCGCCAGACATGCGCGCCGCCTTCATAAATGAACAGAATGCGGTCGGCTAGTTGATAGATTTGCGTCGGATACGGCGTGTACATCATGCGCGGCACGCCGGGAGGCAGGCAGAAGCCCTCAGGATCATCCTTGGAGTTGGTTTCGGTGCGTTGATCGAAAACCTTCTTCGCCGCGGGATTGAACGGCACTTCGATGGTGCCACCTTCCGGCGTCCTGCCCTGCTTCTGCATGTCGATAATGTAGGGCACCTGCCACATCCCTTTGCCGCCGAAATCCGGCTTGCCCGAGTTTACGCCGAGCAGCGGATTCTCCGGCAGACGCGGCGTTGGCCCGGCTGGCAGACGATTGCCGCGGCCCCCACGCACAAACTGGCCCCGCGGCGGTCCGCCGAGCCCGCCCGCCGGCGTCTCCTGACCGGCGGCCGATGGTATCAAAGCCGCAACCGTTAAGGCCACTGTGCCCGCCAGCAACCAACCCGTATTTCGAAATGTCACCAAGACCTCCCGATGATTCTCCGGTGGATATCTTATTGCGTCGGTCCGCCGTCGTCGGTCGAGCCGGCGAACACTTTCCGTCCATCCGCCAGATTCACCGTTCGCGCGTTGCCGAGACTGGTACCGTCCTTCGCCTGGTATCCGGTTACCGTTATCGTATCTCCGACCTTCAGCGAATTCCGCGTCCAGCCGCGCCGCATCAAACCGTTCGGGCTGCCCAGCTCGAATTCCCAGTTGGTCACTTTCCCGGCGTCATCCTTTACATCCACATAAAAGCGCGCGTGCGGATTTTGCCATTCGACCTTGGTCACCGTGCCGGTCACCTTGAGCGGCTTGTTGTTGTCATACTCCGCCGCAAACGAATGATGCGCGAACGCGGGCGCCGCGGCCACGAGCAGACCCGCCACGATCCAAGAAGATTTCTTTGTCATGCTGTTCTCCAACGCAGGATACGCAGACCACGTTACTCTCAGGCGAAACGGCGTGTCAAGCAGGGCGAAAGGGCTACGTGGGAGAATAGAAACCCGGAGAAACCAATGGAAACCAGAAGAATCGGCTCGCTCAGCGTCTCGGTGGTGGGCCTCGGATGTAACAATTTCGGTTGGCGGATTGGCCCCGAGGAATCGGCGGCGGTGATCTACGCTGCCATCGACCAGGGAATCAACTTTTTTGACACCGCGGACGTTTATGGAATCGGTCAGAGCGAGGAATTCATGGGCCGGGCGCTTGGCCCGCGGCGAAAGGAAGTCCTAATCGCCACCAAATTCGGCATCCAGCTGGATGAACAGCGCCCGGGCGGCGCGAAACCCGAGTACATTCGCCGCGCCGTGGAGGATAGCCTGCGCCGGCTGGCCACCGACCGCATCGACCTCTATCAGATACACAAGCCCGATCCCGATACGCCCATCGCCGACTCGCTTGGCGCGTTGAACGAATTGGTCCGCGCCGGTAAGGTCCGGGAGATCGGCTGCTCGAATTTTTCGGCCGAGCAGTTACAGGCCGCGGGTTCGGCGGTGAAACCGGGAGCGGCGCGCTTTGTCAGCGTGCAAAACGATTACAGTCTCTTGAAGCGCGACCCCGAAGCCGAAGTGCTGCCCGAGTGCGCCCGCCAAGCGATTGCGTTCATTCCGTACTTTCCGCTGGCCAACGGTCTGCTCACGGGAAAGTACCGCCAGGGCCAGGCGGTACCGGAAGGCAGCCGCGCCCAGGCGGGCTTTGGCCCCAAGGTATTCACGGAGGAGAATCTGGCAATCGTGGAGTCGCTGCTGCGCTTTGCGGAATCCCGCGGCCACACCTTGCTGGAGTTAGCGGTGTCGTACCTGGCGTCCCAGCCCGTGGTAGCGTCAGTGATTGCCGGAGCAAAGACCGTCGAACAGGTCAAGGCTAACGCAAAAGCTGGCGCGTGGCGGCTCACCCAGGAAGAGATCACGGAAGTCCGTCGTTTGGCGAGCGCTCCGGCCAGAACCTCCGCTCCTTGACAGTCGCGGCTCGGTAACGCCCTGAACTTACGGTCGTCAAACAGCCGCGTCGAAGACCGCCGGCGTTACGCTGGCGATCTTGTCGCCGGTGCGTTCCGTGTAACGCTACAGCTTAAACTCCGCCCGCACCACCTCATCTTCAATCGAATGCTTTAGGGTGAACCCCAGCTTCTCGCAGACGCGCATCACGGTGCGGTTCTCCGGCAGCATGTCCGCCGTTAGCCGATCCAACTTTTCATCCGCGCCGATGATCAGCAGGCGGGCCATCATTTCTTTACCGAGCCCCCGTCCTTGCCATCGATCGCTGACAACAATCGCTACTTCGGCTTCATTGGCCCAGTGAATCTTGGTCATGCGCGATACCGCCAGGATTTCGGGGTTCCCCGTGTCCGGATTCCTCCGCTCCGCTACCAGCGCCATTTCCTTGTCGTAATCGATAAAGCAGGTGCGCGTCAGCCGCTCGTGCCGCACGCGCTGTTCCAGGTTCATCAGGTGGAAGTAACGGTAGTACACGCTTTGCTCGGAGAGCGTCTCATGGAAGTGGACCATCGCGGGCTCATCTTCCGGCCGGATGGGCCGGATCGTCACCTCGGTCCCATCCTTCATGACCCACGGGCCAACATAACGCGTGGGATATGGCCGAATCGCCATGCTCGGGACATCGGATTCCGGCACCTCGAGGCCGTGCACCACGACGCGCGCATCGAGAGCGATCAGCCCGTCCGGCGATACGAGCAGCGGGTTGATATCGATTTCTTTGATCCACCGCTGCTCGGCGACGAGCGCGCTGAAGCGCACCAGAAGCATCTCCAGGGCGTGCATGTCCACGCCGCGCCGCCCACGCACGCCCTTCAGCGCCCGATAGATTTTGGTCTGCTCCATCATGCGCCGCGCCAGCGTCGTGTTCAATGGCGGCAGCGCCAGGGCCCGATCTTTGAATACCTCCACGAGCTGCCCGCCGGTGCCGAATAGCAGCACCGGACCAAATTGCGGGTCGAGGCTCGATCCCAGGATCAGCTCATATGCGTCTTTCAGCCGGATCATGGGCTGCACGGTCACGCCCTGGAAATGCTGCGCGCCGGCCTTTTCGGCCACCGACGATTGAATGGCGCGGAAAGCCCGTCCCACGGCCTCTTCGTCGTCCAGGTTCAACTGCACCCCGCCGACGTCGGTCTTGTGGGTGATGGTCTGCGAGTACAGCTTGAGCACCACCGGAAAGCCGATTTCCCGGGCGGCGGCCAGCGCCTGCGCTTCCGTTGCCGCGACCATGGTTTTGGCTACCGGGATTCCATAAGCGCTCAATACCTGCTTGGAATCGAACTCGGTCAGAATGCTCTGGCCAGCGTTCCGCGCCTTCTGGATGATCTCGTCCGCTGCCAGTTTGCGATTGAATCCGCCCTCTGCCTCCTCCGGCATGGCCGGCGTTTCGTACAGCCCTTTGAGGTTGTAAGCGTAGCGCCACATGTAGTTGAAGGCGCGCGCGGCGGTGTCGGGATACGGAAAGGTGGGGATGTTGGCACGGTTCAAAACCTCTTCGCCGGCGGCTACGTCCACGCCGCCCATCCAGCTGGCCAGCACCGGTTTGTCCTTCTGCTCGGCGAGCGGCCGCAATTCCTCGGCGATGCGCGTGGGATCGGTCATGGCCTGCGGCGTGAGGATCACCAGCATGCCGTCGCTGTGCGGATCCTTGGCGGCGATCTCGAGCGCTTTGGCATACCGCTCGGGCGAAGCATCGCCGATGATATCCACCGGATTGTTGTGGCTCCAGGCGGCGGGCAATACCGCGTTATAGGCCTCCATGGTCTCCGGCGAGAGTTCCGCCAGCTCACCGCCGCCGGTGATCAAGGCGTCGGTGGCCAGCACGCCCGGCCCTCCCGCGTTGGTGACAATGGTCAGCCGCGGCCCTTTCGGACGGGGCTGCTTGGAAAGCACTTCCGCCATGTAAAAGAGGTCCGAGATGTTGCCCACGCGCAGCACGCCGCTGCGCCGGAAGGCCGCTTCCAATACTTCGTCGCTACCCGTGAGCGAACCCGTGTGGGAAGCCGCAGCCTTGGCGGCGGCCGCCGTTCGTCCCGGCTTGATCACGATGATCGGCTTGCTCAGTGCTACTTCGCGCGCCGCGGAAAGAAACGACCGGGCGTTGCCGATGGTCTCCATGTAAATCACGATCGATTTGGTTTTCGGATCGTTGCCCAGGTGGTAAATCAGGTCGCCCCAGCCTACGTCCACCATCGACCCCACCGAGATGAACGCACTGAAGCCCACCATTTCCTTTAAGCTCCAGTCGAGCACCGCCGTACACAGCGCGCCGCTCTGGCTGATGAAGCCCACCGAACCCGGCCTCGCGATGGCCGTGGCGAAAGTGGCGTTAAGACCCGATAGCGGCGCCATCACACCCAGGCAGTTTGGCCCAATCACGCGGATCTTGGCGGCCCGTGCCTCTTCCAAAACCCGCTGTTCCAGTGCCGCACCGGCCGCGCCCGTCTCCTTGAATCCTGCCGAGATGACTACCGCGCCGCGCACGCCGTTTTGGCCGCATTCGTGAATGATCCCTGGTATCGTTTGCGGCGGCGTCACGATCACCGCCAGATCCACCTGCTCCGGAATCTCCGAAATGGAAGCGTATGCCTTTACGCCCAGCACGCTGGGCCGCTTGGGATTGACGGGGTATACCGTTCCCCCAAACGGACTCGTCACCAGGTTCCACAAAATGGTACGGCCCACGCTGCCTGGGCTTTCCGTCGCGCCCACTACGGCCACGGTCTTCGGGCTGAAGAAAACATCCAGCGGTTGCGGCCGCTGATGCACTGTTTTTCTAGGAGACTGCGTTGCTTCCATTTTGGTCCGATCCGGCCTCCCCTCCAAAGGCTGCCTGGTTGAGAGCATCCAGTACGTCCGCGAGGTTCAGGCCATTTTTGCGCACCACGGTTCCGATGTCGCAATCATCGCAGACCGGATGAAACCGGAACTGCTCGAAGAGGGCGACGGTCTGCGGGTATCGTTGTTTCACCTCGCGCACGATCATGTCGCGGCGGATCAACTGATCGAATCGGAACATATTCGCCTTGAATTGCGAGAGGATGCATCCCGGCTTCCAAAGAAGTTTGCTGTGTTTTCAACGTGTTGGAGCCGCCCAAGCGTCCCGACTGGGTGATATGACGCAGGCTTACGAAAATGGATTGCGGACCGTAATCGTTCCGAAACGCCGGCCGTCGCTGAAATCCTCGCTCCAGAGGGTGTCGCAACCCAGTTGGACCGCGCTGTTCACGATCACAGAGTCCCACCAGCCCACCTTGTGCCGAATGTGAAACTGCGATGTCCGAATCAGATCCGTGAGGTCGGGCCGGTGAATCGTCCAACTTCGCATGTCAGCGACGACGGATTCCGCCTCTTGGGCCCGCATTCCCAACTTGCGGGTTGCCACTACATAAAATTCGGACAGGACTTGTACACTGATTGCGCCGTTCTGCTCTTCGAACAGCCGCGTCAGGAGATCGACGGCTTTGGAGTGTTTTACGCCCGCGCCGCCGTCGTGAGCGTAGACCAGAACGTTCGTATCGATGAACTCAACGCTCATGCAATTCGTCGCGCGTCCAGCGAATCACGCCATGAGTCCCACGGTCTGGAGCGTGGCGAATCCGTTCGAGAAAACGAGTCTTAGCCCGGGCATGCTGCCGGTCTTCCGTGAGCATTTTTTGAATCGCCTGCGCCATCAGGCTCGTCATCGACTCTCCGCGCTGCGCAGCATATACCCGAAAACGCCGCAGCAGGGGCTCCGGCAGACTCAACGTGACATTCTTGGCATCGCTCACAGGTTTCAGTGTATCACGGAAATACGTGTAACCTGTTCCGTGCGCGCCGATTCGAAAACGGCTTCGATCGCTTGCATGTTGCCGAGGGAATCTTCGAGCGGCGTGGGAACCGCACGGTCCTCGCGGATGGCGCGGCAAAACTCGTCGGCCTGAATGGTGTACTGATCCGCAGCCGGCAGCTCCTCGATGCGCATCCCGCCGCCCCATAAATCCGCTCCGTTATCGATCAGCAAGCGGGTCCTCCGTTGCGGCGAGGGATTGAACGGCACCTCCAGCTCGATTCGTCCTTTCGTGCCGAGAATCTGGATCCTCTGATGAGTGACCAGTTGCGTGCCGCAGCTAAATACACAATGCCCGGCCGGGAATTGGAGAACCGCCGAGGTGAGCCGGTCGATGCGCCACTCGGGATCGTATTCGATCCGTGCCGCCGCGCTCACCGGCTCTCCTTCAAAAAGGAATCGCGCCATCTGAATCGGATAGCAGCCGATATCGAGCAGGCCGCCCCCACCGAACTCCTGCACGTTCCGTACATTGGCGGGATCGCGATTGAAGTAGCTGAAAGCGCCCATGACGACCCTGAGATCTCCGATCTCTCCCGCACGGACAAGTTCGCGGGCCCGTAGCCACTGCGGGTTGGTTCGAACCATGAACGCCTCACCGATCTTCACGCCGGTCCGGTCGCGCACGGCCATCAGCTCCCTGCATTCCGCGGAACTCATTCCGATCGGTTTCTCGCACAGCACATGCTTGCCGGCCTCAGCCGCCCGAATCGACCAGGGCACGTGCAGGTGATTAGGAAGCGGGTTGTAGATAGCATCGATTTCCGGATCCTGCAGCAGCTCTTCGTACGACCCGAATGCCTTCGGGATACCCAGTTGATCCGCGGCTTGGCGGGCGCGTTCCAGGCTTCGCGAAGCGATGGCGACTACTTCGGACAAGGGGCTCGCTTGTGTGGCTGGGATGATCTTCTCGACGGCAATTTTCGCGACGCCGAGTATTCCCCAGCGCAGTTTCTCTCTGGTCATGCAGGATACCTCCAGGCGCGTCAGGTGGGGTCAGGCCTTTCGGCCCGGAAGGGCCGCCCCACGGGACGACTAAATCTTCTTCCCCGGATACCGCTTGCGCATCCATTCCACGAACTTGTCCGGCGCCGCCATGGTCGAAAGGCGGCCTTGGCGCACCAGCGCCCAATCGTCGAACTTTCCCGATTGCTTCACCTCAGCGAGAGTCGTCGGCGGCTCCAGGCGGCCACCGAATTCCAGGTCCACCACCGCGGATTTCGCATTCTTCGGATCGTCGCGCGGTTCCGAGCGCACGGTGGCCATCCCGACTACTCCCGACACGCCCCCGCTGTGATAGACAAACACTCGGTCGCCGGGCCGCATCTCGCGGATCGCGCGCACCGCCTGCGGGTTGGTTACACCGTCCCAGGTCGTCTTGCCCTCGCGGTCCAGGTCGTCAATCGAATACGTTTCGGGGTCGGTCTTGGCCAGAAAGTATTTCATCGGAACAATCATAGTAGAACGCGATCCGGCCCCGCGTTCCGCACCCCGCTAAAATGAAAGTTCCGTGTCCCCTCCCTATCGTTCCTTTGTGCTCGTCTCGCGCGATCAGATCGCGCGCAATTATCGCAACGTCTGCTCGGTGGTCGGTCCGAAGGTAGACGTGGCCGGAGTGGTGAAGGCCGACGCGTACGGCCATGGTGCGCTCGAAGTGGCCCGCGTGCTGGTTGGCGAAGGCGCCCGGTGGCTGGCGGTGAGCTCCGTCGATGAGGGCGCCACCCTGCGCTGCGGCGGCATCCGCGACGCGCATATCCTCATCATGGGCGGCTTCCTGTCCTTCGAGCGCGAAGCGCTGGTGGAGTACAATCTGACGCCCGCCGTGCACTCGCTCGCGCAAATGCGCGACCTGGACCGGCTGGCGCGCGACGCCGCCAAGCCCGTCCCGTTTCATTTGAAGATCGATTCCGGCATGAGCCGCCTGGGGACGCTAGCGGGGGCGCGCGAAATCCTGGACGCACTGGCCGAAGTGCGCCACGCCCGCCTGGAAGGCTTGATGACGCATTTCGCCTCCGCGGCCGATTACACCACTACGCAGACCGCCGACCAGCTCGCCGTCTTCCATTCCGTTTACGCCGGGCTGGAGCAAGGCGGAGTCCACGCGCACCGGCTGCATACCTCCAGCACCAACGCCATCGGTTACGGGCGTGTGGAGGGCTGGCACGACATGGTGCGCGCGGGGCACGCGCTCTACGGTTACGTCTCCCCGGCCAGAGGCGAAGCGCCGCCGCAGCTTCTCAACGTGCAACCGGCGCTCACCTGGAAGGCCCGTTTGCTGGCCGTGAAAGACATATCCGAGGGCGCGCTGGTGGGATACGGCGGTTCTTTCCGCGCCCCGAAGCCGATGCGCATCGGCATTCTGGGAGCGGGCTATGCCGACGGCGTCTTTCACCGCTTGTCCAACCGGGGGAAGGTGATCGCCGACGGCAAGCTGACACCGATCCTGGGAACGATCTCCATGGACCTGACCACCATCGACCTCAGCCACACCAACGTTCTGGGTCCAGGGGACGAAGTGACGCTGCTCGGCGTCGAAGGCGACACGCGGCTCGATGCCCAACAGATCGCGCGCGTCGCAGGCACCATCTCGTATAACATCCTGTGCAACATCAGCGCCCGCGTGCGGCGCGTGTATGTGTGACCCAGCCCCCGCTCCATTGAAGAGGCACCCGGAACCGCTACACAGCTCATGGCCCTGCGCGTGGTGAATATCCAGCCTCACGTCTCGTCTTCATTGCTTTTGGTGGCCCGCGGGCGCGCGTTACCGCTTACCCTTTCAGCACCTCGCGGACCCGCTGCGACAAGGCTTCCGGAGTAAACGGCTTGGGGAGAAAGGTGTGCTCCGACCAGCGGACCCCCTGCGATTCCAATACGTCCTCGGTGTAACCGGACATGAAGAGCACGTTCATCTCGGGGCGCAGCGAGGCGATGCGGCCGGCCAGTTCGCGGCCGTTCATCTCGGGCATCACCACTTCCATCAAAACCAGTTGCGCCGGCTCCGCGTTCCGGCGCAGCGCTTCCAAGGCCGCCGCACCGCTGGAAGCCGGCCACACCTTGTAGCCGCATTCGGTTAGTACCCGCGCCGTGAGACCGCGCACCGCCTCGTCGGGTTCCACCAGCAGAATCGTCCCGGAGCCTTTTTCCAGAACACCGTTGCCCGCAGCCGCCACCGGTTCCGCCCCTGGCGCAGCGGCCGGCGGCAAGAAAATGCGGAACGTGTTGCCGCGGCCGAGCTCGCTGGCGGCCCATAGATAGCCGCCGCTGCGGCGCACGACTTCGTATAGGGCAGACACGCTGAGGGCACTCGATCGCTGATCGCCGGCGCTCAACCGCGACTCCATGATCTCGAACCGATTCGTGTCCGCGACCGTACCGTTGCTCGACACCTCCAGGACCACGTACTCGCCGGCGCTGACGGCCGGATGTTGGCGGACATACTCGGCATCCAGGGTGGTGTTTCGGGTGCTTATCGATAGCTTGCCGCTGGTGGGCGCGGCGCGGCGCACGAACCGCACCAGGTTCACCACCAGGTGCTCCATCTGGCCACGATCGAACTTCACCGGCCGAACCGCCGCGTCCAGATCGAGCTGCAACTCTATTCTCGCCGGCATCGTCGACCGAATAATCGGCTCCACTTCCCGCAACACCACATTTAGATCCAGCACTTCCGGCTGCCGCTGCTGCCGGCGGCGGAAGGCCAAAACGCGGCGGCTTACCACCGTGGCCTGTTCCAACGCCGCGCTGATGTGCTCGGCATCCTGGGCGGATGCATTCCCGGCAGGTAGATGGGTCTGCAGCAGCCGCGCATACCCTCCGACTGTGGTCACCAGGTTGTTGAGATCGTGCGCAATGATTCCCGACAGCCTTTCGATCGAATCGGTCTCGCCGGACCTCTCCATGCCCCAGTCCATCCGGTGCCCGTCGAAGTCCTGCCGTTTTCGTTCGCTCAGATCGCGTACCGTAATCTGCAGCATGCGCTTTTCATTTTCCCAGTAGGTTTGCCCGCCGACCTCCACGTCCAGCCACCCACCCGACCGGGCGGCCAGCAGCAGATCCTTCTGGAAAGACTCCGTTTCTTGCAGTTGGCGAAGGCTGCTGCCATCCAATTCGGTGCCCGCGAACATCTCCAGGTCCCAGTACTTGACGCCAAGGGAGCCCGAGCGCGAGACTCCGAAAGTCTTCGCCAGGTAAGGATTCAGATCGATAATCTCGCCGGTCTCGACTTCGGCCAGAATGATTCCGTACCGGGCGACTTCAAACAGGCGCCGGTAACGCGATTCCGCGGTCTGCCACCGGTCGGTGATATCCATCAACACCATCACCGCGCCGTCGATGCGGTTTTCCACGGTACGGTAGGGCCGCACCCACATCGTGAACCAGCGCCCGTCGCGATCCTGCACCTGGCGCTCTTTCACGCTCAGGTTCTCGATGGCGTCTACAAATAACTGCTCCAAGTCGGGTACGTCGATCTTGGTCTTGAAATCGCTCAGAGGTCTTCCCACATCCGTCGGCAGCAGGTTGAGCACCTTCTCTGCCTGTGGCGTGAACCGGCGGATACGCAGATCGTTGCCCAGCATGACGATGGGAATATTCACGCTGCTCAGCAGGTTGTTCAAGTCGTTGTTGATGCGCACCAGTTCGATATTCCGGTTGTGCATCTCGTCGTTGACGGTGGTGAGCTCCTCGTTGGTCGATTGCAGCTCTTCCTTGGCGGTCAGCAGCTCCTCATTGGTCGATTGCAGCTCTTCGTTACTCGACTGCACTTCTTCATTGGCCGATTTGAGCTCCTCGGTGGATGCCTGTTGCTCCTCGATCACCGACTCCAGGTATTGCTTGGTAGTAGTGAGCTCCTGTTCCAGTTCCCGCACGCGTTTGATCGTTGCCCCCGCCACCGGCTTTTCAGCGCCTTTGCGGCCTTTTGGCAGCGGCACCTCCTGTTCCTCAAATACGACGAGGTACTGTTTCTCCGCGGCGTCCGGCACAAATGGCGACATGCACATCACCACGTTCCGGACGTGTCCCTGAAGCGCCACGCGAATCGGGTTGCTGCGAACTGTGGTGTGGTTCTTCCGGCTTCGGTCAAAGAGCTTCCGGAATTCCAGCAGCAGCTCTTGCCGCAGCAGTCGGTTGATATTGAGCGTGGGTTCCCCGGAGCCATGTTCCAGGTAGGGCGCCGTGCGCCCGTGAAACTGCAAGATGTTCATTTCGTCGTCGATCAGCACGGCGGCCGGCGTATAGTGGGCCAGAATGTAGTGATCGACTCTGCGCTGATTGTCGGGCACATTATTTGAGGGCAGCAGTTGTTTGGGATAATCGAGCGGTCGCACGCCGTCGTGCAGGTCGAAATCAATGTGATGCGCTTCGGCCGCAGCCCCCGCCGTACGTGTGTAGATCTTGAGTTTGTTATCGAGCGGAGTGAATAGGTTGGTGTTGCCCACGGTTTCCGACAGACCCAAAACAAGAAAACCGCCCGGCCTCAGCGCGTAGTGAAAAAAGCGCATGGCCTTGGCTTGCAGCGCCGCTCCCAGGTAGATCAGCACATTGCGGCAGGTGATCAAATCCAGTTTGGAGAACGGCGGATCTTTCACCAGGTTCTGCTGCGCGAAGATGCACTTGTCGCGGACCGGCCGGCTGATCTGGTATTGACCGTCCACTTTGACAAAAAAGCGGCGCAGGCGTTCCGGCGATACATCCATCGCCACCGACTCGGGATAGATTCCCGCCCGCGCCCGCGCCAAAGCCGGTTCGCTCAGATCGGTCCCAAAAATTTGGATGGGGATATCAATCCCCGCGGTCTGCATATATTCGATCAGGCTAATGGCCACGGAGTATGGTTCCTCGCCTGTGGAGCATCCCGGAACCCACACGCGCACCGGGTTGTCCGGCGCACGATCACGAAACACCAGGGGAAACACATCCTTTCGCAGGGCTTCGAAAGTGGTGGACTCGCGGAAGAAACCCGTGACGCTGATCAGGATGTCGTGAAACAGCGACTGCAGTTCGTCGGAATCGTCGCGCAGGATGCGCACGTACTGCGCCTCATTTTCGACCTTGTGCAATGCCATTCTTCGCAAGATGCGCCGGTACAGCGTGCCTTGTTTGTAAAGCAAGAAATCCACGCCCGTGGCGGCGCGGAGTAGTTGAAAAATCTCGTGGAATTTGCCGCCTTGCACGATGGGTTCGGCCACCGCGGATTCGGGCACATCGGACGCCGCCGTCACGTAAGGGTGCTGGCAGAGGCGCGCGATTTCCTGGGCGATGCGCTTCGGCGGCAGCACCATATCCACCCAGCCGGCGGCAATGGCATTGCGCGGCATGGCATCGAACCGCGCGGTATCGTCCTGCGCGAACGTGATCCCACCCACGGCCTTGATCGCCTTCAGCCCGAGCGTTCCGTCGGATGCCGTACCGGAGAGCACCACGCCGATCGAACGGCTGCCTTGGACTTCGGCCAGCGAGCGGAAGAATTCGTCAATGGGAAGATGGAGACCAACGCCGGATCGCTGTGTCAGCAGCAGCTTGCTATCCGCCAGCCGCATCCCTACGTTCGGCGGGATCACGTAGAGGTGGTTCGGCTCTACCGGGATGCCATTTTCGACTTGCACGACCGGCATATGCGTGGAACGGGAAAGCAATTCTCCCAGCACACTGACATGTTTCGGATCGAGATGTTGGATAAACACGTACGCAATGCCGGTATCGTCGGGGAGGTTTTCGAGCACTTCCTGAAAAGCTTCGAGTCCGCCGGCGGACGCTCCGAACGCCACCACGGGACAGGTCGTGGGCTGTTCGGAACGCGCGGCCTTGGAGGGGCGAGCCGCGGGAACGGCTGCCGTTTTGGCCTTCGACGGTTTCTTCCTGGTTGGCATGGGTATCACCCACTCTCTACTACGTAGCTTACGCGCGTCAAGCAGGGACGGCGAAGAAAAAGCCCGCTCCATCGCCGGCACTGCGGCGGATCAAATGGGAGCGGATTGACCTTTTTCCTCGTAACGGACTCGTCATCACAATTGCTTCCACAACCGCCGCGCTGCCGCTAACATGGAAACGTGCCCCGCTACGCAGCCATCGATATCGGCAGTAACTCCATCCGCATGGAAACGGCTGAGGTCCTTCCCGGCCAGACCACGCGCATCTTGGCCTCCGATCGCGAGGTCACGCGCCTGGGAGAAAGCGTCTTCCGCAACGGGGCCGTGAGCGAAGAGGCCATTCAGTCCACCTGCGTGGTGCTGACGCGCATGGCGGAGCTGTACCGCAAGCTCGAAGTAATCGGCGTGCGCGCCGTGGCGACCAGCGCCATTCGTGACGCGCGCAATCAGAAAGCCTTCGTGGAGCGCGCCTCGTTCGCGGTGGGAGCTCCCGTGGAAATCATTTCAGGGCGCGAGGAGGCGCGGCTCATCCACCTCGGCGTGGAGAGCAACTGGCCGCAGAATGGCAAGCGCGTGCTCATCATCGACATCGGCGGCGGCAGCGCGGAAATCATCGCGGCGGAAAAGGGCCGGCTGCTGGATTCGTTTTCCAAGCCGCTCGGGGCCGTGCGCTTGCGCGAGAATTTCCTGAAACAGGATCCACCCCCGGCCCAGAGCTTGCGCCAGATGCACGAGTACATCGAACAAAAGCTGGAGGGCGCGGTGCGGCGCCTGGGCCGCCAGAAATGGGATCGCGTCATCGCTACCTCGGCTACCGCGGCTGCCATGGCCAGCGTGGTGGCGCAGGTGCCCCGTTCGCAACGGGACGAAATCGACCGCTTGCGCATCACCGGGGCCGACGTGCGCGATCTGTACGAGCGCCTCTCGCGCCTGAGCCTTTCGGGCCGGCGCAAGGTGATGGGGATCGGTCCGCGGCGCGCCGAAATCATCGTGCCTGGTGTGGCCGTGCTGCTCGATTGTCTGCAGCAATTCCACTTGCGGTCCTTCTATTATTCGCGCGCGGGCGTGCGCGATGGGATCATCGCCGACCTGGCTGCCCGCAACGTCGGCTCGGAGTTGTCCCGCCTGAGCCGCGATCAGAAGCGCGAGGTCGAGAACATGGGCCGCCGCTACGGGGTGGCGCTCGATCACGCACGCAAAGTGGCCGAAATCTCCAACCTTCTCTTTACGGCCCTCGAGACGCTGCACGAGCTGACCCCAGCTCACGGCAAGCTGCTGGAAGCCGCGGCCTACCTGCATGATGTCGGCCACTACGTGAGCGACGCCAGCCATCATAAGCATTCCTGGTATGTAGTAGTCAATTCGGATCTAGCCGGATTCACCGAACGCGAGCGCCTGTTGATCGCGGCGCTCTGCCGCTACCATCGCAAGTCGCTCCCCAGCCCGGAACACAGCGCCTATCAAACCTTGAGCGCCGAGGAGCGCCGCACCCTGATGCTGCTGGTTCCGATTCTGCGGCTGGCGGACAACCTGGACCGCAGCCATGACCAGCGCATCCGCGGCGTCGAGTGCCGCCTCCGCGATGGTAATGTAGTGCTGCAGGTCCATTCGCAGGGTGATATCGATCTGGAACAGTGGGCCGCCGAGCAGGCTGCCACCGCCTTTCAACAGGTGTACCAGCGGCCGCTCGCGCTGGCCAAGGCACGCGATTAGCGCGCCACGACGATGCAGGACTATGTGAGGTCACAGACAGCCACATTGCTGCGGCGCTTAGCCTACGCCGTGGGTCGCGCCGCCAAATCAGGCGATGCCGAATCGATCCACGATCTGCGCGTCGCCATTCGGCGCTTCAGCCGTTGTTTGCAGGTGTTCGCGCAATTCTATCCGGGTGGTTCCGCGAAGAAGATCCGCCGCCGGCTCTCGGGGCTCATGGCGGCCGCCGGCGCGGTTCGCGACCTCGACATCGCCATGGAACTGGTCGATAGTGCGGGCGCCAAGGGCCAACGCCAGCTTTTATCGCAACTCAAGCAGCAGCGCCGGCAAGCCAATCGGGAACTGTTCCAAGAGGTGCAGCACTGGCACGGACAGGCGTTCTCCAAGAAGTGGCGGAGCGCCCTGGGGTTGAGCGTATGAGCAAAATCCCCTGGGATGGAAATACGCCGCCGGCCGGGAATGCGCGCCAGCATCTGCCGCAACTGGTGGCGGATTATTTCGCGTTCGGCCGGGAATTGCTGGCCAGCCATCCGCAGCCGTCCGAGTTGCATGCCTTGCGGCTGGCCACCAAGCGTCTGCGCTACACGCTCGAACTATTCCGTCCGTGCTATGGACCGGGGCTCGCGCTCCGCATTCGCGAGCTCCGCGAGTTGCAGCAACTGCTGGGTGAGATCAACGACACAGCCGCGGCGGCCCGTACATTGGATGGAGTCCTCAACGGATCGCCGCAGCGGCCCCGCATCGACAGTTTCCTGCGGCGCGAAGGGGAGTCGAAAGCCGCCGCATTCCACAAGCAATGGCGCGAGGTATTCGACGCGCCGGGCCAGGAGCATTGGTGGACCAGCTATTTGGCCCGGCGCTCGCGCAAGCCGGAAGGTAAAGCATAGTGGGGCCGGGCCTTCTGGCCCGCCGCCGGGCTTCCGCCCGGCGCGGTCTGTAGTCTACACACGACGCCGAGCTCGGCGGCAGGGCCGAAGCCCTGACCCCACAAAATCTTTTACCGGTGGAACCGCCCCTCGAGCACGGCCTTGGCCAGAATGTGGCCCTGCATCGCATTCAGCACATCCGCGCGGCTGGCATCCGGACCGAGGTCGAGCTTGGTATCCAGCGCGAACAGCTCAAACGTGTAATGGTGATAGGGAGGAGCGGGCGCGCCAGGGCCCATGTAGCCGACTCCGCCGCGCAGGTTCTTGGCGTTGATCATACCGTCGGGCATGGTCGCGGTCGCCGGAACGCCCTGCGGTAGGCCAGTCGCGGTGCCCGGAATGTTGAATGCCATCCAGTGCAGCACATCGTCGGTCTTCCGCTGAAGGGCCACGTCGGGATCGTGCAGGATCAACGCGAAGGTGACCGTGCCCATCGGCACGTTGGTCCATTCCAGCTTCGGCGAAACCGGATTCGAATCGGCCTGGGTGTACTTGTTGGGGATGACCCCGCCATCTTCAAAGTCCGGGCTGGTCAGCATCATTCCCGGCCGCGGCGGTCCTTTCTTCTCTTGTCCCTGCGCTACGGCAGTCATGGCGCCTAGAGCGAGCAGAGCGGTAGCAAGCGCGGATAGTCGCGTGATCGTCATTTATAGTTCTCCTGTGTCGTAACAGGTTATCAGATTACTTAATGTCACGGGCGCGGCTGGACATGCCGTCTTCCCAGTTGCTCCAGCCCGAATTCATGCCGTAGGGAGCGCGGTCGAGAACCGCTTCGATCTGCCGGATCTTGCCGTTTTCGAGCCGGAACATCTCCGCGATTTCCCAGGTCCAGGGTTGCGTTGGCCCGGCCGTGACCGTGCGGCCGCTGGGTGTCTGAAACGTGCGTGTCTTCCCCGCGGCGTGGTCGAAAAAGGCGAAGCTGAACACCAGCCCGCGCTCCGGGTCGACCGCCACGTAGCGCCGGTCGCGGATGCGCGTGACGAAATGGATCAGGCCCGACTGGAACTGCTCTTTGCAACTCCACTGCGCGGAATAGCCGGTGGCCGTGGCCGGATCCGGGCGCTTCTCGCCGGGCGGCGTGGGAACGTTGGTAGACTGCGAGCCGTTCTCGATGCGGTTGCAGTCGTCCGTAAATGGATAGTCGCCCTTGCCGTCGTTCTGCTGCATGCCGGAAAAATACATATTGGCCGTCTTGATGAGATCCTCGCGCGAGGCGCGCTGCGGCGGCGGAATCGTTTCCAGAAAGAGAGGATTGGGCTTGCCGAGCTTTTCGAAATTTTGCGCGGCGCGCTCGTTGCGCACCACCAGCGTTTCCGCCTCGGCGATCTGTCCCTTGTCGATCTTCAGGCGAAGCGCGATCACCGCGGGCGAGGGCTCGTCGGGCTTCCGGCTCTCTTCCCGGATGGTGCCGATGAAGGCCACTTGCCCGGTTTGCAGATCATCGACAAAGAGCCGGTAGGTGCCCTTCCCCGCCATACTGTTCCACAGCCCGTCCGGCAATTCGAGCTTCTGGCCGTTTTCGGTGAAGCGGACGTTCTTGGCGAGCGGAACTTTCGCCGGATCGTGAGCCACCATGGCGTCGAGGTAGCGGTCGACGAAACTCTCCAGGCAAGCGCGGTCGCAGGAAGCTCTGGTAACACCTGCTTGTCCGTGAGCCGAAGCAGCGATCAGGAGACCAATGCCCGCGAGCAACAGAAATCGAGTGCGCATAAGTAGATTTTGACGCGGTACTGGCGCTTTCGCCAGCCCATTTTCAATAAAACCACTTTCGATAGGGCGCGCCGAGGCGTCCTGACACTCGGGAAAGCCCCATTGATTTTCGCCCGTGACTCTTTCGCTCGCTAGAGAATGGTTTGTATCTTCCAGCAGGCTGATCGCACGGCCAAGAAGAATCAGATTCTAAGTTCATGTGGCCTCCAATTTAAATTAGCCGCTGCCACTGATCAATCTTTTCATTCAGTGTGTGAAATAGCAACGACGCGGCGGCGGGCGATTTGGAGAATTCCG
>Ga0335078_10006002_pt1 | contig 17979 bp, 14 predicted proteins | sample Lox_Sample_32_FD_206711 | JGI IMG/M metagenome (GOLD analysis project Ga0335078, IMG submission 206711) | Soil microbial communities from Loxahatchee National Wildlife Refuge, Florida, United States - Lox_Sample_3.2 | ecosystem: Environmental > Terrestrial > Soil > Wetlands | place: USA... | reverse complement strand
GTGCTGGACGAAGCCGCAGCCGGCCGGCTCCAGGAGGCGGATTATTATCGCTGGATTTTTGAGAATGAACCGCAATGGCAGTCTTACCGGAATGGATCAAACACTCCCGGTTTGGATGGTCATCCCGTCAAGCCCCGCCGGCGGAAGAAGGAAATTGCGACGGTGTTGGGCGGCGCATAACCAATTTCACGATCTTCCGGAAAACCTTTGACGACGCGCGCCAAATGTTTTCTCATTCGGCCGTCTGGCGATGAAATCCGTGTCCATGAAGCATCGAAGCAAATCGGCCCGGAAGTTCGGGCAAAACAAAACTCGCAGCAAAATCTTCCCTGCCCCGCCTTCGACGCCCGACCCGCCGGAGAATCCGCATCCCCGAAACGACGCACGTTATTGGCGGCAACGGTTGCTCTTGCGCCGCTATCGTTTCCCTGCCTCCGGTGATACGGAGCAGGATTTGGCCGCGCAGATTGATCATGCCGGCATTGGTTTTTATTTTCCGCTGGGCACCCCCGATATGGAAACGGCCGCCGCCAGGGCATGTCAGATTTATCAGGTGGCGGTGAAACAAGGCTGGGGGGCCGTCTGCCGGCATTTCTCCCGCGAACTGATTGTGAGTTTCGAATGGTGCATGAACCCGGTATTGTGGACCTATACCACCATCCATACCCTGGTCGGGAAACGTTCGGGGCCGGAATCCGATAAGACAACCCCCCATCCCAACCGGCAGCAAGTCCTGGTGGTGGAATTGGACGCAGGCATCCGCCGGGCATTGTGCTGGAGCATTGATCAACAAGCCGGATTCGTGAGTGTTCCCTGCGACTCGGCAGTTTCATTCACGAATGCACTGAAACTGCAGAAGCCCCGCATGGTTCTCCTGAATCGTCACATGGCCGGAAGAATCGGTTTCAAATCTCCCGGCACCGTCACCCCCCTCCAACCGGGAGTCCCCGCCCTCACTTATTCGGTTCATGTCGACGGAGATCAGATGTTTGTTTCCACCCCTGGCGGCGCAGGCGGCTATTTGGTCAAACGGGTCAAACCGGACCGGTTGCTGGAACCCATCCTCAAGGTCGCCAGCCGGTCGGAGCTGATGACCGAGGATTTTCTGCTGCGCGTAAAGTATTATTTTCAAGAACTGCTGCAACTGCGTTCCAGTCATGACAGCCTGGCGCTGGCCAGGCTGACACACCGTGAACAGGAAGTGATGGAGCTTCTAAGCAAAGGTTGTGTGGACAAGGAAATCGCGCAGGCCATGGGCATCAGCCTGTGGACAGTGCATGGCCACATCAAAAATATTTTTGAGCGGCTCCAGGTGCGCACCCGCACCGAAGCCGTCATTCGGTACTTGGAAAAATAAGTCCGCCGGTATCGTCCGCCGGCATCGGGCGCGCCCAACCACGCGGCAATCAGGATTGTTAACCTGCCCCCCCAAAACGGGGGATGGACGAAAACCCGGGAACCAATCTAAAGTAGGCGCATGAATGACAGTAATAAAGCAGGCAAAGTGCATGCTTGATTTAATCCGCGACCCAAAACCAGCGGAATTTCACAACCAGACAACCTAATCGATATATGAAACCAACAATAAAGTCGGTCACTTGGAGGCTTGTGTCGCTGCCCTTCGCGGCGGCATTCGTATTATTGGGCGTGCGCCCGGCCAGCGCAGCAGATTATCCCACAACCATCCTGGCGGATCATCCCGTCGCTTATTATCGGCTCGAAGAACCGAACGGATCCCCCACCGTAGCCGATTCCACAGGCAATGGTAATATCGGCTACGTCACTTACGTCACCCAAGGCGACAATGTTACCGTTTACCCGCAGTTGGGACTTGCGGGTATTGACACAAATTCCGCCCTTTTCGCCACGTCCACCGGCCCTGGACAGGGCAATATCGATGTTCCGTGGACTTTGGCAATGAATCCCACCGTACCCGGCGGCTCCAATGGAGCGCCATTCACCGCCGAACTTTGGGTGCAAGCCACCAAACAATCCAGCGGTTATGGAGTGCCTTTGGACGATTCCTGCAACTTCGCTCAACCGCCTCCCTGGAACAATTCGGCCGGCTGGAACTTTTATGAGACGGCTGGACCCGGAAGCACCTGGTCCTTCAGCTTGAGACCCAATCCCGGTTTTGTCGGCAATGGACCCGCCGTAACGGTGGGCCTGTGGACGCATCTGGTGCTCAGCTACGATGGCACCAACGCAACTTTCTACGTCAATGGCGTTGCCTTCGGCACGTATGCCGTCCCACTGTATCTTGCCAATCCCGGGACGGGCTCAGCGGCCGATCTGCTCATGGGCGAAGGCCCGAATACCGGGCAGATTCCCTTTGATGGGAATGTGGATGAGGTTGCCATTTACAACTATGCGTTGAGTCCCACCCAGGTCACGAATCACTATGCGATCGGGACTAATGAGATTCGGGCTTTGCCGACGCCGCCCTCGTTTGTCACGCAACCGGCGTCCACCAATACGTACGCCGGTGTGCCGGTAACCTTCTCCTCCCAGGCAATCGGCTCCGCGCCAATATCCTATCATTGGACGAGAGTCGGCAGCGGTGCCATATCAAATGCAACCAATAATAATTATACCATCACGCCCGTTTATCCCGGTGATAACGGAGCGATGTTCTACGTGACGGCTTCCAATTCCGCAGGGAGCACAAACAGCGACACGGTAACGCTGACCGTGCAGACCAATTTGAACGTGATTTATAATCCGTTCTCCATTACCCGCAGGGTCGGCAGTTGGGCCGCCTTCCGCGTCGTGGCCAACGGCGCCCAGCCGATTACCTATCAGTGGCATAGCATCTCCAATGCGGTGGATCGAACAATCCCCGGCGCCACCAGCGACACGCTGTGGTTATCGAACATTCAACCCTCTGCCAGTGGAAATCACTATTATGCTCAGGTGACCGGTCCTTTTGGCAACCAGCTCAGCGGCCAGGCCAGCCTGACTGTGGTTGCGAGGACGAGCGAGGCACCTACGAACGCCTATTCCAGGGTCGTCATGGCAGACAACCCGGTCGCCTATTGGCGTTTTGACGAAACAAGTGGCACCACGGCATTGGATACGGCCGGCAGCTTTGACGGCACCTATTCATACGTCGGAAGCGATTTGACTTACGGGTACCCGAGTGGCATTCCGCATGATACCGATACCGCCATACACGTCACCAATACCGCGGTGGTGACGATTCCCTATGCGCTGGAAATCAATCCAGTTTCGGGTCCGTGGTCCTACGAATTCTGGATCCAGCCCACCTCGCTTTCCGGCAATTTCATCACGCCGATATCGTCCGAAGCCAATCCTCTCGTTGGGGGTGTTTACTCGGGCCTGCTCTCGGGTTGGAATATTTACCAGCACGTGGCGAACGTTTGGACCTGGAATATATTCAACGGCGGGCCGAACGGCAGCTTTTCCAGCGAGTTCACCGATAACCCCATCGTCCCTGGCACCTGGTACTACATGGTGCTTACGGACGACGGCACCAACATGAATTGGTACTCAAACAACCGGCTGGTGCTCACCGTAAGCGTGCAGGGAGTGGGCTTCGTTCAAAACGGCACCAATGGCGATCCCAATGTTGCCGGCGGTCCGACCACCATCGCCATTCGGAGTGATGGCGTCTATGGTGACTGGGACGGTGGCGTTGAGGATCTGGCGGTTTATAATTATGTGCTCAGCCCACAACAGATTCAGAATCACTTCCAGAACACGACCCGCCTGACGGTAGTGCCATCCGGCTCCAACGTGGTCGTTACCTGGGGCGCCGGCACGCTGCAATCGTCAACCAACGTCGTCGGGCCTTATACTAATGTGAGTGGGAACCCAACGTCGCCTTATACGAACTCTCTGGGCGGGTCATCAAAATTGTTCTATCGGGCCCAGTTGCAGTAACCAGGACTTAAGTTTCAAATCAATCTGCCGGGGTGATGGTCACCCCGGCAGATTGGCAAGAGCGTGAAGATGATGAAAGTTTGCATGGCCAGCAGGATTTCCGGCCCCCGAATCGCCCGGCGCAATGGGGTTGCCTTCACGCTCATTGAGCTTCTGGTGGTGATCGCCATCATTGCCATCCTCGCGGCCATGCTCCTTCCAGCATTGGGCGCAGCCAAATCGAAGGCATTGCAAATGCAATGCCTGAGCAACCTCCGGCAATTAAACCTGTGCGGCATTCAATACTGCGGCGATAATAATGAGTCATTCGCTGAGAATAATCCGACTGCCAGTACTTCTTCCAATTCCTGGGTCCGGGGAGATATGAGTGACAGCGGCGGGGTTTACGGCCATGTTACCTCGGGCGTGCTCGATTCGACCAATGTCCTTTGTGACGAGGAAGGAACGTTCTGGCCTTACAACAAAAGTTTGGCCATATATCGTTGTCCGGCGGATCCCAGCAGGACAGCGGGCCGTCCCAGAGTGCGCAGTTATTCCATGAACGCTTGGATCGGAACCACCCATGCGTACGACCCAACCTTTGGGGTGTCCGGGTCAACGTTCTTTCTCTATTACCTGAAGGATACTGACGTCAAAGGCACGTCCCGCACGTGGTATCTGATTGATGAACATGAGAAGAGTATCAACGATGGTTTTTTCTGGGTTGATATGACCAGTACGCGCCCCTTTGCCGACTTTCCGGCCACACGACATAATCGAGGTTACGGGCTTTCGTTCGTGGATGGGCATTCTGAAATCTATAACCTGATCGATGGCCGCAGTCGATGGCCGGTCCCCGGCAATGTCAACACGCCTCCCAACCCGGATTTTTCAAAATTGCAACGAGTGACGACCGTGCGGAAGCCTTACTGAATTCACCCTCTTTGCCGTGCATGTGTTCAATACCAAACGCGCTTACCGAACGGCAGGAGCGGTTCTTTCGCTTGGCGCGTTGTGCCTCGTTCCGTTCGGTGCTTGTGCCGACCTCTGGAGTACCGGCTATTATCCAGGATGGGAGCAAGGTTCCCTGCCCGCTTCCAATATTGATTTTACCGCGTTGACCCACATCATTCATTTCTCGGTCATTCCCAACACCGACGGAACCTTGAACAGCAGCGCCAATGGCGTCAGCCTGGCCAATTCCACGGACATCGTCGCCCGGGCGCATGCCGCCGGCAAACCTGTGCTCATTTGCGTCGGGGGTGCCGGTAGCGAAAGCGATTTTCAGGCGGCCACTACCAACGCCGTTTTGCCGGCATTCGTCAGCAGCCTGACAAATCTCATGGCGACACGTAACTACGACGGCGTCGATCTCGACTGGGAACCCTTGACGGCCGCTGACATCGGACCATTCACGAATTTGGTCAACAGTCTGCGCTCTGCGCTGAATGCGTTTCCCCGGCACAAGTTATTGACCGTCGCCGCCGGCGCGTATCCGCCCTACGGCGACCCGCCGACAACGGAATACACCATGTACGCCTCGGTGCAAAATCAGTTCGATCAGATCAACATCATGACCTATGACCTGTCCGGGCCGTATGCGGGATGGGTGACGTGGTTCAATTCCCCCATCTACGACGGCGGCTATCACTTCCCCGGCGGCGGTGGTTTGGTTCCATCGGTGGGCGCCGCCGTCGGCAATTTTACCAACAACGGCGTGTTGGCCGCGAAATTGGGCGTCGGCATCGCGTTTTACGGCGACATTTGGCAAGGCGGCGCGGGGACCAGCACCGGCGGGGTCACCCAGCCGCGCCAATCCTGGACCACGGCGCCTTCGATGAACCAGTCGCCCTACAACACGATCATGTCCGGTTATTATCAGTCCAATCTGTACCACTGGGACACGAATGCCCAGGCCGCCTATCTTGGGATCAGCAACGCAAATCCGGCCAATGACATGTTCATTTCATACGATGACCAACGCACCTGCCAATCGAAAGTCAGCTACGCCCGCAATCACGGACTTGGCGGCGTGATGATTTGGGAACTGGCCCAGGACCATCAGAACGGCCAGCCGGATCCTTTATTACTAGCCATCAAACAGGCGTTGGCCACCCCGGGTCAAATCACCATTCAAAGCATTGGCCCGGATATCGAATTGAATTTTGCCGGTCTTCCGCTGGGTGCTTACGATATCGAATGGAGCAGCAATCTGACGGGGAACTTCTGGAACACGCTGGTGGTCACCAACGTGACCGGCTCTGGCGGGGTTCTCCAGATTGTTGACCCCAATACGGGCGGCCAGCCTCAGCGGTTTTACCGGGTGCAAACGCCTCCTTGACCCTGGACCCCTGCTTCCACCGCGTATTAATCGGACCATGATGCGCTTGACGGCCCGGATCGCGCCTGACGACTTTCAAAGTAATGTAACCGTTGGATGTTAATAGTTCGTGTTTTGTTTGACGCCGGATAAATTGTGCGCGGGTGAAAATCATCTGAGTCCTCGGTTAATGAAAACAAAACCTTTAGTGCTGGCAGGGACTGTACTGAGTTTGTTTGTCTCTGTTCATGTATGCGCACAGTTTTTGCACTTTGCGACCGAGACAGTCCCTGTTGGTCCATCTCCAGTTTCCGTAATAGCGGTGGACGTCACCGGCAATGGCAAACTCGATTTGGTCAGCGCGAATGCACACTTTCTTAGCGGAGGCAGTGGCACGCTGACGGTGTTGACGAACAATGGCAGTGGGATCTTTGGCTCCAACGCCACATATAGCGCCGGTTCCGGAACTTCCTGGGTCGCCGCGGCTGATGTCAATGGCGACGGCCACGTGGATTTGATTAGTGCCAATAGTGCTGGCAACACGCTGACGGTGCTGACCAATGACGGCCACGGAGTATTCGGTTCGAATGCCACGCTTATTGCAGGCAGTGGGCCGAATTTCGTTGCGGTGGCAGATGTCAACGGGAATAGCTACCCCGATTTGATTACTGCAAATTTGAACGACAATACTCTAACGGTGCTAACGAACAATGGCAGCGGAATTTTTGGTTCCAATGCTACTTATAGTGTCGGTCCTACTCCATTTTGCGTCGCCGCTGCGGATGTCAATGGCGACGGCTACGTGGATCTGATTAGTGCTGATTACAATTTCGCTGAGTTGACTGTTCTTACGAACAATGGCTCTGGTGTCTTTGGCTACAACGCAACATATAATGTCGGTTCTGGACCGCGTTTCGTTGTAGCTGCTGATTTGAATGGCACCGGTAAGGTGGATTTGATCAGCGCAAATTGGGGTGCAAGTTCGCTTACGATTTTGACAAACAATGGTCGTGGCAGCTTTGGCTTCAATGCCACGCTCAACGCAGGGGTTGGGCCGCAAGGCCTCGTGACCGCACATTTGCTGGGAGATGGTAATTGTGATCTTGTCTGTGCGGATAACTACAATATCGACACGCTGACGGTGTTGTTAAGCCGGCCAACTCTAAACATCAACCGTTCGAGTAACCGTGTGGACGTGTCATGGCCGTCCTCTTGGACAAATTGGGCTTTGCAGCAAAATTCGGATTTGACGACAACGGCCTGGTCCGCCAGTGGTGGCATTTCTAATGACGGGACGAATATGAGTCTCAATTTCACCTCTCCAACGGGACAGTTATTCTTTCGCCTGATCTATCCGCAATGAGTGGTTCCGGTCGTCAGCGGCGTTCACGATGCCCGTTGTTCGTATTTTCCAACGACGAAATTTTCATCAAGGCGCGTTTGGCGTGGGCGCGTTGCACGGTTTTGTTATGGTGCCCCAAAGCCTCCGGCGCAAACCGCTCCGTCCAGCCAACCGTCCTGGCACGTTCCGCCCAGACACAACGGTAGCTATCGAAGAAATCGTTGAAGGTTTTCTTGGAGGGGGCAATGACAAACATTTGTTGTCGTGCGCTGACAGTATTTGCAGTAAAAAAGCAGGGCGCCTCCCTATGAAGCGGCCCGCGTGAGTGATTTGGTTTTAGTCGGCCAAAGGTTGCTGCACCGGGCCGATCAAAGGTGTGCGAACCGGCTTGGCCAGTCCATAGAAAACCACCACGCCCTGACCGGCACCAAGCGTGGAACGAGGTTCGGCACGCCGACGAAGTGCGGCTTTGATGTCCTGCCAGTTATTGTCCACCCAGACATTTCCGGCCGGATCAATGTCGACATCAATGAGCATCTGCATGCCACCACCGACGTAGCCGCCAGGCGGCGAAATCGCGTCGCCCATTTTTTTACCGGGCGGCCAGGCCTTGGGATTGGCTCCGCACAATTCCACAATCCCGAACTTGTCGCTGGCAAAGTTGGAGATCCAGACATTGTCGTCGCCATCCACCGCCGCTGCCCACGGGCCGGCCAGCCCGTTGCCGCTGATGGGCGAGCAAGGCATCTGGGTGCCATCGGGTTTGAGCACGGTGATGCTGCCGCCGGACCAGTAGCCGGGTTTCTGTTTGGACAGGGTGGTTGTCAGGTAAGGATCAGGATTGCCCCCGCCTTTTGCTTTGAACAACATGCGAATCCAACTCCACCAACCGCGCATTGAATTGCCCAGCCGGTTGCAGACCCAGACGTTGCCCTGACTGTCCACGGCCAGGCCGCTGACGCTGTAACCGGTCTTGAACTTGGCCACCGTGTTGGTCGGGTTATCCGCCGAAAACCGGGTCACCCAATGGGCGGCGGCATTGCCGACCCAGATGCGGTTCTGCTGGTCAATGGCAAGGCTGAATGGGGCGAGCAGATGGCCGGGGTTTTTAAACGGCTTGCCGGTCTTGTTCACAAACAAAAATTCGGCTTTTTCGGGATCGCCCTTGGGCAGATGAATGACTTGGGAATGGTCGACGTCGAGCGCCCAGATGTCGCCGTTGGGCGTGGCGATGATGCCCTGCATCTTACCGAGCCGTCCGCCAAACGTCCAGCCCTCCGGCGGAGAAAGCGGCTTGCCATTTTTGTCGAACTCCACGATGGCCTTGCTGCCATAGGTCGTGGCCCAGCAATTGTCATGCGCGTCAACGCACAATCCGAAGCCGATGCCTTCCACCCCGCCTCCGGTGAAGCCAGTAGTTTCCGGCGAGAGCGGCTTGCCATTCGGCGCGAACTTGGTCAGGTTGCCGTCCCACAGCGCATCCTGATTCTGCGCGCCGACCAGCCAATTATCTCCCGCCCATAAGTTGCCCTCGCTATCGAACATCATCTTTCCCGCCGCACTGAAACCGCCGCCGGTGAATTTCAACGGCAGCACCCAGGCGCTCGGTGCCCACGACAGATAAGGCATGAAAGGAGTCGGGCGCAAATTCTTCCCCTTCGGCACGGGATAGAATTGATCCAGCAAGGAGAAGACTTTCTCCGGTTGATGCCACGGATTGCGCAGGATTGATTCAATTGCGGTCAAGGTATCCGTCGGAACCGTGCCGGTCGGGGACGTGGCCGCCGCGAAGAAATGACTGCAAGCTTCTGCATTCACCCGCGTGATGCAGCCCGCCAGCAGGTTCGCGAGCGTGGCGAAGTTGGCCATCGTGGGCGTTTGTGCACTGTTGAGCGCGTCCTGAATGGTCGTGCCGTAGCCACCCGTTTCGAGGTCCACAAAGTTCAGCACGTTGCCGGCGGCAATGCGCAGACCCGGATTCTTTCCGCTCAATGTCCCGCCCGTCAGAAATTGCGCGCACGTTGCCGCCGACGCCACCGTCGAAAACTCATTGACGACGATATTTTTTGGCGGCGTGGTGCCGAGCACCGCCAGCAAGGCGATGGCGTCATTCGGGCCTTTGTCCGCTGCAGCCTTGGGTGTGCCGCCTTTGGCGACAACATAAAGAACGCTTTCCGCCGGTGCCTGACCGACATCCAGATTGAATGCGCCGTTAGCATCCGTCTTGCCTTGTGACAACTGCATGGGCGCAGCGTTGCCGGCAGCGTAAACTGCCACAGTTGATCCGGCAATGGGACCGCCCGCGCCTTGGACGTTGCCTGATAATTCAGCCGCGTGAGCGGGAATGGAAGCAAACGCCAGCGCGCCAACGAGCGCGAGTGCAGCGGCGAGGAGGTCTGGTTGATGGATGGTTTTCATAAAACTTCCTTCCAAAACAGCTTTCTAAACCGAGGGTCTGATTCCTGCAATCAGTTTTTTGACGATCATGACCGTTATTTGCCATTCGAGGGCTGCCTTTGAGTCTAATACGCGGAAAATGAGTCAGTTTTCCAACATCACACTGTTACGCCGGGTAATCTTTCGCTTCCAGTATTGACCGATGGTTTTCGTTGCCTCATCCAGCCATTCCCGACCTGCCAGCAGCGCCATCAATGCAACGGCGCAGAAAAACTTTACCGCGTTCGGATTCGGCCTGCCCAACGGTCGCAGTTTGCCCGCAGTGACGAGAATGGCGACGTCTTCCGGTGTGCAATTCAACAGCTTCGCCACGTCCCCGGCCAACAGTCGTGCATTTAACCCCCCTGGCGGCCCATCCGGCCAGTGCTACAGTGTCAGTTCCTCTGTCATACTTCTTTCAATCCCATCAGGGCATAGTTGATCTTCAAGTTACCCCGCCACGGCGAGGGCCCTTCTAGGTGGCAGGTGCTGAGGTTTGCTGAGTACGGCCCGAATCGGCGGCACCCGCCACGTGTGAACCACCAAGTTTTTCCTAATCCAGAATTCGTCCACTAAATCGCGACGCCAAAATGGGATTGTGTGGAACTCATGTGAAATATCGAACCTGTACATTGGGCAAGCCTCATTTTTGCCCTGCATTCAATGCGCATCGCACTCGGGTAGCATGTAAATACGCTATTGCCATCCGCGTATTAACATCGTACAGGCCCAAAAGTTGGTCTCGTTTACAAGACGGGTCCAAGCATGGCGATGGAATTGTTCCAAAGTCGGCGGGTCATGGGCCAGTGCGCTACCATCCCGGCGGTCACTGAGAGGGATTGAGCCAGGTATGTGTCTTGCCGGCGCCGCATTTCGGCGCTCAAGACCGGGTCGTAAAACAGGATGTTGTTCTCGTAATTCAACTCAAAACTTCGGCGGTCCATGTTGGCCGAGCCGATCAACGTCACTTCGCCATCCAGGGTCAGCGACTTGGCGTGCAGCAGGCCGCCTTGATATTCAAAGATTCGGACTCCGGCTGCAAGCAGGTCGCTATAGTAACTGCGGCTGGCCGCTGCCACGATCCACGAGTCGTTCCTGGCCGGGAATATGATGGTGGTGGCGACGCCGCGGCACGCACTGGCGCATAGGGCATTCTGTATCGACTCGTCGGGCACGTAGTAGGGGGTGGTAATGAACAGCTCCCGGCGGGCGGCATACATCAGGGTCTCGAACACCTCGGGCATGGCGGAATTGCGAACCGTCGGCCCGGTGCCGATCACCTGCGCCGTCAAACCCGGTTCACCGGGCGGGAGCGGTTGCCGTAACAAGCCGGTGATGTCTTCATCCACCTGGGCCATCCAGTCGCTGGTGAACAGGTATTGGTTTTGCCGGGCGATCGGACCTTCGAAGCGCATCATGGCGTCGACCCAGGGGGCAAACCTGGCTTTGATGCGGAACTCAGGATCCGCGCAGTTCTGGCTGCCGCAATAAGTGATATGATTGTCAATCACCAGAATTTTGCGATGGTTGCGCAGATCGATGCGTCCTCGTAGCGGACGCAACAACGGATTGCCAATCGGCAGAGCGGTGGCGACGTGGACACCCGCGTCCCTCATGGCCTCCCAATGTTTCGAGGCGATCAGGCTGCGGGAGCCCAGTCCATCGGCCATCGCCCGGCAAGCAACCTTGCGTGAGGCTGCCCGCTTCAGCGCCTCGACCATCTTGAGCCCGTTGTTGTCCGGCAGCCAGATGTAGAAGGTCAGATGCACATGATCCGTCGCGGCATCGATGTCGGTGATCATGGACTCAATAGCCGCGTTGGAGTCCGATAACAATCGCGCCCCGTTGCCGCCCACGGGTTCGAAGCCGTTAATCGAACGACCGACCCGGAAAAGGGGGGCGTAACGATCCGGTATCTCCGGTTGAAGTTGCGCCGCCTTGGCTCCCGGCGCCTCCGAGGTATCCGGGAGCCGCGCCAGCACCTCACGCACGCGAGCCGCCCGGCGGCGACCAATATTAGTTTCACCCAGGAGGATATAAATTATGATGCCGGCCACAGGAAGAACAACCATCACCACCACCCAGGCCACCCGGGAGGCCGGTTCCCGGTGTGGCCGCAGAATGGCCCGCGTGATGAAGGCGAGATGGATCAGGATGAAAAGGCCGGTCCAAAGCGCCGCGAGCAGGTGATGTTCATTCATACATCAGAAGTTCCAGATTTGATAAGTATCCGCTGGTTTCCTTCGGTTCGATTTCCGTTATTCAATTTTATAGCCGACGCCGATGGAATTCGAGCAGTAACCGCGCAATCTGTCTGCTATTTAAATACCACTGGATGGGCTTCGCATATGCGCGAGGCCATCGCAGGCCAAGACAAAAAATCGCGGGGACGCTACACCGCGGCTGCTACGGGCTATTGGGTGAGGCGAGCGGCGTCTGTTTGAGGGTCTGCGCCAACTCGCGGCTGAAATCAGCGATGAGCCCGCTTAGGGTGGCGACGGCACCGGACGCGCCGGCATCGGGAGGCGGGCCTTCGCGCACGAGACGGCTCACGCCGGCCTTGAGAATCTTGTCGCCGCCCGGTGAGAGGATGCGCCAGGAGGCAACCAGCGATCCCCGGCCGCCGGTATCGACGTCGAACCGCTCGATGGTGACATAGACTTCCACAGCGACTTCATCTTTCTGCCAAGAGGAGAGGCGGACCTGATCCGTTGGCAAGACGGCCGCGAGGTCCGCTGCGAGCACTCGCTGGAAGCCCGCGTCAAGGCGTTCGGCCCAGATGGCCGAATCAAGGTAATCGACCTCGTTCGTACCTTTGCGGACGGCCAACGATGTGTTGAACAGGTATGACGGCAGTTTTACCTGCCCCAGCCCAACCGCCAGGGAGCCTGAACTGCCTTGGGTCGCCGCGACCGGCGTTAGAACATAGTAATGAGCCGTGGATTTGGCTGGCTTCAGAAAGCCGCAGCCGGTGAGCCCGACGCAAAGCATAATCGAGCAGAGTGATGTTAGCAGAGTTCTGGCGCGCGGCCGGAGATTGAAACGGCCAGGAGCGCCGAACACGGAGGGTTTATGGGTGGTTTTCATGGTTTACTTTTAGGTAGTTCGCGCCCGGTGATGAGTGCGTTTGGGTGTTGCTTCAGAAATTCGGCGAGCGCGGCCACAGATTGCGAGGCGCCGGCGAGTTGTTCGAGAGTCAGGTCAACCCCATTAATGACCGGCGAGTCGGGGGCGAGGACACTGCGCAGGTTTTGGCCGGCACCGCGGTATTCGTCGAGCGTAGGACGGAGGGCCGCCAGGGCGTTCGTCAGGTCGGGGTTGGAGACCAACTCGTTTACCGAAGTCAGCAGGTTGGTGATGCCGGTGTTAATGTCGGCCATCTTCAACTCTCCCACCGTGGCATCGAGCCGGGTGATCAGGTTGTCCAGGTTCGTCTGCAGGCTCTTGATGTCGAGGCTGGCGAGGTTGTTGAACAGCTGTTGGACCTTGGTCGGCTCGGTCGGCAGCTCGATGTAGATCGGCTCCAGCTGGTGCAAGACTGGTGGCGGCGCGTGGGGATCTGTCTGAATGTCCACGTAGAGCACGCCGGTAACGAGGCTCTCGGTCTGAAGCGAGGCCCGCAGGCCTGCTTTGATCCGAGCCTCTCTGACCTGTGCCTCGGTTGAACTGGTGTAGAATAGCTCGCCGGCCGCATCCGCCAACCGCTGATTGACCAGCTTGTCATCGATTTCGAGGATCACGGGCATGGCAAGATCGTTGGCAGCTTGGTTGTAGCGGACCATTACCCGTTTGACCGAGCCCACCGTCACACCCCGGTATTTGACCGGGGCGCCTTCGTTCAGGCCGTTCAGAGATTCGTTGAAATAAACAATGATATTGTGGCTCTTGCTGAACATCTTCGACGAGCTGAAGAGCAGCAGGCCGGTGACGCCCAGCGCCACGCCGGTGACGATAAACAGTCCGATGGATGTGGTGTTGATTTTCTTGCTCATAGGTCAGGAGGGTTGGGCAGCCGGATGGGCCGAGGCCTCACCGCGGGTCAGAAACTGTTGCACCGCCGGATCGGTCGAGTGCTTCAGTAACTCGCGCGGATTGCCCTTGGCCCGCATGGTGCGGGTGATGGGGTCCAGGAAAACAGAGTTGTCGCCAATGGTGAAAATGCTTGCCAGCTCGTGGGTCACGACCACAAACGTCGCGCCCAGGCTGTCACGGAGCTGGAGAATCAGCTCGTCCAGGTTGCGCGAGCTGATCGGGTCGAGACCGGCCGAGGGCTCATCAAAGAACAATACGTCCGGGTCCAGCGCGAGGGCGCGGGCCAGCCCGGCGCGCTTGCACATGCCGCCGGATATCTCCGCCGGATAGTAATCCTCGAACCCCTTCAAGCCGACGAGCGCCAGCTTGAGCCCGGCGATGGCACGGATCTCCGCGGGCGGAAAGTCGGTGTATTCGCCCAGCACCAGACCGATGTTTTCCGCCAAGGTCATCGAGCTCCAGAGCGCGCCGCTTTGAAACAGAACGCCGAAGCTCCGCAGCTTCCCCTGCCGGACCGCTTCGTCCGATTGCCAGTAGGGCGTCCCATCGTAGTAGATGTCGCCCTTGGCCGGCCGCTTCAGCCCGATCATGTGCCGCAGGAGCGTGCTCTTGCCGCAACCGCTGCCGCCCATGATGATGAATACTTCGCCGCGCCGGACCTGCGCGCTGATGTCGCGCATGACCACAAACGAGCCGTAGGCCATGGTCAGGTCGCGAATCTCGATTTTGATGTTGGTGTCTGTGCTCATGGCTTAGATGTGTAAGGCGCTGCAGATCACGGCGAAGATGCCATCGGAGGCGATGATCCAGGTGATACCGGTGACGACCGCCGAGGTGGTGGCCTGGCCGACCGCAGCCGCGTTGGTGCCGCATTGCATGCCGCGCAGACAGCCCGTCAGCGCGACAATCACACCAAAGAACGCACCCTTGAAAACGCCCAGCAAAAATGCCGTCAGGCTGATCGATGCGACGGTCCGGTCCAGGTAAAGCAACGGGGAGACGTCCAGCATCAGGGTCGAAACCAGAAATCCGCCGGCGATGGCGATCAGGTCCGCAAACAAGCACAGAAGCGGCATCATCAGAACCAGCGCCATCATGCGGGGCAGGACGAGGAACTCGAAGGACGAGATACCAAACGTCTGGAACGCTTCGATTTCCTGGTTGACCTTCATGGTGCCCAGTTGCGCGGCAAACGCGGCCCCGGTGCGGCCGCAGATGATGATGCCAGTCATAATGCAGGCCATCTCGCGGACGGAGGCTATGGCCACCAGATCGGCCGTGTAGATCGACGCCCCGAACTGGGTCAGTTCGGTTGCGCCGACAAAGGCGAGGATCATGCCAATAAGGAAATTGATCAGGCCCACGATGCCCAAAGCCTCCGGCCCGCACTGCTGGATGACCAGGAGCGTGTCGGACCAGCGAAATTGCGCCTGGCCCCGGACCAACTTCAGCGACGCGACCACACTCTCGCCCAGGAAGCTCAGCATCGACGTGCCGCCGGTCCAGGCCGTAAGACCCGACTCGCCGACTCGCTGGAGGAAAGACGGCGTCGTTGATTTGCGGACGGCGTCGGATTTTTCCGGCACAGCCTGGGAGAGGGCAATTAACTTGGCGAGGCCTTCGGGCAACGTCGCGGCGCGGAACTCGCTCTTTGCTTTGGTGCAGAGGTCGAACAGGGCCAAAATGCGCACCATCAAGGCGCTATCCCAATGACCCAATGCACTGGCATCGAACTCCAATGCTTTGGCCTGAGTGTGGGCCAGTTCGTGTTGAACGGCGGCGAGATCCGGCAGGGACGACCGATCCAGCCAGTCGCCGGCAATTTCGACAATAAGCACCCCGTCCTCTTTCCGCCGAGCGGCCAGTCGTGCAGGAATATGTTCAGGCTGATTCATCGTTGGTTATGGTCATGAAGTGATTGCTGGCTCATGGATGTGGCAATTGGAACACTTCGTTTATTCTTGTTTCTCGATCGAAATGGCGACCCTCTCGGTTACACGGAACTCAACCTTTTGCCCCACCTGGTGGTGATAATCGTCGAGGGCGTCGAAGGTTTTGATATGACCGTCGTCAAACTCGACCGTCACGGTATGGTTTACTGAATCAATCCCAATGACCTCCCCCCTGATGTCAGTGGTATCCTGCGCCCGGGGTTCGACCTTGGTCGTCACTTTGGCATCCGATGCCGTGCCTTCATCAGCGAGGGACTCAACGATTCGCTCCACGACGGTGACGGTGACCTGATCGTTCACGTTGATCTGCTCAAAGTTTGCGGCCTTCGGCTTGACCGTCACCGTGAAGGCTATCCCATCTGTTGTCAAAATTGTTGCGGTGCGTTTGGCTTTGTCAATTGCGGTCACGGTGCCGGCCACTTTGATGGTCTGAACGCGCACGCCACCTGTGTTGGGTGTGAACCAAGCCGATCCCACCGGGGGCGATGATTCGGAGGTGGACGAACAGGAAACGAGGGTGAGCATCGCGACTGGCAAAAGTGCCAGCGCGAGCTGGATCAGCGGGTTTGGTTTCATGTCTTCGAGTTGGATTGGTTTCATGGTTTCAACTACTTGCTGGCAAGTTGAACTGCTGTCGATACTGCCTCAGTACGTCTTCCAGATGGTCGCAGAAGGCATCCGCGCCGAACACATCCTTGAAGTGGTACGCGGTCCTGGTTCCGAGGTCCATGACCTCCGAAATGACCAGGCGTATACCACGCTTCTTCAAACTCGCGTGAACCGATCGGAGGGTTTCTGCCGCCGAGTAATCAACATTGTCCACCGCGGACGCGTCGAGGCAGAGCCAGCGAACGGGTGGCTCTGTGTTCGTCGTAAGAAAGGAGATTTCATCCGCGAATTGCTGACAATTCGCGTAATACAAGCTGTGCGAGAACCGGTAGATGACCAGACCGGGCGCGGCTTGCGCGGCGGTGGTCACCGGCAGGGGTTGCCGGCCGCCCGATTCACCCGGAACGAGCACCATATTCTTCGGCCGATAGCCGTAGCGGGTGTGTTCGACGAGCGACAATCCGATGGCGAGCAGAATTCCCTGTTGAACGCCCACCACCACGACCGTCAGCGTGGTGGCCAGCGCCACCCAGAACTCTGATCGCCGTTGCTGGAAAACCCTCCTCATCCCGGCGACATTGATCAGGCCGACGCCGATGAGAAACACAATTGCCGACAAGGCCGCTTCCGGCATGAACGCCAACGGTGCGGCCAGGAAAAGCAGGACCAGCAAAACGATTGCCACCATTACCAGCAGCGACAGTTGGCTGCGACCACCCGCGCTGTCCACGATCTGCGTCTTGGTGGGGCTGCCGTTGACAACGAACGTACCGGACAGTCCGGCGCCGAAATTGGCCAATGCCAAGCCGATGAGGTCGGTGTTCTCGCTGAACTTCTCGTTGTAGCGCGTGGCATAGGCGCTCGAGGTGGCCGCGCTTTGTGCGAGGATGACCACGAACATGGCAAAGGCCGTCGGAACCAAGGTCGAGATGATTTGCCAGTTCCAGTCCACCTTGGGCAAACCCAAGTAAGGCAGGCCACCCGGAACGGCTCCAACCACATGCACATGCTTGTAAAGTCCGAGCGCCCAACTGGCGACCATGGCGCCGATCGCCGCGATCAAGGCTCCGGGAATTTTCTTCGAAATATTCTTGAGGCCGACGATGACCACCAGCACGGCGAGCGCGATCATCAACTCATTGCGGTTGAGCCCTCCCAGTTGTTGCAAGTTGTTCCAAAGTTTTCCCAGCGTGCCGTGGCCGCCCCCCTTCAGGCCGAGCATGCCGGTAAGCTGCCCCAGCGCCACCTGAATGCCGACTCCGGTAAGAAACCCGATCAGTACGGTGCGCGAAAGAAAGTCGGCCAGGAATCCCAGGCGCAGGACACGAGCCAGAACCAGGAAAGCCCCAGCCATCAGCGCCATCACACCGGCCAATGCCAGATATTGTTCCGAGCCGATTGCCGCA
>Ga0335078_10006001_pt1 | contig 17982 bp, 8 predicted proteins | sample Lox_Sample_32_FD_206711 | JGI IMG/M metagenome (GOLD analysis project Ga0335078, IMG submission 206711) | Soil microbial communities from Loxahatchee National Wildlife Refuge, Florida, United States - Lox_Sample_3.2 | ecosystem: Environmental > Terrestrial > Soil > Wetlands | place: USA: Florida... | reverse complement strand
CTCCCCTCCGTCGTCGACGACATCGACCTCGAGATCACCCACATCATCCGCGGTGAGGATCACGTGACGAACACCGCCGTGCAGATGCAGCTTTTCAAGGCGCTCGCGCCGGATCGCGCCGCGCCGCAATTCGCGCATCACAATCTGCTGATCTCTCGGGAGGGAGAAGGGCTCTCGAAACGCACGGGGGCGCTCTCGATCGCCTCGCTGCGCGAGGATGGATTCGAAGCTCTCGCCGTGGCGGCGCTCGCGACGCTGACGGGCTCCTCGGACTCCGTGCGCGCGGTGCGTTCGCTGGACGAGCTCGCGCAGCATTTCGATCTCGCGCATGTGTCACGCAATCCGGCGCGCTTCGATCCCCACGACCTCGACGCGCTCACGCACCGCACGCTCGCGCTCTTGACCTTCGACGACGTGCGCGAGCGACTGGCCCAGCATGAGATCGTGGGCTTCAAGGCGGAGCCCTTCTGGCTCACTGTCCGCGGGAATCTGTCGCGCTTCTCCGATGCGCTGGAATGGTGGCGCGTCGTCGAGGGCGAGATCGAGCCGGTGCGCGAGGAATTGGGGTTTCTCGAGGAAGCGCGCGCCCTACTTCCCGAAGAGCCCTGGGATGGTGCGACCTGGAGCCGCTGGACCGAGGCGATCAAGGCGAAGACCGGCCGCAAGGGACGCACATTGTTCCACCCGCTGCGGCTCGCCCTCACCGGCGTGGAGAAAGGCCCCGAGCTCGCGGCGTTGCTGCCGCTGATCGGCCACGCGCGCGCCGCTTCGCGGCTCGCGGGAGGGTGAGAACAATCCACATGGCTAACGCCAAAAGCGCGCGCTGAGCCTTACAACTCATGGCGGCGAGCGTGGCGAGCGGTCGGCCGTTGTCAAGGACGGCGCCGTAGCCCGTCATGCTTGACGGGCGTCCCACGGGACGCCCTATGGCGCCGCCGCCGAAGGCGGTCGCAAAGCGATCCTTGACAAAGGCCGATCCGTCTCGCCGAAAATGCTCCGCCAAGAGATGCAAGGCTTTTCAGAGTTGTCGGCATGGGGGGCCAAGGACCGCCCACCTCTTGCCCCCCGCCCCTCTCGGCGCCAGAACGGCGCATGAACCTCGCTCATCCGCCGCGCGAAGCCGTTCCCGCGCGTTTCAATCTCGCGCGCTATTGTCTTAGCGAGAACGCCCGCACGCAGCCCGACCGGATCGGCCTGACCATCGTCGGCGACGCGGGCGCGCTGCAGCTTTCTTATCGCGAGATTGACGAGAAGGTGCGCCGGCTCGCGGCGGGATTGCGCTCGCTGGGGCTGTCGAACGGCGCGCGCGTCATGATCCGCATGGGCAACGAAGCCAACGCCGCGCTCGCCTATTTCGCCGCGATCGCCGCGGGCTATGTGGCGCTGATCGCGTCGTCCCAGCTCACCTTCGAGGAGGCCGAGTTCTTGCGCGCCGACAGCGAGGCGGCGGCGCTGCTGCTCGGCGCGGAGTTCGAGAATGAGCCGCACAAGCCCCACGGCTTCCACGCGCTGCGCCCCGAGAGGCTGGCGCGCCTCTTCGAAATGGAGCCGCTCGCGGACTATGAAGACACGGGATGCGACGAGCCGGCCTATCTCGTCTACACCTCGGGCACGACGAGCCGCCCGAAGGGCGTGCTGCATGCGCATCGCGCCGCCTTCGCGCGCCGCCTGATGTATCCGCACTGGATGGGGCTGACGCGCGCCGACACGATGCTGCACGCCGGCGCGATCAACTGGACCTACACGCTCGGCGTCGGCGTCGTCGATCCCTTCGCCTGCGGCGCCGAGGCCGTGCTCTACAACGGCAAGCCGGACGCTTCGATCTGGGCGCGCCTCATCGAGGAGCGGCGCGCGACGATCTTCGCCGCGGTGCCCGGCGTCTATCGTCAGATTCTCAAGCAGGGCGCGCCGGAGACGCACGACCTTTCGTCGCTTCGCCACGGGCTGTCGGCGGGCGCGGCGCTTTCGCCGCAGCTTCTCGCCGAATGGCGCGCGCGCACCGGCAAGGAGATCTTCGAAGCCTATGGCATGAGCGAGATCTCCACCTTCGTCTCGAGCGGCCCTACGACGCCCGTCCATCCCGGCTCGCCCGGTCGGCCGCAGCCCGGCAGAATCGTCGCGGCGCTGCCGCGAGACGGCGGGACGGAGCCCGTGCCTCGCGGCGAGACGGGCCTCCTCGCCGTGCGCCAGGACGAGCCCGGCTTGATGCTGCGCTATTGGAATCGCGACGCCGAGGAGCGCGAGGCGCGGCGCGGCGAATGGTTCGTCTCGGGCGACCTCGTATCCTTCGACGCCGACGGCTACGTGCATCTCGTCGGACGGGCGGACGAGATCATGAACGCGGGCGGCTATCGCGTGTCGCCGGCCGAGGTCGAGCGCTGCCTCCTCGCGCATCCCGACGTCGCCGAGGCCGCGGTCGCGGAACGGCCGGGACGTGATGAGGGAACCTCGATCATCAAGGCCTATGTCGTCCCGCGCGAAGGCTGCGACCCTCAGGAGCACGACCTCCTCGCCTTTTGCGCAGAGCATCTCGCCGCCTACAAGCGCCCGCGCGCGGTGTTGCGGCTCGAGCATCTGCCGCGCAACGCCAATGGCAAGCTCCTGCGCGCGGCGCTGCCGTGAAAGCGCGCGCTCGCGCACGGCCTCAGCGCTTCCGATTCTGAAAGAATGCTGAACGACCCGCTCAGCTTCCATTCATTGCCGGCCGCCTAGCATGGCGCATCGTTTGGAGTTTGAGCGCCGCCCCGAGGTTTCGGGCGACGCTGCAGAACCAGAGGAAGCTCAAGCCATGATTTCAAGGCGCGCCAAAATCTTCGCGGCCGCGACGCTGTCGGCCCTCGTTCTCGCTACGCCGGCGCTCGCGGGCGGCTGGTGGGGACCTCGCTACGGCGGCTGGGGTTATGGCCGCGGCGGTTACGGCGCGGGCTGGGGCGCGGCGGCCGCGGCGGGCGCGCTCGGCGGCCTCGCCGTGGGCCTGATCGCCTCGCAGGCGGCGGCCTACCCGGCTCCCTACCCCTACTACTACGGACCGCGTTGCCGCGTCGTCAGTCAGCCGGTGTTCGACCCCTACGGCTATGTCGCGGGCTACCGTCCGGAGCAGGTTTGCGATTGACGCTGGGCGGAAAGCCGCCCTCGTTCTCGCAAGCCCCGTCGCCTCTCCCAGCTCCCCGCCCCTAAAGGCGACGGGTTCGGCCTCCCGGATCAAGCCTCCGGGAGGCCGTCTTCTCATGGATCGCGCGACTTCAGGCGAAGCTGGCTCGAAACCTCCCAATTCTGTATGGAACGGAAGCGAGCCGGTCAGCCTCCCATCGGCGCCGGCTGTCTGTTCCTGCGCATCTTCCCGAAGCGCAACGGAGGGAGCTGAGCCATGGCCTCAAAACGCCGCAACATCTTCGCCGTCGCGACAATCTCCGCCCTACTCCTCGCCTCCCCGGCGCTCGCGGAGGGATGGTGGGAGCCGGCGCCGCTCGCGGGCGGGTGGATCGGCAGGCCTGACCCCAATTTGGACCCGGCCCTCCATACGATGTTCAATCTCATCGCGTCGCCGACGTCCTATCCCATCCTCTTTCCGTTATGGGCGCCGCGCTGCTACGTCGTCGTTCAGCCCGTGTCCAATTACGGCCGCGCCCGTTACAATCGCCCGACCGAAGTTTGCGAGTGACCTTTTCGGCGCTGAACAAGCGTGGTCGGTCAAAGATGGATGCCGGAGAATCTATAATTCAGCCCGATCTTGGCGCTGTGAATCCCGCTGATCGTGTCCGACGTCGTCCATCGGAAATTGCAGGAGCAATAGCCGTATGACGACTGGGTGTTGGCGATCGCCAAATACAAATATTCGAGTTTGAGCGAGACGTTTTTCCAGCCCCGGATGGGAAGCGCATATTCCACGCCGCCGCCGACCGCAAAGGAAAGCTCGTTCACCGCGCTGTCCGTGCTCAGATGCGGCAGGGGGCTGATCACGTCTTCCTTTTTGACCGCGAAATAGCTCGTGTCGATCGTCGTGAACAGCGCAGCGGCCTTCACGTAAATCAGCAGGTTGTCGACGGCGTAGCCGACGCGTCCGCCGATAAGGCCATAGCCGTAATGGCTCCCCACGCTCGTGCGATGCCTCGAGCCCTCGGAGACGACATCGCCGATGAGCGCGCTGTAATAGAGCTGATTGACGTCTCTGCCGGAGCCGTATTCGCCGAGATAGCCGTATTCTCCTTCAATCCCCAGGACCAACGGCATTTGCGGCAGTTGCAAATTATAGCCGACCGTCAGACCGCCGATGGGCGAAGCGCCGACTCCATATCCGTAGGGGCTGCTGAAAGGGCGGAACCAGAAATTGAAATTGTCCAGCCTTATCGGCTCCGTCGTGTGGGCCTGGGCGCCGCTCGCGCCGCCGACGAAGCCGCCGACATAGAAGCCTTCCCAATCGCGGGTTTGCGGCGGCCACGGAAGCTGCGGCGCGGAAATATTGGCGGCGTAGGCCAAAGACAGGGGCGCCGCGGCGAGGAGCGCAACGAAGAGCGTAGATTTATTCAAGGTTCTGTGACCTGGGTGACGACCGCCGCCATTGTCCGAACGCCAAGCGCCAAGACCGAGCCGACAATCAGCAAATCCTAACGGGAATGGTTAACCGATTAGGGTGAATCGACAGTTACCCCTGGAGCGTGGCCGTCGTCCTCACATCGGGCGCAGGCTGAGCGCCTTGCCTTCTTTGGCGTCGCGCCGCCAGACGCCGCCGTCCTCACGATCGAAATGCGCCTTGTGGCCTTTGCGCGCGACGAGCGACAGCCGGCCATGATCGAGACTCCAGGCCACGGGATCGAAGACCACCAGTCCATTGTCGCGGCAGGCGGGAGCGAGCTGCGCTTTGAAGCCGCCCGAGGCCGGGCGCTGCTCGAGGGTCAGCATGCAGCCCGTGTCCTTGTCCTCTGCGCGCAGGATGGCGTAGCGTCCCGCGGCCTCGGCGCGCGGATCCGCCTGAGCGGCGCTCCCCGACGCGGCGACCGCCGCCAGAACCAAAAGGCGCCAACCGCCGCATCCCGCATATGTTCCAAACGCCATTTGGTCGAACTCCAAGGGTGAGCCAGCGCTTTTTGTATATCTGCGCTTTTCCCGCCCTGCGGCCAAGAGGGCCGCATCGCGACGTACGGCTCAGCTAAATAGAGGTCCGCCCCTAACGCTCTGTGACGTGCGGCAAAATGTCGCGCCGGGGCGCGTCGTTTTGTCTCCGGCCGCTCGTTTTCTGAGCTAGTGCGCCTAAATGGGCGCTTCAAATCCGCCTACCTCGGCCGTAGCCTCACGGCCCTCCGGAGACCTCATGCGGCAATTCTGCTTCGCCTTCCGCGCTTCGATCTTCGTGAGCGCGCTGGGAGCCGTGGTCGCGCTCGGGGGCGGCGCGCCGCAGGCCCTGGCCGAAAAGGGGTCGAAAACGGCCTCGACCCGTCTCTCCCCGACCGAGCTTCCCGCCGACCGCGACGGAGCCGCAATACTTTACGTTCCCGCGGCGGGGCGTTACGCGATCCGCGTCAAAAGTCCGTCAGGCGCGCGAATAGAACTCGTCGACATGCTCGAAGGACCCATGGACGCCGCCGGCGCTCCGGGCGCCCGCGACGGCCGCATCGACGCGCTTCTCGATCAGGGCGCCTATAAGCTTCGCGTTTCCGGCCCCAAGCGCGCCTCGGGCGTGCTGCGGCTTTCCGCCGAGCCGTTCCAGGAACTCAACGACGAGCCGCCCGCGCTAGACCAGGGGAAAATCCAGAGCGCCGAGCTCGCAGATTTGCACCAGCGCTCTTATCGGATTCAGGTCGGCGCAGAGGGGCGCGTTTATCTCGAAGCGATCGGGCGCAGCCTTGCCGATCTGAGGCTCTGGCGCGAGAACGGCGAGCTCGTCGATCTCGCTCTCGAGAAACGCAGCGCCGAGCCGAAGCTCGGCCGCCCGATGACCCGCATCCGTCTCGAAGGGGCCGCCGCTCCCGGCCGCTATATCGTTACGGCCTATGGCGGCGAGGCCGCTCTTTGGAGCGAGGGCGAGAAGCCGCAGCCCTTCTTGATCCGCCTCGCCCCGCCGACCCCGCTCGACGCGGGCCTCGCCGAGGGAACCCTTGGGCCTTTCGGCTCGACGCGCTTCGTCGCGCAGCCGAACAGCAACGCCTTTCGGCTTGAGGCGCCGCAGCCCGCGCCGCTGCGCCTCGACGAATGGCGCGGCGTCCAATGGCGGGGCTTCACGGAGATCGCCAAGAACAGCCGCGACGCCTTCGCGACGCTGCGCGACGAGCGCGAGGAGAGCGAGCCCGCGACGCTCGAAGTTTCGGGCGTAGAAGGGCAAGCCTACACGCTGCACGCGCTGCACAGCGACGCGCGCTTTTCGATAGAGGCGACGGGCCCTCATCTCATCGGGCTCGACGTCGCAGGCCAAGGCGCGGATGAAGTCCCGGCGACGGCGATTTTCGCGCGCGTCGAAAAGGACGGCAAAACCCGCGTGCTCGCCTCCGACACGCCCCGCGTTTCGGCGCGAAAGCCTTGGCGCGGTCGCTTTAACCTGCGCGGGCTCACAGGGCTTTTCTTCGAGATGGTCGAGGCCGGCCCGGTCGCGATCGACGCGAAGGGCGTGGCTCTCCACGCCGCGATCGAACCGGCGCTCTCCGACGGACCGGCGCCGCGCGCCGACGGCAAGCGCCCCGGACGCTACGACCTCGCCAAGGGCTTCTATCTTATTTCCCTCACCCCGAGCCAAGGCGCGGCGGGCGTCGTCGACGTCACCCTTGGCGCGCCAGGCGTCGCAGCCCCGGAGCCTACGCCGACGCCCGCGCGCATCGCAATTTCCTTCGGCGAGCAGACGCTCGAAAGGGACGGGGCCTATCTTATCCTCGGCAATGTCGCGCCCGAGCTCATCGTCGGCCCGCTCGTCGCCGCCCTGCCCGCCGATCTTTCGAGAGAGCCCTTGAGACTCTGGCAGGGCGCGGGCGAGACGATCTCGATCCTCGTGCTCGAGCCGAAAGAGGGGCGAATCGTCGCCCATGACGCGCGCGGCGCGGAGGCGCCCTTCACGCTCGGCCCCAGGGTCGTCCATGTCGGAATCGCGTTTCGACGGCTGACGATCGAGCCCACGGGACAAGAGCGCGCCTTGGGGCTGGCCGTCGTCTCCAACCCGGCCTCAGCGCGAGCCGAGCCCGAGGGCGAGCCGGTGTGGGAAGAAAAGTCGGCGAAGAAGCAAGCGACAGGCGCGAAGAAGCCCGGCCGCGCGCCGCTCGCCGCGAGCCCCGGCCGTCCGCTCTATTTCGACATCGGCCGCGACGAGAAGCAGGAAGTGCGCTTCGAAGCGCCGGAAGGCGGCCTCTATCGGATCGAGACGCTCGGCCGGCTGAAGACGCGCGTCGCGATCGCCTCGACCGTCTCCGCCAATCTCGGCGAAGGCGAGGACAATGGGCCGGGCCATAACGGCCTCATCGTCACTTATCTGCGCGCCGGCCCCTATCGCGCTACAGTGACCGCGAAGGATTCGGCGGGACGCGCGGGTCTTGCGGTCAGCAAGGTCGCGCTCAGCGAGACCGCGAAGCTTCCGGGCGAGGGTTCCGCACGGGCGACGCTCGATCCCGGCAAGGGCGCGGCGATTCCCTTCGAGATCAGCGAGCCCGGCTCTTATCGGCTCGATCTCTATGGTCTCAGCAGGGAGTGGCGGGCGCGGCTCGAAGACAGCGACGGCTGGCCGCTCGCCAAGCCCGGCCCGCTGACGCGGCTCGATCGCGATTTCGACAAGGGCGCCTATCGCCTGGTCGCTCTGCCCGAAGCGGTCGAGGCGCGCCTCGCCTTCCGCCTCGCGCGCAATGAGCCGGAGAAGGAGCTTTCGGGCCGCGGCCCACATCCGCTGCCTTTCGAAGCCCCGCAAAAACTGCAATGGCGCGAGCCCGAGACGCGCGGCGCGAAACGCGAGCCGGATATGTGGCGTTTCTCGCTCAGAGGCGACGCGGAGATCACGCTCTCGCTCTCCGAAGGCATGATCGGCGAGATCATCCGCGGCGCGAACGAGAAAGTCGGCCGGGTCGCCGCGGGCCGCGACTTCACGGCGCGGCTGCCGGCAGGCGACTATCGCGTCGAGGCGCGGGCGCTCTCGAGCGACGACCGGCTCGACTATAAAATCTCTCTCTCTTCGAAAGAGCTGCAGCCTAAGGCGCCGCGACTCGTGGAGCCGCCGGCGAAAGCGAGCTTCGCGCTCGCCAAGGAATCGCTGGTCGATCTGACGAGCTTTGGCGACAAGGCGCTTTACGGCGCGCTGAAGAACGAGAAGGGCGAGGTCGTCGAGTCCTTGGCCGCACGCGCCAATGACTGGAATGTTGCGCTGGCGCGTCGTCTTCCCGCCGGGGCCTATCATGTTTCGCTGCACCGTCTCGACGCCTCGCCGCCGCGCGAAACGCCGGACGAACGGCTGAGCGAAAGCGCCGCGAGTTCTGAGAACGAGCAAAGCCAGGCCGAGCAGCCGGCGACCAAGCCGGCGCGGCCTTCGGGAATAGAGCTTCGCCTCGCTTTCCCCGAGGAGCGCGACGAGGGCGCGCTGGAAGCGATCAACTCCAGAACCTTCGCCGGCAGAGTCGCGCATGTCGTCGCTCTGCCGCCGGCGGAGCCGGATACGCTGGCGATGGTCGTCGCGAAATCGACGGAGGAAGTCGCGCTGTCGATCGAACGTCGCGACGGAGCGGGCGCGTGGCGGGTCGTCGGCGCGAGGCGGGGGCTTTCGCCCTTCGCCGCTTGGCCCGCGCCGACAGACGGCTCCGCCTGGCGCATCGTCGCCTGGACGGTCGGCGACGCGGGCGCGCCGATCGAGCTGGCCTATCGCGACGTCGATCGCAGCGGCCAACGACCGGGCGAGATCGCGCTGAAGCCCGTCGCCAACGCGCCGGTCGCCCCTTGCGTCGGACTGACGAATTTGGGGGCGGCTTCGATCGTCGAGATCGGCGAATGGCCCTTTACGCGTTACGCGGGCTCGGCGCCCGGCCAGTTGCTCCAACCGGTCAAAGCCGGAGCGCTCGCGTCGCAGAGCCAGAATCTGTGGTTCGCGTCAAACGGGGATTGCCGCGGCAAGCTGGCCGTCGCGCCGCTCGACTGGCGCGGCGAGGAGATCGCGCTCGATCTCGGCCCGGGCGAAATCGCCGTCGCGCCGGGCGGTTCGACCCCGAGCGGCAAGGCGCGGCTCTTCTATGCGAAGAGCCTCGACGGGCGCGTCGGCCTCGACGCCGGCGGCGGCATGGCGGTGGCGCCGGACGCGACGCTGGCGCTCGCCGGCGACGCGCGGCTACGCCTCTGGAACGCCGGCGGCGCCGGGCCCTTGCGCCTGATGCTGCGCGCGGTGGACGTGACGCTCGAAAAGCCCGAGCGCGCCGAGGGCGCCTTTCAGGCGACGCTCGCGCCATGGAGCGCCAAGCCCGTGACGCTCACGCTCGACGAGGCGCCGCTCGCGCTGGAGCTTCCGGCCGGCGTCGCGGCCTTCTCCGCGCCGGACGATCCGACGCGCCTCGCGCTCTACGGCGGCGGGGCGGCGCTCGCCGCGACGCATCACGGGGCGGGAAAGTCCATGAAAATCTGGGTCGTTAATCTCAGCGACGCCCCCGCGCCCGTGTCGCTGCAGGCCGCGCCGGGGGCGCGCCAAACGCTCGACGGCCCGCATATGATTCAGGGTTTTTTCGGCGCGGCCGGACAAATTATCGCGCCCGTCGCGCCGCAAAATGGCGACGTGCTGGTTTCGCCAAACGAAACGATTCGCTTCGTTTCCGCAACGGGCGTAGTTCGCCAGGGCGCGCGCATTGCGCTCGACGGCCCGGGCGTGGCCATTCTCGACCACCCGCCGGGGTTCGCGGCGATGGGCCTCGAGCGCGACGGCAAGGGCCCCTGGCCCGAGGCCGAGGCCAAGCCCGTCACGCCCCCGCAACGCGTAACGCTCTCGGGCGCCGCCGCGCGCTTCGCGCTCAGGACCGAGGCGCCGGCGCTGCTCGTCGCGAGCGGCTCCGCGCCGGCGATCGCGCGCTTCAGTCAGAACGGGCGCCGCGATCTCGAAGCTTTCCCGAACGGCGTGCGCCTGAGCCGCTTCGTCGCGGCCGGCGACGCCATGCTCGACCTTTATTCGCCGCATGACGGACCGCTCTCCGGCGCGCTCGATCTTTCGTTCAAGCCCGCGATCGTGGCGCATGAGGGGATCAACGCCGCCGCGACGCTCGCGCCGGGCTCGGCCGCGCTTTACTTTTTCGACGTCAAGAACGAGGCCGAGGTCGGTCTCGGTCTTCGCTCGGACCCCGACCGCGTGACGATGCGGCTCTTGTCGAAAGACGCAGACCTTCTGGGCGAGGGCGTCGCGCAGAAGAAAAAGCTCTCGCCCGGCCGCTATTTTGTCGAGGTCAGGGCGCCCGCCGCGGGCGCGACGACCGTCGTGCGGCTCGCGATCTTCGGTCTTTCGCCGCCGCCCGCCGGGCCGCCCGAGGATGTCGTCGCCGACTATCTCGAGAAGGCGGGTCTGAAGCAGAGCCGGACGCGATGAGTTTGTTCGGCTTCGACCTGATTGGCCCGCGTCGTCGCGACGGCCTGGCGCGCCTGCAGGCGCGCCGCAATTCCGAACTGATCGCCCGGAACGCGCCTGAAAGGCCAAGGCTCCAGATGAAGAAACTCTTCCTTGCGCTTTTCCTCGGCGTGGTCTCTCTCGCCAACGTCTCGCCGGCGCCCGCGCAAAACCTCGACTCCACGCAGCGCGCTGACGGGGCCCGCGTGACGCCCGATCGGTTTTTGCGCGAATGGGACCCGATCACGATCTTCTTTGCGGCCGACGCCGGCCCCAAAAACGGCGGGCCCGCCGAGGCGCACGCCAAATTCGCGACGATCGACGACGAGCCGGCCGGCGAATGGCGCTGGCTTGGTCCGCGCGCGCTGCAGTTTCGCCCGGCCGAGCCCTGGGCGCCGTTGAAGCGCGTTACGGTCTGGGCGGGCAATAATGAGACGCGGCTCGTCTCGCTGCTGCCGGCGCCCTTCTCGACGCTGCCGACGGCGGGCGGCGAGCCGGTCCCGGAGCTGACGCAAATCGCGCTGACCTTCGCGACGCCGGTCGACCTCGCGGCGCTGTCGCGGCTCATCTCCATCGAGGTGCGACAGGCGCCGGGCGTCGCCGAGGGCGAGCGTCTCGCGCAAAAGGACTATGAGATCACGCCGATCGAGCGCGGCGCGCGCAGCGATCATCAGAGCTATGTCATCAAGCTGCGCAACTCCATCGGCGAGGGCAAGGTCGCAATCCTGCGCTTGAGGCTCGCCGACGAGTCGGGCTTCGAGGACGAGACCTTCGAGCTGCGCGCCGCGACCTCGCCGCCCTTCGCCGTGCTCGACGCGAGCTGCGGTCGCGGTTGGAACGACGAGAAGCTCGACAGCGTCCTGCGCTGCGCCTCGCCGACGTCGGAGAACGGGGCGAGCCAAAACGGCGATGCGCCCTCACCCTATTCCGCGACGAGCGGACGGCGCATCACGCTGCGCTTTTCCGCCGAGCCGCAGGCCCTCTCGATCCTGGAGGCGCGCGAGGCGCTGCGCATCGCGCCGCCGGTGGACGATCTCGCGCTCGAGGCCGACGCGACCAGCTTGCGCATTGCGGGAAAGTTCCTCTCCGACCGCGTCTATGAGATTTCGCTGGCGCCGGGCGCATTGCGCGACGCGCAGGGACGGCCGCTCGCGCGCGGCTTCTCGCAACGCTTCGCCTTCTCGCGCGATACGCCGGCGCTGCAATGGGACGCGGGCTACGGCCTCGTCGAGCGTTTCGGCCCGCAAATTCTGCCGCTGCGCGGACGAGGCTATGAGCGCGCCGACATTCGCATCCACCCGATCGATCCGCTCTCGCGCGATTTCTGGCCCTTCCCGTCGCAAGGCCTCGTGACCCTCGACGCCGACGCGCCGCCGCTCCCCGGCAACACGCCGGAACGCTGGTCGGAGACCGGCGACATCGCCGCCAATGCGATCAAGGAGCGCATCAAGGCCTTAGGCTCGCCGGCCGTCTCGCGGCTCGCGCAACTGCCGCTGCGCCGCGCCGGCTCCGACGCGCGCTTCGGCCTCGATCTTTCCGAGGACTTCGCGCGCATCAAGGGGCGCGAGCAGCCGGGCGCTTATCTCGTTGGACTGCGCGCGCCTGGCGAAGCGACGCGGCGCTGGCTGCGGGTGATCGTCACCGATCTGACGCTCTCGGGCGTCGAGGAGCCGGCGGGCGTGCGCTTCGTCGTGACTTCGCTCTCGACCGCGCAGCCGGTCTCCGGAGCGGAAATCCGCATCGAAGGCGTCAAGGACGAGAAATTCGTGACGCTCGCCAAGGGCGTCACCGACGATTCCGGCTTCTTCGCCTGGCCGCTCGCGAAACGCGCCGAGGCGGAATTGCGGCGCGTCGTCGTGCAAAAGGGCCTCGACACGCTCATCGTCGATCCCGAGAGCGCGCCCTCGGAATATTCGAAAGAGAATTGGACAAAGCCCGAGGCCGCCTGGCTCGCTTGGACGACCAATCCGCAAGAGCCGCGCCTCGAGCCCCCGCGCACGCTCTGCCATCTCTTCAGCGAGCGGCCGATCTACCGGCCCGAGGAGCCGGCGCACATCAAGGGCTATGTGCGCAGCTACTCCGGCGGCGCGCTCACGCCCGCCAAGGCCGCGGGCACGCTGGTCATCAATGCGCCGGGCGGCCAGGAGTGGCGCATTCCGGTGAAGCCCGACGCGATCGGCGGCTTTTATCACAAGTTCGACGCCGAGACGCAGGCGACGGGCGATTACGCGGTCAAATACGAGCCGGCTGCGACGAAGCCCAGGGAGGTAGCGAAGAAGGCGGAAGCCTCGAGCAATGCGCCGGGCGCTGAAGGCGCCAACGCGCCGGCCGGAGAGGAAGGCGAAAATCAAGCCGCCGCCGCGCCGACCGAAGACACATCCTGCGGCGCCTTCACGTTCAAGAAGGAGGCCTATCGCCTGCCGACCTTCGAGGTCGTGCTGAACGCGCCGCAAATGACGCCGCTCGACGGCGGGTTCAGCGTCGATCTGATCGCCCGCTATTTCGCGGGCGGCCTCGCCGCGGATCGCCCGGTCAAATGGCGCGCCGCGCAATTTCCATACGTCTTTCAGCCGCCGGGACGCGAAGGCTTTCTCTTTTCGACCGATTCGCGCTTCTCGGGGGAGGGCAAGTTCAAATCCGCCGCCGTGCTGGAGCGCGATCAGCGCACCGACGCCGGCGGCGCGGCGCGCATGAGCTTCGACACGACGATCGAGCCGACCGCGCAGCCGCGGCGCTATTCCATCGAAGCGACGGTGACGGGCGATGACGGCGTCGAGGTGCGCAATGTCGCCAATGTGATCGCCGTGCCGCCTTTCGTGCTCGGGGTGAAAACGCCGCGCTATGTCGAGCGCCCCGGAACCATCTCGCCGGAGCTCATCGCGATCGACGGCAAGGGGCAAGCGGTCGAAGGGCTGCCGATGACGCTGCGGCTCATCAAGCGCAATTGGAATTCGACGCTGCAGGCCTCCGACTTCGCGCAAGGCGCGGCCAAATATGTGACGCAGGTCGAGGACGAAACTCTCCTGGAGCGCAAGGTCGCGAGCGCCAAGGAGGCGCAAAGAATTGAGCTCGAGATCAAGAACGCCGGCGTCTATCTCGTGCAGCTCGAGGCCTATGATCGGATCGGCCGGCGCCAGCAGGTGAGCGTCGATTTCTTCGTCGGCGGCGATACGCCGGTGACCTTCAAGCGCGCGCCCTCGGCCACGGCGACCGTCACGCCCGACAAGGAGAAATATGCGCCAGGCGAAACCGCAACGCTGCTCCTGCAGTCGCCTTTCCAGAAAGCGCGGGCGCTCGCCATCGTCGAAGAGCCCGACGGCCGCTACGATTATAAATTCTTCGACATCGCCAACGGCTTCGGGCGCTACACGCTGACCTTGAAGAAGGAGCAGACCCCGAAGCTCGCCGTGCATTTCCTGATCATGCGCGGACGCCTCAGAGACAGCGGCGCGAATGCGAGCGCGAGCTTCGACCAGGGAAAGCCCGTCACCATCGCCGCGACCAAGTGGATCGAGGTCACGCCGGTCAAGAACATCGTGACGGTGAAGCTCGACGCGCCGCAAAAGGCGCGGCCGGGCCAGGAAGTCGAGGTGACGCTGTCGCTCGCCGACGACACGGGGAAGCCCCTGGCGGGCGAAGCGACCTTCTGGATGGTCGATCAGGCGGTGTTGTCGCTCGCCAAGGAGCAGCCGCTCGATCCGCTCACGAATTTCATCGTGCCGCGCGAGACGAAGATGGCGGCGCGCGACACGCGCAACATGGCCTTCGGCGTCATTCCGCTCGAGGAAAATCCCGGCGGCGACGGCGGGCTCGAAGAATGGGGCGCCGAAAGCAATATTTCCGTGCGCAAGAATTTCACGCCCGTCCCGATCTATCTGCCGAGCGTGAAGATCGGCCCCGAGGGAAGCGTGAAGATCAAGGTGAAGCTGCCCGACACGCTGACCGTCTTCAAACTGCGCGCCAAGGCGGTGAGCGGTCCCGACCGCTTCGGCTTTGCGGGCGGCGAGATGCTGATCCGCCAGGAGCTCGTCGCGCAGCCCTTATTGCCGCGCTTCGTGCGGCCGGGCGACACGCTCGATCTCGGCCTGGTCGCGCGCGTCGTCGAGGGTCCTGGCGGCGGCGGCTCGGCTTCGATCGTCGCGAAGGGGCTCGACCTCACGGGCGCGACGACGCAGAAACTCGACTGGTCGCAAGGCAAGCCCGCGCGTGTCGCGCTGCGCGCCTTTGTCCCCGAGCCGAAAGCCGGCGTCGAGGCGGTAAAGCTCGGCTTCAAGATCGAGCGCGACGCCGATCACGCCAAGGATGCGGTCGAGATCGATCTGCCGATCAAGCCTGATCGCGCGCCGACGCGGCGTTTCGAGGTCGTCGAGATCGGCCCCGGCGAGACGAAGAGTTTTTCCCCGCTCGACGACGCCGTGCGGCCGGGAAGCTTCTCGCGCAAAATCGTGCTCGCGGGCGATCCAGCCGTCGTCAAGCTCGTCGCCGGATTGAACGCGCTCGTGCAATATCCCTACGGCTGCACGGAGCAGCGCGTCTCGCTCACGCGCGCCGCGATCGAGCTGAAAGCCTTCGCGCCGCTTCTCTCGGCCGCGGGCTTCGAGGGACGCGTCTCCTCCGTCGCAAAGTCCACCGCGCAGGCGATCGATCAGGCGATCGACAATGACGGTCTCGTCGCCTTCTGGCCGCGCGCGCCGGGCAACGTCTCGCTGACCGCTTGGGCTTACGCCTTTTTGAGCGAAGCCGCCAAGGCCGGCGAGCCGGTGGATAAGACCCTCTCGGACCGTCTCGCCAATGCGCTGAAAAACGCGCTGCGCTCCGATTTCCCGCGCCTGTTGCGCGGCGAAGAGCTGCGCGAGCGGGCGACGGCGCTGGCGGCGCTCGGCGAAGGCGGCAAGCTCGACGATTCCTATCTCGCCGAATTCACGCGTCAGGCGGATTTCCTGCCAGCCGTCGCGGTCGCCGAGCTCGCCTCCGCCGCCGCGCAAGGCTCGAGCGCAGATCAGAAGATCGTCGCATCGCTTCTCGAGACATTGTGGTCCCGCGTGAAATTCATTCAGCGCGGCGGCCAAAAGGTCTATGGCGGACAGGCGGAGGATCGCGGCAATCCGATCATCCTGCCGAATGAAGCGCGCTCGCTCGCCGAGATGACGCGCGCGACGGCGCTCGGCGCGCCGGCCGATCCGCGCTCGGGGCTCTTGCGCGACGCGCTGCTGCGCACCGGCGAGGGCGACGGCTGGGGCGAAACCGACGCCGATTCGGCGGCGATCCGCGCGCTCGCGGAGAGCTGGAAGCGTCCGCCCGCGCCGATCGTCTTGACGCTGACGCAGGGTCAGTCCGCGCCGCAAAAGCTCACGATCGACGCCAACGCGCCGGCGCAGAACTTTGCGAGCGCCGAGAATACGCCGCTCACGGTGACGAACGACGCGCAGGCGCCGGTCGTCGCGCTCGTCGAGACGCGTTTTGAGGCGGCGGAGCCCGGCGCCAAGGCGAAACCCGATTCGCGCGGCTTCGCGCTGACGCGCACCTTGTGGCGCGTGAAAAGCGACGGCGCCGCGAGCGAGAAGGCGGAGCCGGATTCGGACGGCGTCATCAAAGTGAAGGCCGGCGAAGCGGTCGAGGAAGTGGCCGAGCTCGTCAATCCGCAGGACCGCACGCATGTCGCGATCTCGCTGCCGCTCGCGGCGGGCTTCGAGCCCCTAAACCCCAATCTCGCGACGGCGCCGCGCGAGGCGCAACCCTCCGCGCCGCCGACGCTTGCGCCAAGCTGGACGAGCTATGGCGACGACCGCGTGTTCTACGCCTATGACAGCCTGCCCAAGGGCAATTACCGCTTCGCCTTCCGCGTGAAGGCGCAGACGGCGGGAAGCTTCACGCAGCCTGCGGGGCTCGCGGAGACGATGTACAAGAAAGGGATCATGGGGACGAGCGCCGGCGCGCGGGTTCAAATTGGGGAGTGAGTGACCTGCGCACTCCCCTCCCCTTGTGGGCTAAGGGAGTCACACAATTGCAGGGGGGCCGTCTTGGCCGGGTTTGTCGCGGCCAAGACGGCGGTGGAAACCTCCGAGAGGTGTGCATGCTGTCGCTTGTAACGAGGGAACAGGCTCCCGCAAATGCATCAACGCGAAGACGTTTGATTACTGCCAAGAGTAGCTGCCGCGCGGCTCAGCGCGTGACGACCACGCCGCTCAGCGCAGCCAGTTCTTCCGCACTCGGCGGCTCCCACCTCGTTTCGACAAAGTCGAACATCTCGCGCGTCACGTCGAAAGGCAGCTGATAACTCGTCCCGCGAGTCGCATTGCGCAGATTGACGCGACGCCAACGCTCGTCGGCGGGAACGTCGAGGAGATGCAGCTTGACGGGCAGCGAGGCTTCCGCGGCGAGCGCCGCGTAACGCGCCCGTAAGTCTGCGCCGCCGAAACCCCAGTCCAGCACGACCGGCAGGCCGCGGTCTGCGACCTCGCTGGCCACGCGCCACATCTGGGCATAGCAGCGTTCGACCCGCTCGATCGACCAGCCAGGCTCCAGGGGTTTTGGCGTGTCCATCCAGAAGAGCGCCGCCATCCATTCGTCGATGGAGAAGCGAACGGCGCCAATCTCCGCGCACAGCGCGATCGCATAGGTCGTCTTCCCAGCTCCCGTCGAGCCGCACATGAGATGAACCAGAGGTCGCGTCATCGCCCTTTATCCGCTCCGCGCTCAGGGTTAAGCTTGCTTCACAAAATACCCGCCCGCGAGAGACCCAAACCCATGGCCGTCGAATCCAAGCATCCCGAGACCTTGCAGCTTCACGCCGGCTGGCGCGCCGACGCGACGAACGGCGCGGTGGCCGTGCCGATCTATCAGACGACGAGCTATCAGTTCAAAGATACCGAGCACGCGGCCAATCTCTTCGCCTTGAAGGAGCTTGGCCACATCTACACGCGCATCGGCAATCCGACGACGAGCGTGCTCGAAGCGCGGCTCGCGGCGATCGAGGGCGGGGCGGCGGCGCTGGCGCTCTCTTCCGGTCAGGCGGCCTCGGCTTTCGCCGTGCAAAATCTCGCGAAGGTCGGCGACAATATCGTCTCCTCGACCGATCTCTACGGCGGCACCTGGAATCTCTTCGCCAACACGCTCAAGGATCAGGGCCTCGAAGTCCGCTTCGTCGATCCTGCCGACCCCGAGGATTTCCGCCGCGCCACGGATGCGCGGACCCGCGCTTATTACGCCGAGACGCTGCCCAATCCGAAGCTCCAGGTCTTTCCGATCGCCGAGGTCGCGGCGATCGGGCGCGAATATGGCGTTCCGCTCATCATGGACAACACCGCGGCGCCGATTCTCTCGCGTCCCCTCGATCACGGCGCGGCCATCGTCGTCTATTCGACGACGAAATATCTCGGCGGACACGGCACCTCGATCGGCGGCGCGATCATCGACGGCGGCAATTTCGACTGGGAGAAGTTTCCCGAGCG
>Ga0335078_10005998_pt1 | contig 17986 bp, 16 predicted proteins | sample Lox_Sample_32_FD_206711 | JGI IMG/M metagenome (GOLD analysis project Ga0335078, IMG submission 206711) | Soil microbial communities from Loxahatchee National Wildlife Refuge, Florida, United States - Lox_Sample_3.2 | ecosystem: Environmental > Terrestrial > Soil > Wetlands | place: USA... | reverse complement strand
ACAGGGATCCGCTGCCGTCGTGGGGCTCGGCCGGGCACGGCCGGGTGACGCTGCTCGGCGATGCGGCCCATCCCATGTATCCGGTCGGGGCCAACGGCGGCTCGCAGGCGATCGTGGACGGTCGGGTGCTCGCTTACTGGCTGGCCCGCGCGGCCTCCCCGGCGCAGGGCCTGGCCGGGTACGAGACGGCGCGCCGCGAGACGGTGAACGCGATCGTGCTGGCCTGCCGCGATATGCCTGCCGACCGGCTGCTGCACACGGTGAGCGTGCGTGCCCCGGACGGTTTCGGCCGGATCGAGGACGTGCTCAGCGCGGCGGAACTGGCCGCGTTCGACCGGGCCTACCAGGCCACCACGCTACCTGACGTGGCCGCGCTTAACTCCCGCCCCTCGCTGGCGCCGTTACCCGCTACCAGTGGTGGGTCGTCGCGTAGGAGTGGCTGGAGATCACCTCGGTGTCCTCGGGCGGGCTGTAGACGGACTGCACCGCCACCCGGCCGGGACCGGTCAGCCTGAGCAAGACGTTGCGATAGCTCCACCGGGAGTGCCAGAACGCGAAGCCCATGTTCCTGGGGTACTCCAGGTGCAGGTGCATCTGGACCGAGACGTCCCTGTACAGCAGGGAACTCGGCTGGATCAGCAGGTGCTGGCCGGGCTGCAGATCGCGGATGAAGACGTTGCCCGGCGCGTGCAGCAGCAGCATGCCCGGCGCCTGGTGCGCGCCGAACACGTCGCCGAACTGGCCCATCGGGTAGTGCGTCTCCTGGTCATCACCGCTGCCTGTGGTGTACCAGACGCCGGTGGAGTGCCAGTCGTAGCGGATGTTGCCCGTGGCGGTGAGGAAACGGTGCTCGCGGACCCACATCTGCTGGCCGCGCTGCAGCGGCAGTGCCACGACCTCACCCGCGTGGTTATCCGACAGCGCGACGTGCCCGGGTCCGTGCGCCTCCACCATCATCAGCGGCAGCCCGGCGAGCTTGCGGTTCCACCCGCCCTTCATCGACATGGTGCTCAGCCTGGTGTTCGGCTCGGTCCACAGCAGCACGTGGTGGGAGAAGTAGATCCAGTCGTTCGGCGCCAGGCTGAACTCGGCGACCGGGACCGTGGTGCCCGCGATCTGGCAGTGCGACTGGCCGAACTGCAGCCGTGCCATGTCCTTGACCGGCGGCTGCTCCACCCAGCCCGAGTCGCTGACCGCGGAGCGGATGTCGACGGGCGCGCCGCACAGCGGGCAGGTCGGCGCGTTCGGGTCGCTCGGCTGCCGGCAGTACCGGCAGATGTAGGTGCTCATGGGTCTATCGGCCCTCAGTCCGCGTGGTGGTGGACGTACATCGACTGGATGCCGACCCGGCCGGGCCCGGTCATCTCGGCGAGGTACATGCCGTGCCGCATCAGCCCGGTCCGCAGATTCATCTGCGCGGCCTGCATCTGCACCGAGGAATCCTTGTACAGGAAACCGCCCGGCTCGACCAGGATCTTCTCGCCCGGCTGCAACCTGCGCTCGAGCACGTTGCCGTTGCCGTGCAGCAGCAGCATTCCCGGCTGGCCCGCCGTGACGAACCGGTCCATGTACATGCCGCTGCCGCCGTGCAGCAGGTTGACAAGGCCCTTGATCCGCACGAACGAGTACTGGACGTTGTGCGAGGCCACCAGGAAGGCGTGCTCGCGGACGTCGAGTTCCATGCCCGGGTGCAGCGGCAGCACGACGAGCTCGCCCGGCGCGTCCCGCGAGAACGCGATCCGGCCGGGGCCGGTCGCCACCGTCACGATGTGCGGCATGCCGCCGATTGTGCGCTTGAGGCCGCCGCCGGTGTTCAGCGAGTGGAGCGGCACCGACTCGTCCTTCCACAGCAGCACGTGGTGCTCGAAGTAGACGCCGTCCTGCGGGTGCAAGGCGAGCTCCGCGACCGGGACGAGCTCGCCCTCGACCTGGCAGGTGCTGCCCGAGAACCTGAACTCCGTCATGTCGCGCAGCCGCGGCGCCTCGCGCCAGCCGGAGTCGCTGACCTTGTCCCGCTCGTTGAGCGGGGCCCCGCACGTCTGGCAACTGGTGGTGCCCGGCTGGTTCTGCGCCTGGCACCACTGGCACTGGATCATTTCCACGCTCGGAACATAGCCGGCAACCGAGCTTTGACAAGGGCTTATGCGGTAAAGAAAACAACCGGTATGGTGTGCCCATGGCACTGCTCGGGCGGGAATTCATCGCCGTACCAGACGACCGTAAGGGTCAGATCGTCTTCAAGTGGCCGGACGTCACAATCCGCCGCTTTACGCGCGCGATCGTCAATGCCGACGAGATGGCGCTGTTCGTCAACACCGGGCAGGTCGTGCAGACCCTGGGACCGGGCCGGCACCAGATCGACGCGAACGAACTGCCTGGTCTCGGCGCGATCATCGACGTGGTCAGCGGCGGCAACGCCTACCGCGCCGAGCTGTACTTCGTCGGCACCCGCGAGTTCACCGGCTTCAAGTTCGGCGGCCGGGTCGACGACGTGCAGGACCCGCGTACCGGGCTGGTCGTCACGCTGCGTGTGTTCGGTGATTACGCGCTGCATGTCGTGGACCCGGTGCGGCTGATCACCAACCTGACCGCCACGGTCGATGTCACCAACAACGACCGGATCTCCGGCTGGGTGAGCGACCAGCTGCTGAAGGTGCTTCGGACCCACGTCACCACCCAGATAATCCGTAACGGGTGGCCCATCCTGGGCCTGATGGCGTACTCGGCCGAGATCGAGCAGGCGACCATCGACGCGGCCAACGGCCAGCTCGCCAACTACGGCGTTCAGCTGACCCGGATGGGCAACTTCGACGTCAACCTGGCGCCCGAGGACGAGCAGCAGCTCAAGCAGCTAGCCAAGGACACCAGCTACTCCCAGCTCGCCGGCGGCTTCCAGAACTACGCCGCGGGCGAGATGGCGCTCGGCGCCGGTCAGGGCCTGGCGAAGGGCGGCGCCGCGACCGAGGGCGCGTTCCTCGGCGCCGGGTTCGGCCTGGCCAGCGCGTTCGGCGCGCAGCAGGCCGCGGCGGCGCAGCAGGCCGCGCAGCAGCAGTACGGTCAGCAGCCACCTCCGTACGGCGGCCAGCCTCCGTACGGCGGCCAGCCGGGCGGTCCGCCGCAGAGCGGTCCGCCACCGCAGGTCAGTCCGGCTCAGGCCGGTCCGCCGCAGCAGGCCGCGTCAGGGCCTGTGTGCGCGTCCTGCCAGGCAGCGAACCCGGCGGGGGCACGGTTCTGCATGGGCTGCGGACAGGCGCTCGCCCCGGCGGTGACGCACTGCACTGAGTGCGGGACCGAACTGCCGGCCGGCGCCCATTTCTGCGCGGCCTGCGGTACCAGGGTCGGCGGCTGACCGGTACAGGTCCGGGCTGTTTCAGGCGGTCTCGGCCCGCGGGGCCTGCGGGTGCCGATCCGGGCCTGGCTCACCAGGTGCCCTGACCGTCCGCTGCAGGGCCCAGCCCGGTCAGCGGGGTGAACTGGCCGGCCGTGATCATCACCACCTCGCCGTTGCCTGTTGTTGGGATCTCGCCGATCAGGACGCTGCCCGAGGGGTTGGACCACAGCACCTCGACCGTGATGTTGCCCGCCTGCGGAACCGTCGACCTGGCGAGGGTCTTGACTACCGTTCCGCTTGACGGCGAGTACTCGAAATACGCGCTCTCGGCGGTCGGCTGGGTCTGCGAGCCGACCTCCGCGAGCGCCCCGCAAATGACCGACGACCCGTCCGGCGCCACGATGATGGCTTCATTGCAGGTCAGCGAGGAGAGCGGGTGCGGGGTTCCCGCGGTGTTGCCGAGAGACACAACCTGGTGGCTGTCATCGAGCAGGTTGCTTCCGCTCAGGCTGAGGTTGAGGAGCCATTCCCCCTGCTGCGGGCTCAGGCCGTTGCCGACCCACGTGAACCCAAGCGTCTGCTGGTCAGAAGTCCAGCTCAGTGCCTCAGCACCGTCCCAGCCGAACCCGATGCCGCCGTCGGCGTTCCAGGTACGCAAGACCGCACCCGTGGCGACGGAGTACAGCTTGAGCTCGGTCAGCTCGGGTTCGCTAGCGACGTTGTTCGGCGAGATCGCGACGGCAAGCTCGGTACCGTCGGGGGATAGCGCCACTCCGGTCACTCCAGCGCCGGACGGCTCGCTGATCGGCAACTTGATGACCGAGGCGGGCCTGCCAGCGGCGCTCAGGCGCAGCAGGTAGAACGTGCGCGGCTGCCGGGTCTGGTCGGCGCCGGGGACGTTATATACGAAGGGCTGCTCGTCGAGGACGAACGTCCGGTCGTCGGCGGCCGCTGTCACCGAGGCGATGGTGCCGCCAGACACGGCCGCCTTGATTGTCCCCAGCGCGGCGCCGGTCGCGGTCATCCGCACTGTGGCCACCGACGGGGCGCTGCCGGGCTCGGTGAGCCAGACGTAGTACGGCGGAACGCGGCCACCCAGGGCGTAGGTGAGGCCCGCCGGCTTGCCCGACGCCGAGAGCGTCGGCGTGACGGTAGCCGATGCGGAACTGTCCGGTGTGGGGTGCGACCTGCTGCTCGGCGCGGACGTACCCGGTGTGGGACCGGCCGCCGGGGCGGAGGTTGCCGACGTGAGACCGGACGTCGGCCCGGCCTTCGGCTTCGGGTTGCCGATCGTCATCAGGAGGCTGACGGTGATCGCGACGATGGCCGCCGCGGCGGCGACCGGCGCCAGCCTGCGCGGCCACGGCGACCGGGTGGACGGTGACCGTCTACGGCTATGGCCCGGACCACCGGGACTCTCGGGAACCGCGGGATCGCCGAAAGCCGGGGATCTTCCCGGAGCCGAGGGCGGCGACTCCTGGCCGCCCGGGGTACGCAGACCCGTCTGACCGTTGGGCGCCGGACCGGCGGTCGGCGTCGCCGCCAGGAAGGAAAGCCGAGACGGCGTGATGGCCGAGGCAGACGGAGGGTCGGGGGCCAGCGCGGGCGCCGACGTGGTCGCAAGATCGGCATAGGGTCCCAGGCCGAGCGCCTGCCGCAGCGCATCCGCGAAGTCCGCGCACGATCCGAACCGCTTTTCCGGGGCCTTCGCCATCCCCCTGGCCAGCACGGCGTCCGCCGCTGCGGGCAGGCCCGGCCGCCGCGACGCCAGCGAGGGCGGCGGCTCGGACAGGTGCGCGAACAGCACCGCCATCCCTTGATCCCGCCCGAACGGCACCACCCCGGTCAGCAGCTGATAGGTGACGCACGCCAGCGCGTACTGATCGGCCCGGCCGTCGACGGTGAGGCCCTGGATCTGCTCGGGCGCCGAATAATCAGGCGTACCGAGGAAATGCCCGGCACCGGTCAGGCTCACCGACGATGTCGCGCCCTTGCTCACCCCGAAGTCCGACAGGTACACGTGGTCGGGCCGGTCCCGGCGGGCATCCACCAGGATGTTGGCCGGCTTGACATCCCGGTGCACCAGGCCCGCCTGGTGCGCGGCGTCCAGCGCCGAGGCCACCGGCGAGATGAACCCGGCCGCCCGGCCGGGCGAGAGCGATCCCTCCCGGTCCAAGACCCGCCGCAGGTCTCCGCCCCGGACGAAACGCATGGCGATGAACAGCGCCCCGGCCGCCTCGCCCGCCTCGTAGATCGGGATGATGTGCGGATCGTCCACGGCCGCGGCAGCGCGCGACTCGGCGATGAACCGCCGCCGGAACCCCGGATCGGACGCCAGCGCGGGAGCGAGGACCTTCAGCGCCACAAGCCGGCCGAGCCGCTCGTCGCGGGCGCGGAACACCACGGCCATCCCGCCAGCTCCGACCTGCGCCTCCAGCCGGTACCCGGCCACCAGCGAGCCCGCCCGCAGACCCGCAAGCTGCACCGGGAAATCCTCGCTCAACACCCCTCCCCAGCGTCCCTGCTCTGTTGCCGACACCGTACCCGCCCGGCCCAGGAGTGGTTACCGGCAACACGCCACTCAGACGGCAAGAATATCCGCGGTAACGAGCTTTTGCCGCAAACTCGGCGCGTGTGGGCAGATCGCGCGGCCCGGCGGGTCAGTCCCAGACCGGTTCGGCGGCCTCGCGGACCGTGCCGTCGGGCAGGAAGACGAGAAACCGCTCGAACGACCGGGCAAACCACCGGTCGTGCGTCACGGCGAGCACCGTGCCCTGGTAGGACTCCAGGCCTTGCTGCAGCGCCTCGGCGCTTGGCAGGTCGAGGTTGTCGGTCGGCTCGTCGAGCAGCAGCAAGGTGGACCCCGCAAGCTCCAGCAGGAGGATCTGCAACCTCGCCTGCTGCCCGCCGGACAGGGTGCCGAACGGCTGGCGGGCGCACGCCTGCAGCTCATACCTCGCAAGCGCGGACATCGCCTCGTTGATGAGCAGCGCGTGCTCGGTCATCAAAATCTCAGCAGGGGTCCGGTCGGCCAGGTCCGGCCTGGCGTGGGTCTGCGCGAAGAACCCGGGCACGACCCGGGCGCCGAGCCGCGCCCCGCCCTCGTGCGGCACCTGCTCCCCCGCAAGGAGCCGGAGGAACGTCGACTTCCCCGAGCCGTTGGCACCGAGGATGGCCACCCGGTCGTCGAACCAGATTTCCGCGTCGAATGCCTTGGTGGTCCCGGTCAGGGCCAGGTTCTCGCAGATCACGGCGCGCTTGCCAGTCCGGCCGCCGCGAAGGCGCATCCTGACGTTCTGGTCCCTCGGCGCCAGCTCCGGCGGGCCGTCCTCCTCGAACCTGCGCAGCCTGGTGACCGCCGCCTGCAGCCGCGAGGCCATGTCGGAGTTGTAGGAGGCCTTCTGCCGGTAGGTACGGACCAGCTCCTTCAGTTTCTCGTGCTCCTCATCCCAGCGGCGGCGCAGTTCCTCGAGCCGGCTGATCCGGTCCAGGCGCGCCTGGGCGTACCCGGCGAAGCCGCCGCCGTGCACCCAGACGTGCCGGTCTTCGACCGTGACGATCCGCTGCGCGCAGGCGGCGAGCAGTTCCCTGTCGTGGCTGATGACAAGCACCGTCTTCGGCGTCGCGGCCAGCTGCTGCTCAAGCCAGCGCTTGGCAGGCACGTCCAGGTAGTTGTCGGGCTCGTCGAGCAGCAGCACGCCGTCGGGCCCGCGCAGCAGCGACTCGAGCACCAGCCGCTTCTGCTCACCGCCTGACAGCGTGCTCACATCACGCCAGCGGCACTGGTCGTAGGAGATGCCGAGCGTGGCGACGCAGCAGGTATCCCAGTGCACCTCCGCGTCGTACCCGCCGGCCTCGCCCCACTCGGCCAGCGCGCCCGCGTACCGCATCTGGACGCGCTCGTCGTCCCGTTCCATCATCGCAAGCTCGGCGGCGTCGAGCACCGCCGCCGCCTGCTTGACCCGCGGCGCCGAAACCGACAGCAGCAGGTCGCGCACCGTGGGCAGGTCGTGATTCCCGCCGATGAACTGGCGCATGACGCCGAGCCCGCCGGTTGCTGTCACCGCGCCTGACTGCGGCTGGATGTCACCGGCGAGCAGCCGCAGCAGGGTGGTCTTGCCAGCACCGTTCGGCCCGACAAGCGCCGCGGTGAGCCCTTCGCCGATCCGGAAGCTGACGTCGTCGAGCAAGGTCCGGCCGTCCGGCAGCACGTGGCCGACATGCGCCACCTCGGCATACCCGCTGGATCCAGAGCTCACGAGCGGGACAATAGCCAGCCGACCCGTGTGCCGACAACGCGATTTCTGCCTGCTGACCTGGGGACGGCGGCGGTCAGCCTTCGGCGTGGCGCGTTGCGGCGCGCCGCCGATAACGATACTATGTTCGAGAGAAAACATCGGAAATAAAGATCATTAAAACTATTATTCAGAACGGTGCTGCTGCGGCACCTGACCCGGATCCTCAACGGCACCTGCACGTTCCCGCCGCGCCGCCGGCCGGACTCTCAGCCGGACTACGAGCACAGCCTGCCCTACGAGCGGGGCGGCCGGACCTGCCTGTGCCAGGCCGCCTCGGTCCGCCGCGCCAACCACAAGGACAAGCAATCCCCCGGCTGGCACCTGGAAGACGCCGGCGCCAGCGGCTGGTTCCGCTGGACCACCCCGTCCGGCCGCAGCTACCTAGGCCGGCCCACCCAATACCCAGACTGAAGCCTCGGCTACCGCAGTGCTCGGCTACTGCACTGAACCCGACCGAGTCGATCAGGCCAGTTCGGATCCGATGATTTCGGCGACGGGGCGGCGGGCGCCTAGCAGGGACGGGATGGCGGTGAGGGCCACTACCGCGGCGACGGTGCCGAGCACGGTGGCTAGCAGCCACCAGGCCGGCAGCCTTATCAGCGTGGCGCCGCCGGCCACCGCGACGAAGAACTCCATGCCGGCCGGGATCGCCAGCAGAGCCCCGGCCAGCGCGGGGAGCACGAGGGCGGCCGGCAGCCCGGTGCTGACCTGCTGGGGAGTCGCGCCGAGGGTGCGGGTGAGGGCAGATGTGTGCCGTGTGTCCAGCACGGTGGCCCAAGCGATCAGGATCGCGTTGACGGTCGCGAGTACGATGAGCGCGACCGTCACGACAAGCAGCACCCGATCCAGCTGGGTGTCCAGTCCGGAATAGCCGCCGGGAAACCGGTCGAGGCTGACACGGGCGTACAGCACGGCCACGATCCCGGTGACCGCGACCGCCACGCTGACGCCGCTCAGGAGCGTGCGCCGCGGCCGGCGGGCGGCCAGCCGCAGGCCAAGCAGGAGCGCCACGGGCAGCCGTGCCGAGATGGCGATCAGCCAGGGGCGACGACGCGGCGGCCGGGCAGCGTCGGCCAGCGCGGTGACCGTGCTTGTCCTTGCGGCCCCGATGGCCGGGATGACGGTCGCGACGACCGCGACTGCCATGGCCACGGCGACAAGCGGCGCGGCCAACCATCCCGCCACCAGGCCGATGCCGGCGGCAGCCAGTGCCAGAAGGAGGTGCTCGGCAAGCAGCAGGCTGCCGGTCAGCAGTACCTGCTGCTCGTTCTCGACCAGCTGGCCGTCCTGGCCCTGGATGGCCTGCCATGAGTACAGCACTGGCGCCGTGTCGCTTCCCCGTCCCTCTGCGATCACGTTTGCCGTGCGGCCACCCGTCCGCAGGGCGGCGAACGTAACGGGGAAGGGCCCGCTTTGGCCCGTGACACCGGGAGAGTGGCTGACCTGCTCCAGCCGGGCGAGGTCGGCGGGCAAGTCGCCGGGCACGGATCCGACGGTGGCGGCCACCACATCGGGACCCGCGGTGGCCGCCCTAGTGGTCGCGTAGTGCTGGCCGGTCACGCCTCCCAGCGCCAGCCCGAGGGCCAGCGTGGTCGTGGCGGCGGTGATAGCGATCAAGCAGCAGGACCGCGGCAGCCGGCCGATGACGCATGTCCCGCTCGGCCAGGCGGCCAATGAGTATCACCCTGGCCATTGGTGACCCACGATGCATCGGCTAACTCCTAACGTGGTCAGGCGAGTTCGGACCCGAGGACCTCGGCCGCCGGGTGGCTCGCTCCGAGCCATGCGGGCAAGGCGGTGATGACTGCCACCGCGGCGACCGTGCCGAGGACGGTAGCGATCAGCCACCAGGCCGGCGGCGCGGCCAGGTTGTTGCCGTTCCGCACCGCCTCGACAAGCCCCCAGCCGCACGGGATGCCGAGCAGGGCGCCTAGCGTCGCGGGCAGCACCTGGGCCGCCGACAGGCCCGCGGTTACCTGCTGCGGGGTCGCACCGAGTGCTCGGGCCAGCGCGGCGGCGTGCCTGGCGTCCAGCACGGTGGCCCACATGATCAGGATCGCGTTGACCGCGGCAAGCAGGACGAGCGCCACGGAAAGCACGAGCATCACCTGGCCAAGCCGGTTGTTCTGCGGGTTGTCAAGCACGGACGAGTTGCCGATCCCCTGGTCGATGCTGGCGTGGACGACCTGCACCGCGACGATTCCGGTAGCCGCGATCGCGATGCTGACCACGCTCAGCACGGCGCGACGCGGGCGTCGGGCCATCAACCGGAGCCCGAGCAGCAGCGGCGCGGGCAGCCGCGCGGAAAGCGCGATCAGCCAGCCCCTGCGCTTTGGCGGGGGCACGACGTCTGCGAGCGCGGCCACGGTGCTCATCCGGGCGGCGCGGATCGCAGGAACGAACGTCGCCACCACCGCCACGCCGAGGGCCACGGCTATCACCAGGCCGACGGCGGACAAGCCGACCGGCGGCGTGCCAGCCGCGCCCACCAGGCCTGCGCCCGGACTGGCCAGCAGTGGCGCGATCAGCCACCCCGCGAACAGGCCGATCGCCGCGGCGACGAGCGCCACGGCCAGGTGCTCGGCTAGCAGCACGGCGGCGACCAGCTTCGGCGTGCTGCCGACCGCCTTGAGCAGGCCGACCCTGCGGGTCTGCTCGGTCATCCTCCCTCCGACCAGGACGGCGACGCTGGCCACGGCGAGCAGGCCGAGCAGCCAGCTCGCGGTGCTCAAGATCCGCTGTTCGTTAGCGACCAGCAGCCCGTCCTGGTCGCTGATTGCCTGCCATGACATGAGGGACGGCGCGTTCGGCGCGCGGTGGGTCGTGTTATAGGTGTCGGCGAACGCGGTCGCCGCAGCTGGGTTCGCGAGCCTGAGGTTCAGCAGGTATGACAGCGGCTCGGTCCTGATGGCCAGGCTTCGGGCCGTCGACCGGGTCGCCCAGATCAGGCCGGGCAGGTTGCCGCTGGGCACCCCGGGGCCGAAATAGCAGCCTAGCCAGCAGACGCTGGGGTACGGCGGGATCGCGGCCGTGACCGCGATGCCGGCGACACGGTAGGACTTGCCGCCCAGGGTCACGGTATCGCCGACCGTGAGGCCGAGCGTGTCGGCGAAGGTCCGCTCGACCACCACCTCACCAGGTCTTATCCAGTGGCCCGCGGTAAGGTCCGGCCGGTCCACCGCGGCCGGTGCCTGGTCCCGGCCCTCGACCATGACCGACACCGTGCGCCCGCCGGCCGTCATCGCCGCGAAGGTGTAGGGATAGGGTCCGCTGCTCGCGGTGACGCCGGCGGCGTGGGTCAGCGCATCCAGGCCGGCGAGGTCGACCGGAAGGGGTCCTTGAGCGCCGGATCTCGTCAGGGTGGCCTGGGCCACGACGTCCGGTCCCGCGGTCGCGGCCCTTGTCGTGTCGTAGGGGTGACTGGTCGTGCCGTGCAGGGCGAGCCCTAGGGTCAGCGTCGTGGTGGCCGCCACAATCGCGAGCAGCATCAGCACCGCGGTGGCCGGGCGGCGCCGCAGGTCCCGCGCGGCCAGGCGGCCGACGAGCAGGACGCGTCCCATACCCTCAGCCCTCCAGTCCTGCCAGCGCCCCGAGGCCGCCGCGGGCACCGCGGGCACTGCCGGTGAGCCTGGTCTCGCCGGTGAATGCCCCGTCGCGCATCGAGATCAGCCGGTCCGAGGTGGCCGCGATCCGTGGGTCGTGCGTGACGATGACCAGGGTCTGGCCCGTCGAGCGCAGGCTGTCGAAAAGCCGCAGCACGTCCAGGGTGGCGGCGCTGTCGAGGTTGCCTGTCGGCTCGTCGGCCAGGACGACCAGCGGGTCGTTGCTCAGCGCCCGCGCGATCGCCACCCGCTGGCGCTGGCCCCCGGACAGCGCCGCCGGGAGGAACTTCGCCCGGTCGGCGAGCCCCACGCGGTCCAGCAGTTCCGTTGCCCGCCGCCGCGCTGCCCGTGGCGACCGCCCGGCTAGCAGCGCGGGAAGCTCCACGTTCTCCCGCGCGGTGAGCTCGTCGATCAAGTGGAAGGCCTGGAACACGAAGCCGACGGCGGTGCGCCGCAGCCGGGCAAGCGCCCGCTCCCCCATCTGGTCCAGGCGGCTGCCCGCCAGCATCACCTCGCCGGCCGACGGCCGCTCCAGGCCGCCGAGGATGTGCAGCAGCGTCGACTTACCGCAGCCGCTCGGTCCCATCACCGCCACGGTCTCGGCGGGAGCGACGTCGAGGTCGACCTCGTCGACCGCGCGGACCAGCCCCTCGCCCTTGCCGAAATCCTTGCGCAATCCCCTGGTTCGCAATACTGGCGAACCCCCTGCATCGGTCATTCTCCACCTCCCGGGTGCCGGGCCCGCCCGGCCCAGTGCCGTTCACACGCCTCAAGCCAGCGCAGGTCGGCCTGCAGCCGCAGGGTCACGCCCTCGAGCACCAGCCCGGCTGCCGAGCCGTCCGGCTCATCCATCGCGGCCCGCTGCGCGTCCCGCAGCAGCCGGAGCAGCTCGCGGCGCTGAGCGTCGAGGATCGACATCGGGTCGGCCAGCCGTCCCGCCGCCGCCGCGACCAGCTTGAGATGGAATTCCGCCGGGGCAGGCCCGGGCCAGGTCACCTCGGAAAGCCAGCTGGCCACGCGCTGCTGCCCGGCCGGCGTCAGCGCGTAGACCTTGCGATCCGGCCGGTCGGGCAGCCCCGGCTCCCGCTCGGACCTCGCCAGGCCTGCCTTCTCCAGCCGGCCCAGGGTCACGTAGATCTGCCCGGCGTTCATTGCCTCGCCGAGTGGGCCCAGCGCTTCCCGCAGCCGCGAGCGCAGCTCGTAGCCGTGCGACGGCTCCTTCGCCAGCATCGCGAGCACCACGTCCTGCACAAGCCCTCCATAGATAACGGTTAACTAGTCATATGGATAGCGGTTATCCTGTGGGTTGTCAAGGAATGAAATCAGGGGCGGGCAAGCTGTTGCGTGACATGGGTATCCAACTGGGCCAGATCGGGATCTGGCAGCGCGCGGCGGACCTCACCCCCGAGCTTGCGGCCGAGGTGGAACGGCTCGGCTACGGGGCCATCTGGATCGGCGGCTCTCCCGGCGGTGATCTGCGCATCGTCGAGGACCTGCTGGACGCGACCGACCACATCGCCGTCGCCACCGGCATCGTCAACGTGTGGAAGGACGACGCTGCGACGATCGCCGCCTCCTACCACAGGATCGCGGCCAGGCACCCGGACCGGTTCCTGCTCGGCATCGGCATCGGGCACCCCGAGGCCATCCAGGAGTACCGGCGGCCCTACGCCACGCTGGTCAGCTACCTCGACCAGCTCGACGACGCGAACGTCCCCAAGGATGCCCGCGCGCTGGCGGCCCTCGGCCCGAAGGTCCTCGAGCTGGCCGCGGCCCGCAGCGCTGGCGCGCACCCCTACCTGACCACACCGGAGCACACCCGCTGGGCCCGGCAGCTGCTAGGTTTCGGGCCGCTGCTCGCCCCAGAGCAGAAGGTGGTGCTCGGCACCGATGCCGAACGGACCCGTGCCATCGCCCGGCGGGCCGTGGCCAACCCGTACCTCAGGCTGACGAACTACGTCAGCAACCTGCGCAGGATCGGCTGGACGGACACCGACCTGGCCAGCGACGGCAGCGACCGGCTGATCGATGCGCTGGTTGCCCAGGGCGACGCGGCCAGCATTAGCCGCGGCATAACCGCGCACCTGCGGGCAGGCGCGGACACCGTCACCGTCCAGGCCCTCGGCGGCGATCCCCTGCCGACGTTCCGTGCCCTGGCCGATCACCTGCCGCTGGCCCACGGGTAACCCGTCGCCGTATGATTGGCACCATCATGACAGGGCCAATCCACGGCACCTCGGGCGAGAAGCTTAGTGCGGCGGCGCTTGCAGACCTGCTCGGGCGCTGGTCTGCCGCGGAGGGACCGCTGTACCGGCTGCTCGCGGCCAGGATCGCCAGGCTCACCGACGGCGGCGAACTTGCCGCGGGGCTGCGGCTGCCCGCAGAACGCGACCTCGCCGCCGCGCTGTCCGTGAGCAGGAACACGGTGGCCGCCGCCTATCAGCTGCTGCGCGACGACGGGATGGCAGAGAGCCGGCAGGGCGCGGCGACCCGCATCGTCCCGCATCGGACTACCCCGGCCGCCGTGCACCGGGCGAACGGCTTCTTCGCCAGCCTGCTCGAGGCGTCCGCCGCGGACGCCGACCTCAGCCTGGCCACGGTGGACTGCGCGCCGCAGGTGGCGAAGGCGCTCGCTGACCCCGCGACCGTCCTTGACCCGGCCGAGAGCGCCTTGGTAACCCGGACAAGCGGGTACTTCCCGCACGGGTTGCCCACGCTGCGGGCCGCTATCGCCGGTCACCTGACGGACCGGCTGCGACTGCCGTCCACCCCCGCCCAGGTGGTCGTCACGACTGGCGCGCAGCAGGCCCTTGACCTGCTGATCCGGAGTGAGGTCCTGCCGGGCCAGCCGGTCGCGGTCGAGGATCCCACGTTTCCTGGCGCGCTGGACGCGCTGCACCGGGCGGGCGCCCGGGTGATCGGGATCCCCGCCACCGGCGGCCTGGACCCGGAACGGCTTGAGCACGTCGTCCGAACACACCGTCCGGCGCTGGTCTACCTTGTCCCCAGCTATCACAACCCGACCGGGCGCCTCATGCCAGCCGAGCACCGGGAGCGAATCGCCCGGCTGGCGGCGGCAAGCCCGGACACGCTGTTCGTCGACGACATGACGCTGGCAGAACTGCCGCTCGGCCACGGGCCCGCCTGGGCGTTCCGTGCGCTCCCGCTCGCCGCATTGGGTCCCGGCCAGCCGAACATAGTGAGCGTGGGCTCGCTGTCCAAGTTGTACTGGGGCGGGCTGCGGACGGGCTGGATCAGGGCGAGCGAGGGCCTGGTCGCCAGGCTGGCCGCCGCCAAGGCGACCGCGGACCAGGGCAGTGCCGCATTCCAGCAGGCGATCACGGCGGCGCTGCTGCGAGGCTCGCACGATGAGATCGTCAAGTGGCGCGGCGAATGGCTGCGGTACAGGTACGACGCGCTCGCCGGGGCGCTGCGGGCCTGCCTGCCCGGGTGGACCTGGCCCGAGCCAGACGGCGGGCTGACCCTGTGGGTCCGGCTGCCCGGTCAGGACGAAGGCGGCGCGTTCGCCCAGGCCGCGCTCAGGCACGGGGTCGCCGTGGTGCCCGGCCGACTGCTCAGCGCCGGGGCGGGTGACGCCCAGGGCGCGGGTGACACGCGAGGCGCAAGGGAGTACGTGCGGCTGGCGTTCGTCCAGCCGCCGGACCTGCTGCGGTCCGCGGTCCGCGCTCTGGCGGCTACACCAGCGCGGTCCCGATGAGCCCGTTCCTTGTCACCAAGGCGGTGAGCTCGTCGGCGGTGAGGCCTTCTGTCCCGGCGGGGCGCACGGGCAGCACCATGTAGCGGGCCTCGGAGGTCGAGTCCCAGACAGAGATCTGCACGCTGTCCGGCAGGTGCAGGCCGAACTCCGCGAGCACCTGCCGCGGCTCGCGGACCGTCCGCGACCGGTAGGCGAAGCTCTTGTACCAGCCGGGCGAGGGCCCGAGCAGCGACACCGGGTAACACGAGCACAGGGTGCAGACGATCACGTTGTGCGCGTTCTCCGCGTTGGCGACTACCCGCAGCCGGTAGCTGAGGGACCCGAAGCCGAACTCGGCCGCCCCGGCGTTGCCGTCGGAGAGCAGGAGGTCGTGAAACGACGGGTCTGTCCAGGCGCGGGCGGCCATCTGGGCGCCGTTGACCGGCGAGGCGGTGGTGTAGAGCCCGGTCAGGAACTCGTCGATCTCCTCGTCGGTGGCCAGCCCGGCGGCGATCAGCCTCTCCTCGAGGCGCCGCGCCCGCACGGCGGCCGACTGCTCATCATGGCCGGTCAAGGTATGACTCCCACAGGTCCACGGTCACGGTGTGATCACCGCTCCCCCACAGGTCCGCGGCGGAGAAGCGGACCGCGTAACAGGTCTCCGCCCGCGGCCGTTCCAGGCCGCGGGCGCTGTCGTCGGGAACCGTCCAGTGGCCGATGGCCGCGAGGATCTCTCCGGTGTGACCCCGCACGTACCTCGGCACCCGGGTGTGGTGGTCGGGGTCGCCGGTCCGTACTCTGACCCTGGCGCCCGCCTCGAGGCTCACGGCACGCCCTTCTCGGCGGCGAGCATCTCGATAGCGCCGAGCCAGCGCTCGTAGTACGACGCCGCCAGGTACTGCGCGGGCGGCAGCCGCTCGATCGCGTCCCGCATCTCGTCGCCGTTGAAGAGCCCGCGCCGGCGCAGCAGCGCGGCAAGCGCGTACACGCGCGCCTCCCAGTCGGCGGCGAACGGGGGGCCGCCGTCCTCGCCCAGTGGCACCGGGCCGAAACCGGTCTGGCCGCCCATGTCATGCACACGGCTCATGTTCGCGACCCTAACAGGCAGTATGGAGACATGACAGAGAACAGCGGGCTGCGCAGCACGGAGTGGTTCGGGGCGACGGGACGGGGCGGGATGATCTACCGGTCCTGGATGCGGAGCCAGGGATTCACCACCGAGGTGTTCGACGGCAGGCCGGTGATCGGGATCGCGACCACCTGGTCGGAGCTGGCGCCCTGCAACGTCCACCTGCACCGGGTCGCCGAGTCGGTCAAGCGCGGGGTCTGGCAGTCCGGCGGGTTCCCGCTTGAGTTCCCCGCGATGGCGCTCGGCGAGACGCTGCTGCGGCCCACCGCGATGCTGTACAGGAACCTGCTCGCGATGGAGGCCGAGGAGCTGATCAGGGCCAACCCGCTGGACGGCGTGGTACTGCTGTCCGGCTGCGACAAGACCACGCCCGGGCTGCTGATGGCCGCCGCCAGCGTGGACCTTCCTGCCGTGATGGTGACCGGCGGTCCCATGCTCAGCGGCAAGTACCAGGGCGCCGACGTCGGCTCGGGCACCGCGGTGTGGCGGTTCGAGGAGGACCTGCTCGCCGGGCGTATGACGCAGGCGGAATGCGCGTTCGCGGAGGGCTGCATGGCCAGGTCCAACGGGCACTGCATGACGATGGGCACGGCGTCCACGATGGCGTCCGTGGCCGAGGCCCTCGGCATGCAGCTGCCCTACTCGGCGACCTGGCCCGCCGTGGACTCGCGCAGGTACGAGACGGCGCAGCGGGCCGGCCAGGTGATCGTCGACCTGGTGGCAGCGGACCTGCGGCCCTCGGCCATCATGACGCGGGCCGCGTTCGAGAACGCGATCCGGGTCAACGCGGCGATCGGCGGATCGACAAACGCGGTCATCCACCTGCTCGCGATCGCCGGCCGGCTGGGCGTGCCGCTGGCCCTGGACGACTTCGACGCGCTGGCCCGCGACGTGCCCACCCTGGTGAACCTGCAGCCGAGCGGCAAGTACCTGATGGAGGACTTCTGCTACGCGGGCGGCCTGCCCGCGGTGATGCGCGAACTCGACCTGAATGGCATGCTGCACGGCGATGCGATCACGGTCACCGGATCTCGGGTGAGCGACAACGTCGCGGATGCCTCATGCTGGAACCGCGACGTGATCCGGAGTTTCAGTGAGCCGCTCCAGCCCGGGGGAACCGGGACGGCCGTGCTGCGCGGCAACCTCGCCCCGGACGGCGCCGTGATCAAGCAGTCCGCCGCATCGCCGCACCTGCTCAAGCACCGGGGCCGGGCGCTGGTCTTCGACTCGCCATCGGCCTACTACGAGGTGGCCGAGGACCCCGAGCTTGACGTGGACGAGAACACCGTGCTCGTGGTGAGATACTGCGGGCCGCGCGGCTATCCAGGCATGCCCGAGGTCTCCAACGTGGCGCTGCCGAAGAAGCTGCTGCTGCGCGGCGTCCGCGACATGGTGCGGATCTGCGACGGCAGGATGTCCGGCACCGCCTACGGCACCGTGGTCCTGCACGTAGCCCCCGAGGCCGCGGCGGGCGGACCGCTGGCCCTGGTGCGGACCGGCGACTGGATCGCGCTTGACGTCCCGGGCCGGACGCTGACCCTCGAGGTACCCGAGGACGAGCTGGCGCGGCGGCACGCGGCATGGCAGCCGCAGCCGCCGCACGCGACCCGCGGCTGGACCCGGCTGTACACGGAGCACGTGATGCAGGCCGACTCCGGCGCGGACCTGGACTTCCTGATCGGTGCCAGCGGCCACGAGGTACCCAGGGACTCGCACTGACGCTCCGCCAGGCGGGCGCCCGACGCTACCCTTATGCGGTGGCGGAAATGAGTCCAGAAAGCGTCGTGCTCCTTGACGAGGCCGGGTGCGCCCGGGGGGCCGCGGCGAAGGCGGTGGTGCACCACGAAAAGACGCCGCTGCACCTGGCGTTCTCCTGCTACCTGTTCAACGGCGCCGGGGAGTTCCTGCTGACCAGGCGGGCCGACGGCA
>Ga0335078_10005997_pt1 | contig 17988 bp, 15 predicted proteins | sample Lox_Sample_32_FD_206711 | JGI IMG/M metagenome (GOLD analysis project Ga0335078, IMG submission 206711) | Soil microbial communities from Loxahatchee National Wildlife Refuge, Florida, United States - Lox_Sample_3.2 | ecosystem: Environmental > Terrestrial > Soil > Wetlands | place: USA... | reverse complement strand
AGATGCTCCGACAGCCGCGAATTGCGGACGATGATGCGAAACGCGGCTTCATTGCGTTTGCCGCCCTCGTAAAGCTTGATGGGAGGGACCAGTAAACCCTCCATCCAGCTGTCGGTGGCGTGTACGGGCAAACTGCCGGGGACAGAACCGCCGACATCATCGTGGTGCCCGAACACTTGGCTGAACCCGATCAGCCGATCGGCGTAGAATATCGGCACGGTAGTGCACAGGTCCGGAACGTGCCCGATGCCGCCGCTGGAGTTGTACGGGTCGTTCCAGAAGAACACGTCGCCAGGATGGATATTTTCGGCGCCGAAATAGTCGAACACCGGCTCGACGATGGCGGAATAAGAACGGCCGGTAAGTTTGCGTCCTTTGGCATCGAACAACGCTACCCGGTAGTCGTGCTGGTCGCGGATCATCGGCGATCGAGACGTTCGCTCGACTGCAGCCTCAATTTCAAGCTCCGCAGCGCGGATCGTCCCGTGAATGACTTCAAGTTCGATCGGACCGAGCAAGCGATGGCTTTGGCTGCCTTGCATAGTGTTTCTTTCAGCGCGTCAGGATGAGGTTGCGGTAACGGTCTGTTTGGAGCGACCACGATGGCGGCATCACAATGGTAGAGCCATATTCTTCGACGATGGCCGGCCCCGCGATACGCTGGTCCAATGCGAGGTGGGATCGGTGGAATAAAGGCACGCCTATCCAGCCGGTCGACCGCCAATAGACTTTTCGCTCCCCAAATGGCGCTGCCAGGTCCGCCCTGCTTTCGACCACCTTGACCTGCGGGCGGTTCTGCGTGCCGATCGCCCGTACGCGGAGGTTCACAAGCTCCACGTCCTGCTGACCGCGATAATTGAAACCAAATGTGCGATCATGAACGTTGTGAAATTCATCAAACAAAAAATCGATCGCGGCATGACCGGACAACCCGTGCGGAATTTCGACAAGGACCTCGTGCCCCTCCCCAAAATAACGCACATCAGCGACGAATTGGATTCTGACCGCATCCTTTGCGATCCCCTCGGCTTCGATGTCGGTCCTGCCAAGCTGCTCAAGTTGATGCCAGACTGTGGCGATTTCGGTGACGTCGGCGGCGCTCTGGCGGCGAACCAGCGTGCGAATGTAGTCGCGCGTTACGTCGGAGACGTGGAGTCCGAATGCGCACAGATTGCCGGGCTCGGGCGGCGAGATTGCGGTCTTAATGCCAAGGAAATCGGCGACCTCGGTGGCAAATAGCCCGCCGGCCCCGCCGAACGCTACCATAGCATAGTCGCCAGGCTCGCGGCCACGAACCGTTGTCACCTGGCGGATACCAAAAACTTGGTTGGCCGCCGCGATTTCCAGGGCGCCGGCGGCAAGCTCGTCCGGATCCAGGCCGAATTCCTTGCCTAGCGAGATAAAGGCGCGTTTGGCGGCAGCGGCGTCCAAGGCGATCTCACCACCCACCAGCGCGGCGGGCAGGCGACCGAGCAAGACGGCCGCGTCGGTCACGGTCGGTTGAGTGCCGCCTTTGCCATAACAGATCGGCCCCGGATTGGCGCCGGCGCTCTGCGGGCCGACTTTGAGTTGCCCATATGAGTCGGTCCAGACGATCGATCCACCACCCGATCCTACGGTTACGATATCGAGCATCGGCGTTTTCACCGGATAGCTCTCCACCATGGAGTTCGAGGTGTAGCGCGGCTCGTAATTTTCAACGATCGAGACGTCAGTCGAGGTGCCGCCGACGTCGATCGTGAGAATATCGCGATAGCCAGCAAGCTGAGCCGTGTGGACGGAGCCTAGAACGCCTGCCGCCGGACCCGAGAGCAGCATGGTAACCGGCCGTTCACTGGCAGTTGAATGTTTCACGATCCCGCCATTCGACTGCATGATCAAAAAAGGAATATCGCCGGAGGTCGATCTGACATCATCGGCGGCTCTTTGCAGATAGGTGCGGCAGTACGGTTTGACCAAAACGTCGACCAGCGTCGTCATGGCCCTTTCGTACTCGCGGTACTCGGGCAAGACGACCGACGATAGTGAGACGAATACATTCGGAAAACGCCCGGCGATCAATTCGCCGATTCGCTTCTCATGGTCATCGTTTGCATATGAATGCAGAAGGCAAACTGCAATGCACGAGACGCCATCCTCCACCAGTTCGGCAACGGCGCTCATAACGGCGGCCTCGTCAAGCGGTTCGAGCTCGGTGCCGTCGAAACGCATCCGTCCCGGCACTTCGCGGACCAAATGCAGCGGAACCAGACGGCGCGGCTTCACCCAGAAGAACGAATTGCCGTAGCCATCCGGAACCGATTGACGTGCAATCTCGATCAGATGACGGAAACCCGTGGTGACGATGAGACCCAGACCATCGAACTTGTGCTCAAGCACCGCATTGGTTGCGACAGTCGAGCCGTGCAGCAACATCTGGACGTCGGCTAAGCTTGCACCTGCCGCCGCCACTATCTTCTTGACACCTGCGATCAGTCCGATGCTCGGATCCTCCGGCGTCGATGGAGTCTTCGTCGAGGTGATGTCGCCAGTTGCTTCGTCGATGGCCACAACATCCGTGAACGTGCCGCCGGTATCGATCGCGATTCGCAGGCCCATTTCGAATATCCACTGATCGGATACAGTATCCGTATATTGCATATTGGACGGCATATCGGCCGGCCGCAAGTCCCTCGTCAGCGCCGCTCTTCGCGGATGTGCGGTTGTCCGAGCGCGGCCGGTTCGCTCGAGCGTCCGACTTTTGTCACCGCCGCCCAGATCATGACCGCTATGGTGGCCAGATAGGGTGTCATCAGCAGGAAATATTGCGGCACTTGAATCCCCGCGGCGGCAATGCGCGGAATGAGCGCTTCGATGCAGCCGAACAGCAACGCGCCGAACAGAGCGCGCCACGGCTGCCAGCGGGCGAAGATCACCAGCGCAATCGCGATCCAGCCGCGCCCGCCGCTGATGTCCGGAATCCAGAGCTTAACGTCGACGACGGAAAGATAGGCTCCGGCGAGTCCTATCAGCGCCGAGCCGGCCAACACCGCACAGAGCCGATAGAGCGACACGCTGACGCCGGCGGCGTCCGCGGCCTCCGGATTTTCGCCGACCGATCGCAAGCGCAATCCGAGCATCGAGCGCGTCAAAAAATAATTGACCAGAAAGAAGATCGGGACGGTCAGGTAGATCACGATATCCTGGGTGAATAGAATTTTGCCAAGGACCGGAATATCCGATAGCGGCCAGATGGGGATGGCACTGAGGCCGGTGATGGCGCGATTAGTCCAGCCGCCGAGCGTTCCGAGAAGGCTAGTCAGGCCGTGGCAGAAAAAGACGATGGCCAGACCTGCGATCACTTGATTAACTCGAAGGAACACCACGAGAAACGCAAACAGTAGCGAAACCACGGCGGTCGCGAGCATCGCAGCGAGAAGGGCAATGCCCGGATAGCCACCGAACTCGAGCTCGGTCGCGACGCCAGCAAGCGCACCGACGAGCATGAAGCCTTCGGCGCCGAGCGACAGCACGCCGGCGCGCTCGCTGACAATCAGTCCGAGCGCGGCAAGTGCGTAGGGTGCCGCAAACCCCGGCGTACCAGCTAACCAATTGACGACGAAATGCAGCACGCGGTTTCTTTCTATTCGTCTAACGCACCCAATGCACGCGGTGCCGCATCAAGAATTCCGAGGCTGCGACGCTGATGACAATGATCGCCTGGATCAGTTGAACCATTGCGAACGGTATCTGATAGAAGACCTGCAGGCTGCGGCCGGTGATAAACAGCACCGCTACCAATATCGCCACCACCATGGCAGCGATCGGATTGTTGCGCGCCAGAAAGGCGATTAGGATTCCGGAAAACCCGTAACCCTCGAAAAAGGACTGCGTGAGCCGGCCCTCCTGCGCCGCGGCAATGACAAATCCGGCAAGCGCTGATAGCGCGCCCGAAAACAGCGCCGACACCAAAGTCACGAGCCCAATCGGCACGCCCACCGCCAGCGCCATACGATCGTTGTCGTGCACAAATTTCGTGTAGAACCCGAACCGGGTGAAAAGAACAAGCCAGCCGCTCAGTACGGTGAACACCAGCGCCAGCACGAGCGCACTGCTGATACCGAAGCCAAGCTCCGGCAATCTTTCAAAGGCGCGAAACTGCGGGGAATGCGGGAAGGCGTCCTTCGGGTCGAGCCACGGGCCGTAGAGGAGGTGAAGCAGAAAATTGAGCGCAACGTAATTGAGCAGCAGCGTCACGATGATCTCGTTAACGCGCCAGCGAACGCGCAGCCACAGCGGAATGACGATCCAGGTCATGCCGGCCAGTGCCGCGAACAGCATCATCAAGAATAGCCGCGTGGCCGGCGGCCCGATACCGTAGAACGACACGGCGGTTGCCGCGATGCCACCCCAGATCATCTGGCCTTCGATACCGAGATTCCAGAACCTGACCCGGAACGCCAACGCCGCGCTGACGCCAACGAAGATCAGCGGCGCCGCCTGAAACAGGATCGAGTGCAGATTCTCGGAATCGGTGAAGGTTTCGACCACAAACTCATCAAATAAAGCCGCGGGCTTCACTCCGGCTGCGATTAGGAGTGCGGCCGAAATCGCAAACCCGACGAGAACCGCGCAGGCCAGGGTCAGCGCTTGATACCAGGGCGACATCTGCTGGCGGACTTCAAGATTGATTCGCCCCATCCTCCAGCCAGAGCCGCGCCCTTTCACTAGCGGCGCTTGGGCATTGCTTGCGACCGGCGCCGTATTGCTAAGCATGATGAACCATAGTGCGGCCAACCGCCTGGCGATCCGCAGGCGCTTCGAACTCGGCTGCGATCCGCCCACGCGCGATAACCCCGATGCGATCGGAAAGATTAAGCACTTCGTCAAGATCGTCGCTGATCAAGAGGACGGCTGCGCCGGCGGCGCGCGCCTTGAGCAGCCGTTCGTGCACGGCGGCGCAGGCGCGGACGTCGAGACCGCGGCTTGGGCTATGCGCCACGATGACTTTAGGATTACGGGCAAATTCGCGCGCGATGATCAGTTTTTGGACGTTGCCGCCGGACAGTAGCGCCGCGCGCTGACGTAAGTTGCGAACGCCTTGCACGTCGAAGTTACTGACCGCGCCTGCCGTAGCGTTCCGCATTTTGCTTCGGTCAGGGTGCATCCACGAGCCGTAGGTGCCGTCGCTGATCTGACCGATGCAAAAATTGTCAATGACCGAAAGGCCGCCGGCCACGCCATAGCCGAATCGATCGGCGGGGATGCAGGCAAGCCCCCGTTCCCGCAGATGTTCGGCCGAGGCCGCGGTGGCGTCGCATGTGCCGTCCAGTTGTACCGATCCTGCTAGCGGTGGCCGCACGCCGGTCAACGCTTCGACCAACTCTGTCTGGCCATTGCCGCCAACGCCGGCGAGGCCGTAAATCTCTCCGGCGCGCACGTGAAACGTGATGCCTGCCACGGTGACATGTCCGTCGGCTCGTGCCGCCTGCAATCCCTTGACCGTCATCCGCGGTTCGCCAGGGGGCGACGAGGCCCGGCGCGGCGGCGTGACCGTCGTGCCGACCGCCAAGCGGGTCAACTCGGCCGCATCGGTCGCGGAGGAATCGAGCAGCGCGACGGTTCGTCCGTTCCGCATCACCGTTACACGGTCAGTAAAAGCTGTGACCTCGCCGAGCTTGTGTGTAACGAGCACGACGGCTGCGCCGCCCGCGGCCAGCGCGCGCGCTGTTGTCAAGAGCCGCACGGCTTCTTCGTCGGTGAGCACTGCGGTCGGTTCATCGAGAATCAAAATGCGCGCGCCGGCCAGCAGCACCTTGATGATCTCGACCCGCTGGCGCTCGGCGATCGACAATTCGTCGATGCGGCTTTTTGGATCGATGTCAAACCCCAACTCGGCGGCCTGCCTGCGAATTTGCGACTCGATTTCGCGCACGCCGGGCGCGAAGCGGCCGTGCCAATCGGCGAGCAGCACGTTTTCAAGGACGGTGAACGGCCGCACCAGCTTGAATTCTTGGTGCACCATACCGATGCGGCGCGCCGTGGCGTCGCGCGGCCCGGTCAGTACGATCTCTTCGCCGTTCACGAAAATCCGCCCGGATTCCGGCGTGTAAAGGCCCGCCGCAACGTTCATCAGCGACGACTTGCCGGCTCCATTCTCGCCCAAAAGCGCATGGACTTCGCCAGCCTGCACCTCGAAATCCGCGCCATCAAGGGCGGCGAATCCGTCAAACGATTTCCTAACCCCCACGACCTTAAGGGCCGCAGCCATCACCGAACTCCAGGGCGGAAGTGCGTGACGCCGTTCCGGGTCGGCGTCACGCGATCTTTCATTTACTTTTTCTGTGTGATCACGCCGGGAACATACCAGTCCATCTTCCACAGATCGCCGTCGCTGATGACCTTTCCGGCGGCGATGCGCTCCTTGCCGTCGCGGTCCTTCAGCGGACCTTCATAGACGTGGAGCTTGCCGTCAATGATCTCTTGCCGTGCAGCCATCACCTTATCGACCACGTCCTTGGGAACGACCGCATTGCAGCACGCGATATCAGTGCCGCCGTCCTTGATTGAAATAAAATCGCCATAGGGGCTGGTCTGCCAATTGCCGGCCTCGATCTTCTTGATCTCCGGAATCAGATATTTGGCCCAGACCCAGACTGACGAACACAGCGTGGCTTTCGGGGCGAATTCGCGCAGGTCGCGATGGTGGCCGGTGCCGTAAATCCCGCGCTCCTGGGCCACGATCTGCACGGTCGGCGTATCGACGTGCTGACCGATGACATCAATGCCTTCATCGGCGAGCGCTTCGGCAGCGGCTCGCTCCTTGACCGGATCATTCCAGGCGCCGGTGAAGACAGCGGTCAAAGACGCCTTGGGATTGAGCCGCTGCGCGCCGAGCTCATAGGCGTTGACGGTCCAATTCACGATGCCAAATGGGTTGGCGCCGACGAAACCGAGCTTGCCGGACTTCGAAACACCGCCGGCGGCCATGCCGCACAAATACTGGCTCTCGTAGGTGCGGCCATAGAACGATTGCAGGTTTCGCCCGTTAGTTGTGCCCGCGGCATTGAGGAAGGCGACGTCGGGATGCTTGGCCGCCAAATCCTTGAATGTGTCCGAATAACCGAAGGCGGTGCCGATAATGATGTTGTAGCCGCGCTGGATGAACTTCTCCGCTGGTGGCGCGATCTGAGCGGCATCTTCGGCAATGTTTTCGACGTAGGGAATCTGCGTGCCCAGCGCTTTTTCCAATTGCGGGCGCGCTTCTTCGAAGGCTTGCGTCCAGCCGCCATCGTTCTTGGCTTTGAAATAGAGGAACGCGATCTTCGGGGGCCCTTTCAACGTGAACCCGTCTGCGCTCCAGGCGGAACTGGTCGCCAACAGCGCTGCCGCCCCCGCGGCGAGTGCCAACTTACAGAACATACCACTCTCCCTCTGCTCGGCCGGCCGCAAATGCCGCCGGCACCAAAGCCGCGATACCCGTTCCCCGATAACCGTCGGTTTGGCTATTGTCCGACCGCTTCGAGCGCCTCGCTGATCATGCGCGGCGTCAATGGAACGTGACGAAACTTAATCGGCCCAAGCGGCCGAAGCGCATCTTCAACGCCGGACGCGACAACGGCGCCCACGGCAATACAACCCGCCTCGCCGACCCCTTTCACGCCCAGTGGATTGAGAGGCGAGGGTGTTTCAAGATGCAAGATCGATACCGGTGGAATTTCGGTTGCGTACGGAACCAGAAAATCCATCAGGCTGGCGTTGGCCAGATTGCCATCAGGCTCGTACTCGAGCTTCTCGTAAAGGGCACCACCGATCCCTTGCGCGATCCCGCCGAACACTTGGCCTTCGACGATCATTGGATTGATCATGTTGCCGCAATCGTGAATGCAGACGTATTTGCGAATTTTGACGGTACACAATTCCGGATCGACTTCGACAATGGCCGCATGAACGCCATAGGCCCAGGTCGATGCCGGCGGGCTGTAATACTCAGTTGCCTCCATTCCGGGCGCCTGTCCGTCGGCGAGCGGCGGACCATCGTGTTTGCTGGCGGGCGCAAACTGCGTCGCCGCCTGAGCCGCCTCATTGAAGGCGTAGCGCAGCGGATTACTGGCAGTTGCAATCGCCGCGAGCGGTACGAAGCGGTTCGATCCTTTGATCCAGGCTGCCGAGTCGTGGAGTTCGACATCGTCGATGTCGGTTTCGAGCATGTTGGCGGCTGCTTCGAGCACTTTCGTGCGGACTGTCACCGCCGCCTTATGAACGGCGTTCCCGCTTACAACTGCGGCGCGGCTCGCAAATGTGGCGACGCCCCAGTCGAACGCCTTGGTGTCACCCTCAACGACGATGACATCCTCCGGCGGCACACCGATCTGATCCGCGACGATCTGCGCGAACACGGTGTCGTGTCCCTGACCTTGGCTCGAAAGACCAGTGTTGACGTACACCTTGCCGGTGATGGGATGAATGCGGATGTGACCACCTTCGTAAGGGCCAAGTCCGGTGCCCTCGACGTAGCACGCTAGTCCGAAGCCCAAATATTTGCCGTTTGCCCGAGCGGTTTCCTTCTCGGCCTGAAACTTCGGTCCGTTTAGCTCTGCGACAGCCATGCCCAAAGCGCGGCCATACTGGCCGCTGTCGAGAGTCACCTTAAGGCCGTCGGCAAACAAAAGTCCTTCACGTGGGTAAGGAAACTCCTTCTCGGAAATGAAATTGCGCCGCCGGATCTCAACACGGTCAATGTTAAGTTCTTCCGCCAGTTGATCCATCGCGCGCTCGATTGCGAAACAAGCCTGCGGGCGGCCGCACCCGCGATACGGAGTCACTTGTACGGTTGGCGTATAGATTGCCTTGAACTCGACCCAGATATTCGGAATCCGGTAAGGACCCGCGATCGAAGTTGAAGCCACCTGCGCGACGGCGATCCCGTATGGGATAAACGCCCCGGTATCGTGAAGAAAGCTGTCGCGGAGTCCGATTACCTCGCCGCTCTTGAGTGCTGCAAGCTCGATCGTGTGTATCTGCGTGCGCTCCTGAGATGAGCCGATGAAATTCTCACGACGGTCCTCGATATATTTCACCGGCCGTCCGATCCGCATGGCGGCCATCGGAACGAGCAATTCGTCCGGATAGAACAACAGAACCTTCTGGCCAAATCCTCCACCGACGTCAGGCGCGATAACCCGAACTTTGTCCTCGTCGAGATTGAAGATTGACGCCAAGCCGCCACGTACCGAGATCGGCGCTTGGGTGCCGTCCCAGACAGTCAATTCTCCCGAAACAGCATCCCATCGCGCCGCCACCGCGCGGCACTCCATTGGCGCCGCAGTCGAGCGGTCGACTTGGACCTCGATGCGCGTGACGTGTTCAGCGCGGGCAAAGGCCGCATCCGGCTCGCCCGATACCTGAATAAAATGGGCAGCAAGGTTATTCGGCACGTCACTATGAACGCGTGGCGCGCCGCCCTCGAGCGCAGCCTTCAAATCCATTTCGACGGGGAGAGCCTCGTATTCGACATGGATGAGCGCCGCTGCATCCTCGGCCGTGTAGCGATCGACCGCAACCACGAACGCAATGGTCTGTCCGACGTAATACACCTCGCCGCGGGCTAGCGGACGTTGGGTCTTCGGATTCTTCATCGACGGATGCGGGATGAGAAGCGGCATTGCCATGTCGAGGGTGCCGATGTCGTCACAGGTATAGACGGCGGCAACCCCCGGATAGGCCTCGGCAGCGGTAGTGTTGATTTCGCGGATGCGGGCGCGGGCGACCGGACTGCGCAGGAACGCCGCGTGTAAAGCGCTGGTCAGGGGAATGTCGTCGACGAACGCGCCTTCGCCCCGCAACAGCTTCGGATCGATATTGCGTTCAACGCGTGCACCGAATGTACGTGTCGACATCCGAGCGCTCCGTTACCGGCCGAGCAGTTCGGCCGCACGGCGGACTGCGGCAATGATGTTGATATACCCGGTACAGCGACAAAGATTTCCAGACAGCATGTCGCGAATGCCCTCCTCAGACAAATCGAGCGGCGCTTTCTCCTCGAAGCGACTGAGAATGTTCATCACCATGCCGGGCGTACAGAAACCGCACTGCAAGGCGTGACATTCTTTGAAGGCCTGCTGAATTGGGTGCAATGCCTTGTCCGAGATGGCAACGTCTTCGATGGTGCGGACCTTACAGCCGTTTGCCTGCACCGCGAGCGTCAGGCACGAACGGCCGGCCTTGCCGTCTATGTGAACCGTGCAACATCCGCAAACGCCATGCTCGCAGCCGACATGGGTCCCAGTAAGCCCAAGTTCATGCCGCAGGAAATCGCTAAGCAGCATCCGGACACTGACCGTGCGACGCACCGCTTGTCCATTTACTGTCAGCGCGACTTCGACTTTCGGATCTTCGGAACAGTCAGGAATCAAATGCTTGATTTGGCGTTTCATTGCCGGGCTCGATTGATTGCACGATGCGACGCTGCTCGGATCGTCCGGCGGATCAGCGCACCGAGAACCCGACGCCGATAGGAAGCCGATATGTTCATGTCGTCTGTTTGGGTAATGACCTCCATTGAAACCCGTGCCGCATCATCGAGAGCGGCTTCGGTGAGCAATGTGCCGTTAAGCGCCGCCTCAGCTTTGCTCAGTCTGACTGGCCGGTCGGCGACGCCGCACGCAGCGAGCCGCACCCCTTTCGCATGCCCCGCGGCATCGATTTCGAGTACGCACCCCACGGCAACGATGGCGTAATCGCCGTGACGCCGCGTCACCTCATCAAAGGCCCAGCCGGCGCCCGGCGGAAGAGCCGGCAAACGCGCCTCGACGACGATCTCATCTTGCTTTCGGGTAGTAGTGAGAAACGAATGGAAGAACTCTCTGGCCGGAATTTGCCGGATTTCTTTCGGTCCCTCCGCCACGAGCGTCCCGTCCAGCAGCACAAACAATAGCGGCATTTCCGCAGACGGATCAGCATGACACAAACTACCGACCACCGTGCCGCGATTGCGGATCGGTATATGGGCAACGTGCCGCATCGTCTCTTCGATCAGGGGATTGACGCGGCGGACATCGGGATCAAGCTCAAGTTCGCGATGACGCGTCATCGCCCTAATTATGATTTCGCCGTTCCGGAGCGTTACGCCTTTAAGACCATCGACGTGCTGGATGTCGACCAGCATCGAAGGATTGGCAGCGCGGAAGTTCATCGCCGGCACAAGACTCTGGCCGCCGGCCAGCACGACCGCGTCGGGATCACTTGCGAGGATGCCGACCGCTTCCTTCAGGGTCCTCGGCGCCTCGTACCGAAACAGCGGCGGCTTCATTCCTGCGCTGGCCCTCACTTTGCGCGTGTATCCGCAAGATGAATACGATATCTACTTATCGGACGCAGTGTCAATCAAGTCGCGGACACCCAAGCGTGGAAAGGTCGTCCGACGCATCTATAGGTTTGGCGATCCAAAGACCGGGAAACGAGCATGCATCGTCCTGCTGCTGAACGAACTCCTTCATCCCTAGCCGGGCGTAAACTGTCACGAACAGCCGGCAAGCCCAAGGCGTCTGCGGAGAACGGCAACACCGTAGAAGACTTGCGCGGCATGTCGCGATCGCTAGCGATCATCGAACATCTTGCGGTGCGGCCGGGACGTGTGGTGGACGTCACCCAGCAAATGGGCCTGCCCTGGGCGACAGTGCACCGGATCATTACGAACCTCACAAAGGCGCATTTCCTCCGGCGCGATCCCGAGACCAAAAGATACGAAGTCGGTCCGGCACTGTGGTTCGCTGGCGCGACATATATGGCCAATCACCGCGTGCTACGCGCCGCGTTGCCCTATCTCCGCAAGGCGGAGCAGATCGAGGGTATCGCTGTCCAGCTTGCAGAGCGGGTTCACAATCAAGCCGTGGCAATCTATTCGGCACAGCCTTATGCAACCGACATTGCCAAAGCTCAATACGGCTATCACTTTCCGCTGCATTGCGGTTCGAAGGGTCGCGTGCTGCTCGCCTTCGAGGAGCCGGAATTCGTCAAACGTTATCTGCGGCGCCCACTCGAACGGCTGACCGAATTCACGATCTGCGATCCGGATGAATTACGCGAGGATTTGCAGAAGATCCGGCAGGCTGGCTATTCTGTTACCATCGCCGATGTCCAGCCCTTCACCGGTTCGGTGGCGGCTCCAATCCGGGACTCAAGCGGCAAGGTGGTAGCATGCATCTGTTTTATCGCACGCAAGACGCTGCTCCAGAATAACGCGCGCAGGGAACAGCTACTCGAGCATCTGCTGCATGCCGCTCATTTGTCGTCGCAGGATCTCGGCTGGCACCCGCAGCCCGTGCGGGAACAGCAGGCGCGAAAATCTCAGCGGCGCTCCTGATACGAACCCTGAAGATTCTTGAACGTTTCTGCGAGAGCGTCTACCGCTGCGGCAATGAATGCTTTCCCGGCCTCGGCGGAGGCTTTGGCGGGGTCGCCGAAAATCGCCGCGTGACCGACATCTGGCCTGGGTCGGCGCATGTAAGTCCTTGTAGGATTCGTTGGCGCAACCAGGTCCCAGCCGACAGGCCCAAACTTGACTTTTTCAAGTTCAGCCATCTTCACCAGTTCCGGCCGCGTCGCGAGCTGAAACGACGTCTCGAGTTCGCCGCCGTGTCCCATGCCACCGGGGACGGACTTGCGCATCGCATGTATCTTGGCCGCGCCGGGCTCCCAATAGCTCACCGCCGATACCACAAAATCAAAATCCCGATCCAATTGGTCGACGAGATGACGCGCTACCGCGTCGTTGGCTGTGCCACTAGGACGATTTCCATTCAAAAGGATTAGGTGGCGAAAGCCCTGCCGTACCAACGCCGCGCCGATCTCGAAGATCATGGTCTGATAGGTCGGGATTGATAGCGATATCGTGCCCGGAAAGAACTCAAATGTCTTAGATATACCGTAGGCCACTGGTGGGGCGACCACCGCGTCAATTCGGCTTGCCAATTCAACGGCAATGTATTCGGCCTGATGCGTGTCAGTATCGGTGGGCATGTGCGGGCCGTGCGCTTCAGTCGCTCCGGTCGGGAGAATCACCGGCTTCTTTGCGGCAATGATCTCGGCGATTTCCATTTGCGTCATGCTTGACAGACGTCGTTCCATCTGTGCCCTCGCTCCACTTCCATCTTGGCGAATCTAGCAGGTGCCACAGGCAGTTGATCTGTGCAAGCGTGTAGCCTGTCGGGCGCCCTCCGAACAAACAACAGACGACGATAGGCGATGAGTACGTCCTTGACCTCAAAAAAAATTATGCTGTGCGGTCGCTTCATCCATGGCATCCTCAGGTTGTCTTTAGTCGCGGGTAGATGCAGCGGTGCTGACGATCGATCCTAAGCGCTCCACGTTGCTCATTGTGGACTTTCAGGCGCGCCTTATGCCCGCGATTGATTGCGGCGAGGCCGTGCTCAAGAATGCCCGAAGATTGCTCGATGCGGCGTCACAGCTCGGGATCGCGATCCTGTTCACTGAGCAAAACGCGCAGGGGCTCGGTCCGACGGTGCCCGAACTCGCCGTCTACGCGACTCGCGTCGTTCACAAAATGACATTTGATGCAGTGCGCGTTCCGGAATTCCTTCGTGCTGCTCCAAAAGATCACGTCTTCGTGACCGCAGGCTGCGAGGCGCATGTTTGCGTTTGCCAGACCGTGTTGGGACTGCGCGCGGCAAAACGCAGAGTCTATATCGTCAGAGATGCAATTGGCGCCCGACGGGCTGAGAGTAAGGAAACCGCGATGCGCCGGATGGAGAACCACGGCGCCGAAATTGTCACCACTGAAATGGTGTTGTTTGAGTGGCTCGAAACAGCAGAACATCGTAATTTCCGCCAAATTTTGCGAGGGATTAAATAGTCAACTCTGTTGCGGGGCACTCACTCTCCGTCACTTCCGCTGCGCCTGCAATCTGCATTGCAATGCGTGCTCCACTCATGGGGTTCTGTCGTGCCCTCCGTCCTGGCGGTGATTTATTTCGTTGAACGAGATCGGTCACTTCGCTAGGCGCTGTCCCTAGGACTCGCCGTGCCGGGGAGAGTCTCGTCGATCACCCGCTAAACGACTGGGTCGTCGGTCAATCTAGCGAAAGGCGCGGTTCAAATTTTTGGTGTCTGCTTCGCCCCGGCAGAATGTGACATCGCCAGCACCATGCGCCTGGGCTAGCTGCAGAAGTTGCGACCGCCGCTCAGGCTCGGCGAGAGAAGATAGCATTGGCGACGTCGCCAACGGCCTCGACCGCTTCGCCGCAATCTGAGAAGCACACAATCCTGCATGGGCATGCTTCCAGACCTTCGTACCGCCAGGGGAAGGCGCCGATGACGAAGCGCTGGTTGAGAACTTTTTCTATGTCGCCGCCGATGTTCTCAGCATGGATCAGTCCTTCAGAAAACGCGTAGCTATGAAAGGGAAACATGTTCTCGGTGACGTGTCGGCGGGACTTCTTGTGCACGTAGTGAAAGTCGCCAAAGAATTCCTCGCAGCTTTTGCCGACTCTCTGCTCGAAGCGCTTGGCAATGTCGGGTCGCATCAAGCGGATCGAAGTGTTCATCGAGTGATCGGCGGAGCCGCAGTCGATGCCAAACCATTTGATCTTCTTCTTCAGCATCCACTCCAGCAATTCGATTGTGCCGCCCGGATGCATGCAAAAATAGCGCACCAGGTCTTGTTCCTTTTGGCCCTCCCAATATCGCTGCCAGCCGGTGTGGATGATAAGGATATCCCCCTGCTTGATCTCCACTGGAGCGCGCTCGATCATTTCAGGAGTGATCACCGCCCAATCGTCCATGTGCTGCGATACGTCGACGACAGCGCCGGGACCCACGAGGAAATCGAGCGGATACGAGGCCATGTCACCCATGCCATCGGTTCCGTGCATGGCGCCATCGATATGGGTGCCGACGTGCAACGCGGTATCTATCCGCTGCGCGACGATCATCTTGGTTTGCAGGTTTTGGGCATAATACATCTGATTGCCGGCATAACCGACCCAGCCCGGCGTGTGCACATTCATCAGATGAGAGAGATCGACGATTTTCATAGCGACACCTGATTGCTTAACTCGGTGGCAATGGCGAAGGGATCGAGCGACGGGAGAATGCGGCGGGCGTCAGTACAACGTTCTGTTGTCCGACACACGGACTATTGATAATCCGTTAGTCTGCGCGCGGCGCCTCCTTGGCTTCGATATAATCGGATATTTTTTAATAATATCGAGTGGAAGCCAGTGAAGCAACGATGCCCTCCTGAAGAAGCCGCGGATCTGCGGCGGCGAAGGCGTCTTCGACTGGGAGCAAGACACACGTTATCCGCTTCTCGTCCGATGGCGGCCGTCATCTCCGTCGGTGTTGCCCACACCGCGGCGAGCACGCTGGCTGCCATTGGGCTGCGCATCCGTGAGTTGCGGCGGGGGCCCGGTATGACTTGCAGGCGCTCGCCGCGACTACGAACCCCGGTCATTCCCATGCTCAGCCTGGTCGGGGTCGGTGATCTCATCGCCGACAGCTCCCGCCGCCCGCACTGGTTCTGGAATCGCGGCAAGAAGAAAGTTCGAACGCTGTGGTTCAACTTCAAGGGCGACTGAGCCTGACGACGATCAGGCTCGTGCAAACTTCATATGCGAAGACGGTGCATTGGCTGCAGCGATCTGCCGGCGCCATTCGGCCACTAGGTCGTCGCTTTGCGCAACCAGCCCGATATGCAGCGAAACCATTTTCAGCGCCGCATCTTCCATCTCGGCATTGGTGCCGCGAACGAGATCCTGCGCAACTGTGACCCGATAGCCCAGGTTGCTGGCGTCGAATGCGCTATTCAGGATGCAGCAGTCGGTCATGCAACCGTCGAGCACCAGCCGTTTTACGCCCATATTGCGTAACAGGAAATCGAGATCGGTCGGATAGAAGGCCGACAAGCGCTTCTTGGTTTCCACAACGTGATCGCCCTCGGCGACGTCGGTGACGAATTGCGTCCAGCGGCTGCCTTGCATAGCGTGCTGATCGGAATTTGGAATGGCGCCAACATGAAGTGGGAACACCAAACGCCACGCGGATTTGACGCCGTTGATGTCATCGCTGCCGTCACGCCGCAATACGCTTTTGACGTGGATCACCGGAACGCCGAGTGAGCGAGCGGCGGCGTGAAAGCGGTTCACTCCTTCGACCACGTCGCGCGCCCGAGGTGCGGGGCACGGGCAATCCGGCGTGTCGGCCAAGTGCCCTTGATGAAGATCGATCGAGACGATCGCGGTGTCCGCGACCGCTAGGAATTCCTCGAAACCCTCCGGCAAGGGTCTTCGTTCGCCGTATATAAAAGCCTCCATATCGCTCTCCCTGCGGCGCGTCTTTCACCCGCTTTCCCGTGACTAAAATGCATCCCTAACAATCCGGCGAAATGCCGCCGGCGGGTGGGAGTGCGGGCAAATGGGTAGTTGCACCCTAAATGTCCTATAACGCGACCGGCGCCGTTTCAATAAATATAACATTTTGAGTCTTACTCACGTCCACTGTCGGCTTTTGGCTGTGTCGATCGTGCTAGCGCGAAGCCAATCAGGACTCGATCAAAAAGCGCTGAATTGAGAGGGTCAATGTTGGAAAGACTCCTCGTTGTTGTCCCGCGACCGCGGCCTCGGCGGGCCCGGCAGGCGCATTCACGCTAGATGGTTCGCCAAGATTGCTTGGATTTACCTCACCGGCAAGGATGACGGCGGGTGGCACCAGACGATCGAGCGGGAACCCGATCTTGTAAACAAAATCGCGGGTGGCCGCCGGAGGCCGGTCGATTGCGCGTCTCGCAACATCCGGCTTCTTTACGAAGGTATCGATCCGCTTCGCTGTTGGCAGACTTCGTCTTGATGCTGAACCACGTATACAAAACACTGTCTGAAAGACTTCGTTTGACGGCTTGCGATGTCGCGTTGACTTCGGAGGATCGTGACACGTATATGCAAATGCAAGCTCGCAAATTTGTACTTGAAAGGAAAAGTGCCCGGTGAAACCTGCGCCGTTCGTCTATCACGCGCCGAAAACCGTCGAAGACGCAGTGGCGAAACTTGCGGAATTGGGCCCTCAGGACGGCCGCGTGCTCGCCGGCGGTCAAAGCTTAGTACCTATGATGGCGTTTCGCATGGCGCGGCCGGCGCATTTGATCGACATTAATCTGGTAGCGGGTCTCGATCGGCTGGCAATTGAGTCCGATAAACTTTCGATTTGCGCTTGTGTGCGCCACGCGGCGTTTCATAGTCCAGTTGCTCCCGGGCCGACCGGCGCGCTCCTTTCCAGTGTGGTCTCAAACATCGCACATTATCCGATACGGCTCCGCGGCACGTTTTGCGGCAGTCTAGCGCACGCCGACCCAGCGTCCGAGTGGTGCCTTACCGCGGTGACTCTCGGAGCTGAGATCGTCGCTGCAAGCAGCCGCGGCCGCCGCGTTATCGCCGCCGACGATTATTTCGAAGGCATGATGGCAACGGCGCTCGCGGACGATGAATTGCTGCTCGAGACGCGCCTGCCGTTGCTTCCGCCAGATACTCGCTTTGGCTTTTATGAATTCAGCCGCCGCGTCGGCGACTACGCGATTGCAATGGCGCTCGTTACCTTCAGGATAAAGAATGGTGTCGTCATCGAGCCGCGCGTCGGAATTGGCGGTGTGGAGGGGCGGCCGCGACGGAATTCAGCCGCGGAGGCGGCGCTCGCCGGTCGCAAGGCCAACAACCAAAACTTTCGCGATGCAGCGGAAGCGGCGGCCGCGGTGGTCCAGCCGATGGAAGACGTGCATTCCGATGCAGCTTTTCGCCGGGATCTGGTGCGCGCGGTAACGCGCCGCGCACTCGAGCGGGCCGCAACGTGACGGCAGGCGCCAAGGAGACGACGTCCGCGTGGGTGGGCCGCTCGATCCGGCGGCTTGAGGATCCAGCGCTGCTGACCGGCCGCGGCAGGTTCACCGCCGATCTGCCGGCGGTGCACCAAGTCCGCTTTGTGCGGAGCCCGGTCGCGGCCGGT
>Ga0335078_10005996_pt1 | contig 17988 bp, 18 predicted proteins | sample Lox_Sample_32_FD_206711 | JGI IMG/M metagenome (GOLD analysis project Ga0335078, IMG submission 206711) | Soil microbial communities from Loxahatchee National Wildlife Refuge, Florida, United States - Lox_Sample_3.2 | ecosystem: Environmental > Terrestrial > Soil > Wetlands | place: USA... | reverse complement strand
GCCCGTAATGGTGTTGCCCGTAATCAGCACATGGTCCCAGGTGTTGCCCGTCGGCGATGTGAGCGTCGGGCCGCAGTTAGGGCAGATACTGATTGCCGCGCCCTGGCCGGCGATGTTCGTCAGCACCAGATTACTGAGGGTCGTATTGGCCAGGGTTTTCCCGGTTACCGGCGGTCCTTGCCCGAGCCCTCCACTGGCGGAAGGATTCCGGAGAGAGACACAGCCGTTAATCGCGCAGTTCTCGAGAGCCAGCCCGTTGACGGTGTTGCCCCCGGAAATAACGAAGATTGTCAGGTTCGCCGATGTGCTGGTGAGCGTGACATCCGGCTCCCCATCGCCATCGATGTCGCCGTTGATGGTGACGTTGCCGCCGGCCAGGAAGCTCAGCCCCATGGGTCCTGGCTGCGGCCCGGAATCGACGTCGATGATGGAGCCTTTCAGCGCGGGAGCGAACTGGATGTTCCATGTGCCTGGGTCGTTGTTCGTCGCAATCACCGCTTCCTGAAGAGAAATCCCGTCCGGGCCCGGGTTGGCCATCAGCGCTGCCACCGACGATGTGTCGCCATTGATCGCCATGGTGGCATTCGTGACGGTGATCACCGTACCGCGATTGAGAATCACCGCGGGAATTGTCACCAGAGGCGGCGTGTAGCCCTTCGCGCCCGCGGTGCCGCAATAGGCCGGCAGTGTGTCCGCGGCCGTAAGCGGCCGGCCGGCGAGGAATACCAGAACGATCGCCATAGCCACGGATGCTGGCAGATTCACGCCGATAGACTCCCGATTGAGCCTAACAAAACCGCCGGCGCGATCTTCTCAATATGGATGTGAGCCCAGGCATCCGACGTTCGCAGTTCTGTCGCCCAGCGCGCTCTCTTGCCGGGGTCGGTGAGGTTGTCGGACTAGAATGAATAAAACTCCTCCGTCAGCAAGGGTGCCGCGGGTGACGGGGAACGTTCTTCGAGAAACCCATCATCCACCAGCTCCTTCACCTCGTCTGGATCGTGGGCTGATATGACGAGGGAACGATACGGCCGATTCTATCGTGGTAAAGCGCGGCTAACTTGAGCCACTCTAGCCTGCTCCAGAACTCGATGTATGGGAAGTAGAGCGCCTTTCCGCACTCGACTGTCGCCATACCCGCACCTCCTTCTACCAGGATTCCGAGTCTCTAATTATGCCCCGAAACGGCATTTTGGGAAATGCTGGGCGCACATCGGAGCGGATTGTCAGCTACTCGGCAACAGAGCACGTGATGGTTCATCTGCATACCGCGGGGAATTGCGTCTGGCGAAGGGTCACGACGGCGTTATTTCGTGTCATCGGAAGCTTCAGGGACGATTTGAACGGCCGTACTCAGCGCGCCCCAGCCGAGTTCGAAGGATGCTTGATCTCGAAGCGATATTGCTTGCCGAAGAACATCAGAATGCTCCTCCGAACGCGCGCGACCTTCAGGTCCCATACGATGTTCATGTCAATTGTTGCCCATACCGTAATATCCACATGAAACCACTGCCATTGCCTGGAATTCCATTTACTCGGACGCCAGCAGCCGGGACAACACCCCCTCCGGGCGCTCGCTTTGGTCGCCGACTTTGCGCACCGTTCTGCCGTCGGGTGTGATCAGGTAGAACGGGTAGACATAATGTTCGAAGCCATCGGGATCGCGACCCCACGTCCGTCGGGATACCAACAGATCGCCGCGCCATTGCCCCGACGGGATGATAGCCCAATCCATGGACGGCGTGAGGAAGCGAACCCGGCCAGTCGCTACGCTAAGCCGATACAGCGCGAAGCTCGTAACGGCGAAATCGCCGAGAAAGTAAACGTAGCGTCCGTCCAGAGACCAGCGCGCCTCAAAGAATCCGCCGCGCATCCAGCCGTTTGCCACGTGTCGCACCTCCCCGCGCAGCAGGAGCCGGGGGCGGGGTGCGCCAGATGCATTGACAACCCACAGTTGCGTGTTCTCTGGGGGCTCAACCTCGCCGTTTCCAATCTCTGGAGGCGCGGTCTTTTTGTGTATATACACGACCTCTCCGGACACCGGGAAAAGATCGGGCCTCGAATCGAGTCCGGTCTCGGTGAGCTGGCGCTTCTCTCCGTCCGCCCCGATGTAGAACAAGTTGCCGTCCCGAGCTTCCACGCGCTGCGCCGCCAGGGGCGCCCCGACCAACACCTGGAGCGCCAATAGAAGCGTGTTGAGTCTACGCATCTCAACCGAAGTCTACCGCTGCCAGATCGGGTGGACTCCGCCGCCGGCCGATTACAGATTGGGAACTGGAAGGTAAAGGCATGCCCACGGCCAAACGGCTCACCCTTGAGTCTGTGAGCCTCGACGACGAGCGGGAAATGGACGCCGAGGGCCACGTCCTGCTGAAAGAGCTCCCGCCCAACATGAGAGAGAACTCGGAGCGCGACTTCGGCGGGTAAATGCCGGTCAGGCGCATGGTGATTGTCGCCGGTCCTCCCGGCGCGGGCAAGTCCTCACTGTTTCCATAGGCTGATTTTGCTGATCATGGATGAACGAATTCCTCAAACTCCCGGTTCACAGCCGCACGAAACGACGCTTCCCAGCGCGATCATCTTCGGGGCTTCGCGAGCGTGCTTGCTCTTTCGCAATATTGCGAATAAGATTGGATCGAGTGCCCAGGACCACCGTCTCCCTCTACCGGGAGGAAGACGGATCATGCCCGTTCATCGAGTGGTTCGACAAGTTACCGGCGAAAGTGCAGGACAAGTGCTACCTCCGGCTGGAGCGCCTGCGCGAGATGGGCCACGAACTGCGCCGGCCGGAAGCGGACTTCCTGGGAGACGGCATTTATGAACTGCGCGCCAGCCTGGGAGGCGTTCACTACCGGATCCTATACTTCTTCCACGGCGCGGTGGCTGCGGTGGTTTCTCACGGTCTTGCGAAAGAGCGGGCGGTCCCGCCGAAAGAGATCGACCGGGCCGTCGAACGCAAGAAGCGGTTTGAGGCGAATCCGGCGAAGCACACTTATGAGGAGGCCTAACATGGCAAAGACACTGAAACCGACTAGCGACGCGGTGGATATCCTTCACCGCCGGCTCTACGAAGGCAAGCCGGCCCGGCTGAAGAACCTGCAAGAGGCGCGCGCGAATGAAGAGATCGCCCGCAAAATCCGCGAACTGAGAGCCGCCGCAGTTCTCACCCAAACTCAGCTTGCCAAGCTCGTAGGCACCACCGCATCGGTCATCTGCCGCTTAGAGGATGCCGAATATGAGGGCCACTCCCTGGCGATGTTGCGCAGGATAGCGGGCGCGTTGAATCAGCGGATCGAGATCCGTTTTGTACCGATCCGGCGTTCGGCATAGGTAAGGAGACCGCCCCTCGTGACATGTCGGGAGGTGAGAGATGGCGCTTAAGGTGCCAGAAGTTTCGGCGGATTGCAGGAACGCACTCGATCTCCTGCAAGAAGCAACGCGGCTTCCAGGACCTGACAGCGGCCTGAGACCGGCACCTGCGAAGATTGTATGGGACTCGAAATGCTCAGCGATAACCCATCCAGTGGGATGGAGCGGGGACTGTTAGTTGAACGATTCATCGGCAACTTCAGTTCCCAGTTCTTCATGAAGGACTTCGTGTACATAAACGTCAAGTACAGGTCTGGAGGGCAGCTTAAATCCCACCCCGCCGATCTGCTTTTCGTACTCGACGATGAGTGTATTGTCGTCAGCGTCAAAGGAACTGACGGGCAGCAGAAGTCAGAAGAGAAGCTGAAACTGTGGCTCAAGAAGAAAACGCGGGATGGAAGCCAAGCAGCCAAGGTCGGCATTCAACGTCTCCAGATTCCATTCAGCGCGGAGAATCTGTGGGGCGAGCGCAAAGACTTTCAGCCGGGCAGCCTTAAGGCGCGCTGTGGAATTTGCGTGCTTGAATGCGCCCAGGAGCCCTTCAATGCGATTGATTTCGAGATCAGTCAACCGGAATGTGCCGTGCCGATTCACGTCCTGTCTGCCAACGACCTCCTGAACGCGACTCTTTGGCTTGGTTCCGTCTGGGACGTTTTTCAATACTTCGACAAACGAGCGACCATCCGCACCAGCTTCACCGGAATAAACGGCGAGCGTTTCCCGGTGGCTTACTACGTCTTGAAGGCCCACGAGTTTAGCGGCTACGCAAGCGCGGACAGCGAGGAACTTGGAGCACAGTTTCAGCTCCACATGCTCGACAACCTCGGGAAATACTCCGAGCGGGATCGCCTCTCCCGGTACGTGAACTCGATCATTCACGCATTGCACACCCGCCACCCTGAATTGGAGTCGTTCGTGCCGCGAGAGTTCTGCAGGGACATAGAGCCTGCGGAGGGTAGAACCGCGTACCTGAAGATGGCAGCCATGCTGAATCGTCTGCCCAGTTCGAACAAGGCATACATCGGACGACAATTACATGACATGTTGATCGGCCTGAAAGGGACGGGCAAGTGCGGGTGTGTCGCGCATAAACGCTTATACGAGGAAACCGTATTCGTCTTTTGCGGGTTCTCCAAGATGTCGCGAACGGAGCGCATCAGGAACATGAATACGCTCGTGGAGGCGGCGCTGCTCAAATATAGCGTCAGCGAAGCCCTAGGAATCGCAATTGACGCGGATGACGAAGCGACGGGCTACGACCTGCGTTGGGTGCGCGGTACGCCCGTGGCAACTTTTGAGCTCGCGAGAATCGCTGAAGCGGTCTTTGGCCGCACTATGGAAACCTCGATTGCCAACCCGTTCGGTGAAGCCCGGCCTTACACGCCACCGGAAGAACCGCTAGAGCGCTAGCTGGAGTCCAAATTTTGGCGAGTTTGGACTCCAAATGGACTCCGCGTGACCTCTTCCGCCGTGCAGAGGCGCACAAGCATTTTCGTAAGTCTATGTTTTATTGGGATTTGGTTTTGGTGGACCTGGTGAGATTCGAACTCACGACCTCTTCCATGCCATGGAAGCGCGCTCCCAACTGCGCCACAGGCCCGCCGAAGGAATTCAACCTCAATATAACATGCTGAGCCGATCCGCTAACATAAACCCCATGGACCGGCAACAAGCGTGGGAGCTGCTTTGCGAGTACACGAAATCCGACAGCTTGCGGCGGCATGCGCTGGCAGTGGAGGCCTGCGTCACCGCCTACGCCCGCAAATTCGGCGAGGACGAGACGAAGTGGTCGGTCACCGCCGTCCTGCACGATTTCGACTACGAGATGCACCCCAGCGCGCCCGATCATCCCATGAAAGGCGAACCCATACTCGCCGAGCGCGGCGTCGATGCGGAAACGCGGCGGGCCATCCTCTCCCACGCCAACTACAGCGGCGTCCCGCGCGAATCGCGTCTGGAAAAAACGCTGTTCGCCTGCGACGAGCTGGCTGGTTTCCTCACCGCCGTCTCCTACGTGAAGCCCGGCCGCAGCATCTTCGAAGTGGACGCAAAGTCAGTCCGCAAAAAGATGAAGGACAAGGCTTTTGCGCGATCCGTCAGCCGCGAGGATATCGTTAACGGCGCACAGGAGCTGGGCGTCGATCTCGACGAGCACATCGCCTTCTGCATTGAGGCCATGAAGGCCAGCGCGGCCGATCTGGGCGTCGCCGGAACCGCAACGGCCTGAGTCCTTGCGGCCGCTCCACGCATCCCACAGGGTACGATGGCTGCTGCGGGTACCGAGGAGCTGGTCGTCACCCCGGTAGAGACCGTCCCGGGAGGCGGTGGAGGTGGCGGTGGTTTCGTCGATTTCGACCCCGGCGGCGGCGATGGCCGCGGAGATGACGGCCGCGACCGCTGGCGTCCGGGAATCTACCGCACCGCCATGTGGTCCATCCTCGTTTCCGTTGTCATCCTGTTCTTCATGCTGGGTCTCGTGTACGTGCTTCGCTCGCGCACTCCGGACTTCTGGCGTCCCATGCGCCTGCCCCGGGTTCTGTTTGCCAGCACCGCCGTTCTCCTGCTCAGCAGCGCCACCTGCGAAGTCTTCCGCCGCACGCTGAATCGCGCGTTGCTCACCTTGACGCTTACACTCGGATGTTTGTTCATCGGCCTCCAGGTGCAGGCGTGGCGCGAACTCGCCGTACAGGATGTGTTTGTGGGGGCGAATCCGCACAGCTTCTTCTTCTATCTGTTCACCGGCGTCCACGCCGTTCATTTGTTGGCAGGCATCCTGATGCTCTGGTATGTGCTGATCCGGTCGGTCTTTCCTTCGCTGCGCGAGGTGAACCTGGCGCGCGTGCGCGAGCGAACCGACGTGGCCACACTTTACTGGCACGTTATGGGCGTGCTGTGGGTGGGGCTGTTCCTTCTGCTATGGTTTTGCGGATGACGCTCTGCCTTTGCCACCGCCCAGGGCGCCGCTCAGGCGTTCAATAGCGTCCTCTAACCGCTGCGGCTTGTTCAGCACCGGCGCGAACAGATCGCCTCGCGCCCGAAAGCGCTCTACCGCGTTGTGGATATTGAAATCGGTGGGCCGCAGGCCCTTTTTCACTTCCCGCCACTCCAGCGGCGTGGAAACCGGCGCGCCCTCGTAGGCGCGCAAAACATAAGGCGCGGCGATGGTCTTGCCTTCCACAATCTGCTGGTAATCGAAGTACACGCGGCCCTTTTTCCGTTTGGCCACTGCCCGCGGCGTGGTGAACAGATCGGGATTTGAAGAGGTCACCAGGTGCGCCAGCACCTCAGCAAACGAGCGCACCTGTTCATACGTATAAACCGGCTCCAGCGGAATGTAGAGATGCATGCCGTCGCCACCGGTGGTCTTCGGATAGCCCTCCAAGCCGATCGCCTCCAGTTTCTCGTGTACCAGCCGAACCGCCTCGACAATCATGTCGTAGGGGCACTCCACCGGGTCGAGATCGATCAGCGCGAAATCGGGTTTATCGAGCGCGCCGATACGGCTCATCCACGGGTTCTGATCGATGCAGGCGAGGTTGGCGAGATACAGAAGAGTCGCCCGGTCGTTGGCGATGACGTAATTGATGGGGTCGCCGCGGGTCTCCGAATCGATCGGCTCCACGTGAATCCACTCGGCGAAGTTCTCGGCGTTCTTCTGAAAAAAGAACTTCTGATCGATGCCGTTCGGGTAGCGCTTCAGAGAGAGGGGACGGTCACGCAGGTGGGGCAGAATGTAGTCGGCGACGGCGTCGTAATAGTTGATGACGTCGCGTTTGGTGACGCCATCGGCCGGATAGAAGACCTTGCTCAGATTGGTGAACTTCAGCGAGTGGCCGCCGATTTCGAGCACCGCTTCGGCGCGCTTGTCCGGCAGCAGGCCATCGGCGGACGAGGGCGGCGCGGTCTCGGCGATCTCGCGAACGGTTTTGGCGGGCTCCTTGTCGAAACGCAAACCAAGAAACACGGGCGCGCGCAACTGGCCGTCGGGCGTGAACTCCAGATACTTCACTTCGCAAACCAGCTCCGGTTTCACCCAGGTAGCGCTCCGGAGCATTTTGGGGACTTTCGCGAAAGGGCTCTTGTTGGTGATCAGGGGCTGCAGGCGCTCGTAAACATCCCGCAGAGTTTTGTCGTTGAATCCGGTGCCCACCTGGCCCGCGTGAATCAGCTTGCCCTTTTCGTGCACGCCCAGCACCAGCGAGCTGAAATACGAACGCTCCCCGTGCGTGAAACCGCAGATCACGAACTCTTGCTGATTGGTGGCTTTCACCTTGACCCAGTTCGGGCTGCGCTTCTCTTCGTAACGGCTGCCGGCAAGCTTGGCGACAATTCCTTCGAGACCGGCCTCTCGCGCCGCCGCCAGCATCTCCTCGCCATTCGCCGCGAAGTGCTGCGAAAAACGCACCCGGTCGGTGGGTTTCAGAATCGCCTCCAGGGTGCGCTTGCGCTCGATCAGCGGGACGGCGCGCAGATCGTAGCCGTTCAGGTAGATCAGATCGAAAAGGAACAAGGTCGCCGGTGTTTTGCGGGCCAGATGGGCGATGGTGTTAGGGTCCGTTACATGGATGCGCGGCTGGATGAGGCTGAACCCGGAGCGGCCCTGGCTGTCGAGCACGGCAATCTCGCCGTCGAGGATCGCCGATTTCGCGTCGATATAGTGGGGCAACACGGTCAGCTCAGGATATTGCTGCTCCGCGCGGTTGCCGGTGCGCGAGAAGATCCGCAACCGCCCCTCTTCGATGAAGCAAAGCGCACGCACCCCGTCCCACTTGATCTCGTAAAGCCACTTGTCGCCGCCGGGCGGGCGGTCCGCCAGCGAGGCCATCATGGGGATCACCGAGGCCGGCATCGGCGCCTTACGGGCGCCGGGGAGCTTCGCCGGGTTCACGCCCTTCGATGGGGCCTTCTTCGGCGGCAGATCGTCGGCAATTTCCTGCTGCGTGCGCCCGGTGAGGACGCTGACCGCGTGGTCCTCAACGTTCCACCCGGGCACGGACGCATCGTCTTTTTTCTTGATCAGCAGCCACTCGTTCCCTTTGCCGCGGCCGCGCATCAGGACAATGGCGAACTCGCCTTTCAGCTTCTCGCCGTGCAGGCGGAATTTCAGGTCGCCGCGCGCCATCTGCTTGTCGGCCGGATCGGCGCCGAGCAGTTCCCAGGTGCCGCGGTCCCACAGCATCACGCTGCCACCGCCGTATTCGCCTTTAGGAATGTTGCCCTCGAAGTTGCCGTAGTCGAGCGGATGATCCTCCACATGCATGGCCAGATGTTTCGATAACGGCTCGAGCGAGGGACCTTTCGGCACTGCCCAGGACTTCAGGACACCGTCCATTTCAAGGCGAAAATCGTAATGCAGACGGGTCGCGTCATGACGTTGCACGCAAAAGAAATTGCCGGCGGGCGAGGAGTCCTGGACAGCAATGGGCCCGGGCTCCGGCGTTTTGTCAAACGATCTTTTCCGCGCGTATTCGCCGAGTTTCGCCATGCCGCCTGCGCAACCTTGAAACTATGATAGGGTATGCCTGCCCTGCAAATCGCCGCACTCGCAGTGGTGTGCGCCGTCGCAGCGCTCGCCATTGCCACGTGGCGCACCTCCAGTAAGAAGACGGACTTATCGCCTCTTCTGCTACAACTCGGAGGCATCGAAAAAGCGCTGGACCGAAATGAGCGTGCGCTGCGTGAGGAACTCGCCCGCGGGCGAGCCGAATCGTCTGAGGCAGCCCGGCAGCTGCGCGAGGAGGTGGCGGCCCGCATCAACGACCTGAGTATCGCCAATGAGGGCCGGTTCGATTCGCTGCGCAAGTCCGTCGAAGACCGCCTGCGGAACCTGCAGGACGATAACACCGCGAAGCTCGAGCAGATGCGCCAAACCGTGGATGAGAAGCTGCAGGGGACTCTCGAGCAACGGCTCGGTCAGTCGTTCGGAGTGGTCAGCGAGCGGCTCGAGCAGGTCTATAAGAGCCTCGGCGAGATGCAGAAGCTCGCTGGCGGGGTGGACGATTTGAAGCGAGTTCTGAGCAACGTAAAGACGCGAGGCAACTGGGGCGAGATGCAGCTTGGCGCGCTGCTGGAACAAATGCTGGCGCCCGATCAGTTCGGGCGCAACGTGGCAACGACCGGCACCGCGGAGCGAGTCGATTTCGCCATCAGGATGCCGGGCCAGGTCTGGCTGCCCATCGATTCCAAATTCCCACAGGACGATTACCAACGTCTGCTGGACGCCTCCGAACAGGCCAACCGCGCCCTGATGGAGGACGCCGCCAAAGCACTGGAGAACCGGCTGCGCCTTGAAGCAAAACGAATCCACGACAAGTATGTGAACCCGCCGCAAACCACCGATTTTGCAATCCTCTTTCTGCCGACGGAGGGGCTTTACGCCGAAGCTCTGCGAAGACCAGGGCTGGCAGATGCGCTACAGCGTGAGTGCAAGGTGGCCATCGTGGGTCCTACCACGCTGTGCGCCGTGCTCAACGGCTTGCAGATGGGCTTCCGAACTCTGGCCATTCAAAAGCAATCCGGCGAAGTGTGGCGAGTGCTGGGCGACGCAAAGAAGCAGTTTCAAACCTATGCCGGCCTGCTCGGCCGGGTGAAGGAAAATCTCGACCGCGCCGGCTCGGCCGTGGAGGAAGCGCAGCGCCGCACCGGCATCATTGAAAAGAAGCTTCGGGACGTGGAGGTCCTGCCGGTTCCGTCTGGCTCGCAGTTGCCGCTGGCGCCTTCCGGGGAAGAACCCGCGTGAGCCGGCGCCGGACCTAAGCGGCTTCCAGCGCTTGCTCGAAATCGGCCAGCAGGTCGCGCCAGTCCTCGATTCCCGTGGAAACGCGCACCAGGCTGTCGGTCACCCCGGCCTGCTCGAATTCCTCCTCCGTGAAGCCCGAGTGCGTGGTGCTCTTCGGATGGCATACCAGGGTTTCCACGCCACCCAGCGAGACGGCATTGCGGCCAATGCGCAGGTTGCGCAGGAAATCGAATGCCGCGGCCTTACCGCCCTTCAGGATCAGGCTGAACATGCCGCCGGGAAAATCGCACTGCTCGCGTGCGATGCGCTGCTGCTCCGGGTCGTCGAAGAGACTCGGATACAGCACCTTCGCCACTTTGGGGTGCTTCGCCAGCGTCTTCGCGATGCGTTCGGCGTTCTTGCTCGACCGGTTCATGCGCAGCGAGACCGTGGGCAGCCGGCCATCGAGCATCCAGCACTCGTCGGGCTGCAGGATGTTGCCGAAGAGATTCCTCCGCGAGCGAATCGCGCCGATGAGCTTCTCATCGGCCGCCAGCGCAACGCCCGCGATCATGTCGCTGAATCCGGAAAGATACTTGGTGGCCGAATACACGGCCAGATCGGCGCCCAGGGCCAGAGGGTGCTGAAACGTCGGCCCCATCAGGGTGTTATCTACAATTACCAGTGGCGGCCGCGCCGCGCTTCCCGCCGTTCGCACCGCGCGCGCGATATCGGTCATCACCAGCGTCGGATTGGCGGGCGTTTCCACCAGCACCACGCGTACGCTGGCGGTTTCGCGAATGGCGCGGTCCAGTCCTTCCGAATCGCCTGCCGGCACGGGTACGCCGCCGACCCCCCAGATGGACAGGTAATCCTGGATGAAATGCTGCGTACCGCCATAGATGGGTACGGTGTAAACAATAGTGTCGCCGGGCGCGAGCACGGTCAGCAGCGAAGTCATGATTGCCGCCATGCCCGAGTTGAACACCAGCGCCGCGTGGGCGCCGGCTTCGAGCGGAACAATCTGATCTTCGAGAATCTGGGCGTTGGGGTGATTGAAGCGCGAATAGACCAGATCAATCTGCTCGTCCGCTTCCGGCTTGATCCGGCCGGCGGTTAGATCGAAGGCGCGCTCGGCGGCTTCCGGGCTGTAGAAAACATAAGTCGAACTGCGAAACACCGCGGGCCGCGCGGACCCTACGGAAAGCCGCGGATCGAAGCCCCGGGTCAGGACCTCGGTGGGCGGCCGAAGAACGGAACCATGCACGTTACGGTTGGCCATGATGACTCCCCCTTCGAGTGTAGTCCGGCTCGCGCCGCTAAAGAGCCGTCCGGCGGCAGCCGAACTACCGAGTAGATGAAGACGCGCCTCATCGCCGGAATCGGGATCATCGCCGTGATGGTGGCTTTTCAGGCCGCCATGGCTTCCACGTTCCATTTGGGCTTCGGCGATTTCGGCTCGTTCTACACAGCGGCTCGAATGGCCGCCACGGGCCGGCTTGCGGATCTGCACAATGAAACCGCCCAGGCGAGCGTCGAAGCGCCGTACATCCCACGCGGCTGGCATCCCATTTATTGCGTTCGCCTGCAGGCATGGGCTGCCGCGCTGCTTCCATTTGGGTTGTTGCCGTTCAAGGCATCCTTCATCGCGTGGTTGGTGGTACAGGGGCTCATTCTGATCGCCGGCTGGGTCTGGGCGGCGCGCCGGTTCGGAATCGATGCCGGGGTGCTCGCATCGATGTTTCTCCCGGCTCTGCTGGGAATTGTGTTTGGGCAGGACCCCGCGTTCTGGTTCGGCTTTGTGCTGCTCTCCTGGGTATTGCACGAACGCGGAAAACCGTTTGGCGCGGGCCTGTGCCTGGGCGCATGCATCGTGAAACCGCAGATCGTCTTTCTGGTTCCGGTGGCGCTGATTGTTCAGCGGCGATGGCGAATGCTGGCTGGTTTTGTCGGTGGCTGTATCGGGGTGGCGGGAGCGTCCATGCTCCTCGGACCGGGATGGCAAACGCTTCCTCGCTACGCCGCCTTCCTCGGCCGTGTTTCGGCCGCTGGCGCAATGGGCCTCCGTCACGAGCGCGAAATGGACGTTTCCGCCATTCTGATCAGCGCCGGTCTTCCAATCGTTCTACGCTTCGCGCTCATGGCGCTGGCTGGCTTCGCATTGCTTTTGGCCTGCCACCGGTCGGGATGGGAAGCGGGTCTGCCGGCCGCGATGCTGGCGGCGTTCCTGATTGCGCCGCACACGGAAACTTACGACACCACTTGCCTCATGGTCGCCGGCTGGCTGCTGGTCTTCTCCGGTAGATCGTGGCCGGTACGCACTCTGGCGGCGCTCTTCTTCACGCCCATACCCTGGCTGGTGCAGTTGCTCGACGCGCCGTGGACAGGCATTCCGGCGCTCCTGCTGTTTGGCATGCTGCTGGCCCTGGCGTGGGAGCGATGGCGCGCGGATGTTCCCGCACCAGCGCCGTTGCCCGTGCAGCTGAATCCCGCATGAAACGCAGAACGCTCGATTTCGTCTGCGCGGCGCTGATCGGTATCGGCGCGCTGGCCCTCAGCCCGGTACACCGTGCGCTGGTGGGCGCTAACGATTTCGCGCATCTTTATGCGGGGGGCAAACTGTTTGGAACACCGGGCGTCTACTCCCGCGCGGCAAACGAAAGCGTCGAAAAGCCGCTCATCGGCGGGGTGCTCGAGGGTTCGCGCTTCATGCGGCCGCCGTTCGCATGTCTTTTTCTCAGGCCGCTCAGCATGCTGCCATACCGCGCCGCTTACTGGGTTTTCCAGACCATTAACATGGCCGCGTTTGTCCTGTTTCTTCTCCTGGTGCGCCGCCAGTGGCCCGATGTCTGGATTATGGCGGTGATGTCCGCTCCGGTGCTTGGCGCGTTTGTGAACGGTCAGGAATTGCCGATGCTGATTGCCTGCGCGACTGGCTCGTTGTGGCTGGCGCGCCGGGGGTACGATTTTTCCGCCGGCGTGCTGCTCGCCCTCTGCGCATCCAAGCCGCACCTGTTCCTGCTGGTTCCCCTGGTGCTCATCCTCCACCGCCGATGGCGCTACGTGGCTGGCGCGGCGTTGTCGTTCCTTGTTCTGAATCTGGCCGCCGCCGTCATTGCCGGGCCGGAGGTGATCTTCGCCTTCCTCAGAATGCTGCGCGAACCGGGTGGGTCACCGTGGCCGGGAATCATGCCGTCCGTGCGGGCCATGGCCGGAATGAATGAAACGCTCTACCTCGTGCTCGCCGCCATTGTGCTCGCTGTGACCGGCGCCGCCATTCTGCGCGCACGGAGCTTCGAGCCGGCGTTCGGTATAGCACTCATCGGCAGCCTGCTGATGAGCCCTCACGCGTACATGCAGGACGCCATCACCGTCCTTCCCGCCGCCGCCGTCCTTCTGCCCACGCTTTCGGCCGGAGCACTGCGCACGCTTTTGCGGCTCGCGCTGCTGCCGTTTCCGTATTACCTGCTCTTCCTCGGAGCACCCTGGAGTTTCGTGGTTCCGATGCTGCTCGGCGCGGCGCTGATCTGCGCCGCAATGACGCGATGGACCGTTCCCTGCAAGAGCCCGGCTTCCCTCGGCGTAATCGCTACAGAATCCGCCTGAATCGCGCCTTAGTACAAAAGTCCGTCAGTTCAACTGAGAAACATTTATAAGTTATCTCGCCGATTTTTCCGATCCGCCCTTGCACTGACAATCGAATTGAGAACGCGGATGGTAATGCTGCAGCAACGACAGAAGAGTCATTACACGGAGACGGAAGCGGCTGAAGAGCTCGGCATCTCCGTGCAACAATTGCGTGCCCTGGTTCGCGAGCGGATCGCCCGCAGCGAAGAGGACCTGCGCAATCTCCCCATGGCGTACTTTCAGCCTGCCGATCTGCTTCTGTTAAAGCTGATTACAACCGGCGTCGCCGCCGCCATCTAGCGCTGTACCCGCCGCACCGGCGGTTTCAACCCGCGCCCCACCGCGCCGCTATCATCGGAACATGGCCAATCTTGCTTTTCTTGGACTCGGAATCATGGGTAAACCAATGGCGCTGAGCCTGCTTCGCGCCGGACACAAAGTCGCGATCTGGTCGCACGACCCTGCCAAGGCGCGGGCGCTGGCGAGAGAGCACGCCAACGCCACTGTCGCGGCAACGCCCAGCGAAGCGGCCGGGCAATCCGATTGTATCTTTCTGTGCGTCGGTACTACGGAAATGTCCGAAGCGGTCCTTACGGGCCCCGGGGGCGTCATTGAGGGAGCGCAGAAAGGCAGCACTGTAGCAGACGCCAGCACCATAGCCCCTTCCGCCAGCCGGGCCATTGGCGAACAAATGGCCGCTCGAGGTATCCACTTCCTCGATGCTCCCTGTACCGGATCGAAACCCGGCGCGGAAAACGCCACCCTGACGTTCATGATCGGCGGCGACAAGGCCGTCTTCGACCGCGCGCGACCCTGGTTTGAGCCGATGGGTAAGCAGTTTTACTATTGCGGAGGCCCCGGCATGGGTTTGGAAGCGAAGCTCACGCAAAACCTCGTCCTTGCTAACATGCTGATGGCATTCAACGAGGGCATGGTCCTGGCCACCAGGGCGGGCGTCGATCCGGCTCTCATGGTGGAGATTCTCAACAACAGCGCGGCGAAGTCGGGCCTTGTAACGTTCAAGGCGCCCTACATCCTGAAACGAGATTTCCAGACCAACTTTTCCACAAAATGGATGGCCAAGGATGTCGGGATGGCGCTCGATTCCGCCCGTGAAAAGTGCGTACCCCTGCCGCTTACTGGTGTTACACAGCAGATGTTCCAGGCTGCAATTGCAAAGGGTTACGCTGACGAGGACCTATGCGCCACCATCAAGGTGCTGGAGGACTGGGCCGGAGTGGAAGTTAGCCAACATTCCTGACCTACAAAAAACTGTTGCGCTCCGCAAATTCATATACTAATATTGGAAGTAAGCCGGGGAGGCAACTCCCACCAAAGCGAGACTAACCTCAAAGACCCCTGAAGCATCCTCCCCGGCGCCCGAAAGGGTCTTCCCCATAAAATCAGGACCAGCGAGGTCCACATTGGGGTAACGCATTGTAAAAAACAGATCCCGTTAGTTGCCGGAGCGCCTTCTGCCGGTACGATGGTTCCAGCGAAGTGGGTTCATGGGGAAATCGCCTTCCGGCGATATAATTGGCCTTTCTGATGACAACTGTTACCGTCCTCGGCTCAACCGGCTCCATTGGCGTCAGCACGCTCGACGTCGTGGGTAGGCGGCCCGAGCAGTTCCAGATCTTCGCCCTGGTGGCTGGCAACAACATGAAGCTGCTGGGGGAACAGATCGCCCGTTTCCGTCCGCGGATGGCCTCGGTGGCCAGCGAAGAGAGGCGCCAGGCCCTGATCGGCCGTCTCAACGAGCTGGGGCTCGCTCCGGCCCTGCATCCTCAAATACTTACAGGGCCCGCTGGACGGGTGGCCTGCGCCGTCCAGAACGAGGTCGATTTCGTTATGTCGTCCATCGTGGGCGTAGCCGGCCTCGAAGCCACTTACGAGGCGATCTGCCTCGGGAAGAGGGTCGGGCTCGCCACGAAAGAGGTGCTGGTGGCCAGCGGCCAACTGGTAATGGACGCGGTCCGCCGCAATTCCAGCCAACTCATACCGGTGGACAGCGAGCACAACGGCGCTCACCAGTGTTTCCGGGCCGGCCGGCGGGAAGAAGTCTCTCGCCTGATCCTCACGGCCTCCGGTGGTCCCTTCCGAGAAACGCCGGTTGGGGAGTTCGAATCGATAACTCCGGCGCAGGCCTTGAATCATCCAACATGGCGGATGGGTCCGCGCATCACCATTGATTCTGCCACCATGATGAATAAGGGCTTCGAGGTGGTGGAGGCGTGCTGGCTTTTCGGCCTTCCGCCGAAACAGGTGGATGTGGTGGTGCACCCGCAGTCCTCGGTGCATGCCATGGTGGAATACAACGACGGCAGCATTATTGCCCAGGTCTCGGCCACGGACATGCGCATGCCGATTCAGTATGCGTTGACGTATCCGGCCCGCGAGAGTGCCCCGGTGCCACGGCTGGACTGGACCCAGACGCGCACCTGGAACTTTTCCGCGCCCGATATGCGGAAGTTCCCGTTGCTCGGCCTGGCCTACGCCGCCCAGGAGACCGGTGGCTCGGCGACATGTACATTGAACGCCGCCGATGAGATTGCCGTAAGTGCTTTTTTGGAGGAGAAGATTTCGTTCCCTGGCATCGCTCGCGTGGTTGCTGCAACGCTGGACAAGGTGCCGGTAAGCACGCCGGCTTCAGTTGCCGAGGTACTGGATGTAGACCGCCGTTCGCGCGAGACCGCGCGGCAGATCGTGGCAAGCCTGGCGGGAAAGGCCGCGCCGCAGTATTCGAGAGCAGGGTAGGTTGGATGGTTCCCTTTCTTCAGAGTTTCTTTCAGAGTGTATGGTGGCTGCTGGTCCTCATCGGGGTGATGATCCTCGTTCATGAGGCCGGCCACTTCTGGGCAGCGCGCTTTTTCGATGTCCGGGTGGACGCCTTCAGTTTTGGCTTCGGCCCGCGGCTTTTCGGCTACCGGCGCGGCGAGACAGACTTCCGCTTTTCGGCCATTCCTTTCGGCGGATACGTAAAGATGGCCGGCGAACAGCCGGGCGACGAGGCCGCCAATGACCCGCGGTCCTTCCTGGCAAAACCGCGCTGGCAGCGCCTGATTATCGCCTTCGCCGGACCATTCATGAACATCGTGCTCGCAGTGGCGCTGGTCACCGGCATGTTCATGGTGCAGTTTCCCAAAGAACCGGATGAGGTGGATCCCACCGTCGGTTACGTCGCGCCCGGTGGGGCGGCCGCAAAAGCGGGTGTGCAGCCCGGCGACGAAATCGTGCAAATCGACGACAAAGCGCATCCCACGTGGGAAGACATTTCCCTGCACGAGGTTGCCAGCGCCAATCGTCCCATGGCCGTTTGGGTGCGCCGCAACGGGCAGCGGTTGCGCCTCAATGTCACTCCGGCATTCGATCCGCGCCAGGCAATCGGCATCGCGGGCTGGGATCGTCAGGTGCAGGTGGAGATCAAGGCGTTCACCGGCAAGGATATGCCGGCCCAACAGGCAGGCCTCAAAGTGGGTGACGTGCTCACCAGCGTCAACGGACAACCGCTCCGCTCCACCGTCGGCTTGTACGACGTGGTGACCGCCAGCAAAGGCTCGCCCGTCGAGATCGGTTACAGCCGTGGCGGCAACAAGGCAGGCTCGGTGACGGTGACGCCACGCCGGCTCTTCGTGGACGGACAGTACCGCTGGATGATTGGCGTCCGTCAGGAGCCCCGGATGCTGTTCGTATCTCTGTCGCTTCCGGACGCGCTGCGCGAATCGGTTCGCCAGAACACGCGCTACGCCACTGTGATCTTCCAGATGCTGAAAGGAATCGTCGAGCGGCGCATGTCGCCACGGTCGCTTTCCGGCCCGGTGCAGATCGCTGATGCGGCGCGCGAAGCCGCGCAGGAAGGCACCATGGCCTTTGTCGGATTGATGGCCATGGTCAGCCTGAACCTCGCCGTTTTCAACCTGCTGCCCATCCCCATCCTCGACGGCGGAGTGATCGTGATGCTGCTGGTGGAGATGCTCATGCGGCGCGATCTCAGCATGCAGGTGAAGGAAGCGGTGCTGAAACTCGGCTTCGTCTTCCTGATGGTGGTGGTGGCGTTTGTCCTTTACAGCGACATCACCAAAATCATGCCGCCGGGTTAGCCGCGCATCGCCCCGCGGGCGGCCTTTCAGTGTTTCTCCGCGCTGTCTCTGACGAATTCGATTGCACCGGCACCGCCGTCGATGGCGCCGGTCATTTTGTCCCCGGCGATGGTCACCTTGCAGTCGGCGAAAGCCACTCTGCGTCCGGCCTGTGGGTGTGTATGGAGTGTGAGC
>Ga0335078_10005995_pt1 | contig 17990 bp, 16 predicted proteins | sample Lox_Sample_32_FD_206711 | JGI IMG/M metagenome (GOLD analysis project Ga0335078, IMG submission 206711) | Soil microbial communities from Loxahatchee National Wildlife Refuge, Florida, United States - Lox_Sample_3.2 | ecosystem: Environmental > Terrestrial > Soil > Wetlands | place: USA... | reverse complement strand
CGTCCTTGCCCGCCTGGCCCAGACACTCGGCGAGAACCTCGCGGGCGGCGGGGAGCTGGCGGGGGTAATCACCACGTCACTGACCGTGATCCTCGTTGTCGCGGTGCAGCTGTGGCTTCGTGGTCCGGGGAACACGGCCGAAGCCGAGGCTCAGGGTTTCCTGACCCTCAGCTTCGGCTTCGCCGTGTTGATCTTGTTCTTCGTTGGTAGCTTGTTCGGCGGGGGCAGTTATGTGCTGATCACCGCCTACGCGGCCGGGATCTTCGCGGTAACCGCACGTGGGTCGAGGATCGCCCCAGCCACCCTGGTTTTCGGCGCCGGCGCCGGCGTCGCCGGCGGCCTCACCTGGTACGCGGGGACGCGGACGGGAAACCCCTGGCTCATCCTTGTCGCCGTCGTGGCGGTGTTCGCTGCGCCCATCGCGGCCGGTGCGGCGGCGGCCTGGCGCACCCCCGGGCGGGCTGACCCAGAGGCGCTGACGCGCGAACGTGTGCGGCAGGGCCTGACGGCCGGCGCGCTGACCGGCGGCGTGTTCGCACTGCTGATCACCATTATCATCTTCGGCACCATGGTGGTGCTCCACCGCCAATCCCCCGCCCGAAGCACTGAGGCGCACATGTTGTTGGTGCTCTTCGGCCCGCTGCTCGGCATGGCGCTCGGCTTCAGCGGCGGCAGCGTCGTGGCGGAACGTCGCTCCGGGCTGCGGAAAGACGGTGCCCACCCGGGGCCGGGTAACCACATGGAAGAGCGCGCACCGGCGCCGGAGCCGATACTGACCTGGTGGGGGGGCAGTCGGCGGACCGCCGGTGCACCTAAAGGAACAGGGTAGCGGCTCATACCGCGGAACGGTTTACGCCTTGGGCCTCGGGTGGGCCTCGGGTGACGGGGAGTCTTTCTTGAACGGACTGCTGCCAGCAACGGGTTGGGTCGTGCAGGGCCGTTCGGCATCGCCCAGAATAATGCTCTCGGCTCCGGAGCAGCGGAGACCGCCCGGCCCGCGACCTCCTGCTCCCAAATCAGCTCCGCCCAGTCGCCTGACGTAGCCCCATGTGGCCCACCGAGGCGCTCACCCTGGGGCAATAGTGGCTGGACGTCGCCGGACGTCGCCTGATGGCTGTGCAAGTTGGCCCCACTTTGGCTCCCGCCTGCGCGGCCACAGGAACCCGGCTCCTGCCTCTTGAACTGATAATCGAGTTTCGCTGGCGAGATCAAATTACTCCGCTTTCCGCGGCCGTTACCAAGGCCTCATCGTTACGTGCCATCATTGTGACGACTTGAACATTGCGGATTAGCAGCCCTCCGAGAGCAAATCCTTCCCTGGGTGCCTCCCAAGGGCCGAGGGCACTGATACTACGGAGAGCCGCACGGTATCGAGTAATCATCTGATCGATGACCTCAGCAACAATTAAAGTTCCTGGCAGGGTGGACGGACAGGTTCAGGCATGGCTGAAGAATAGTCTGGGTTGCCGCTGTCCTCTCACGGCAAGTACCACCGAACATCGATGACCGACCAGGAAGACGTGCAGCTACTGATAGATCGATCTGTGTAGCTGCCGATCCATCTGACTGGGTCAAGCGATCACGCTGGCTCCCGTACCGGAGCGCAGAGGACGCACTGCGTGGGGTTCTCCCGACCTGCCACCGCAATGCTATCCGGGAACGGCATTCCTGCGTCACCGTCGGGAGCCCGGGGAACGGACGAGTTCATCCCTGTTCTGCTTCGCGCTCCGCACGGCGTCCGGATAGATGCCGGTACAGGAGCGGGAGCACCCGCAGATCCTTGGGACGGCCAGCGAACTCCTTTGACCGGATCACATCAGCGAGGTCGGCGACGACGACCTCCACCTCCCCCACGCGCATACGATGGGCGTTGAGCGCAAGCTCTGCGTAGCCTCCGGCAAAGCCGGACGGATGGAAGGTGATGTCGAACTCGCCATCCGCGCAGACCAGATTCCACACCTCGGCTGCCGCCAGCGAGGTGGCATCATGGCTGAACGGCAGCCCGTGGGGCGCCGTCTCGGTCCGGATCCGCGCACCCAGGTCGGTGAGGGCTAGCGAAAGCCGGGCCAGATTCTCGTGACTCGCCTCCGGGGTGAAGTCGATGTCTCTGGTCGCTGGTATCGGGGCCTGCTGGGCGATGGCCGCGAATGCGCCGATGATCACGTAGCGGACCTGATTCCGGTTCAGCACGGCCACGATGGCTGCTGGGTTCAAGCCTGGTCCGCTAGGCCGGTCCTGGCCGCTCAAGCCGCGCCATCCACGGGCACCGCGCCACGCCACGCCTCGATTTGCCGGTCACGCTGATGCCGCTCGGCGTCGGAGCGCCCGGCTTCCAGGCCAGCCAGGATCTCGTCATGCGGATCGTACGCGGCCAGGTGCAGGCGCAGATCGAATCCCGCTGCGCGCAATAGCCTCAGCAGCGTAGCCAGCGTGGGCTGCCGCTGATCACGCTCGTACGCAGAAATCATTGTGACCGGAACCCCAGCCCGCTCAGCCAGCTCCCGCTGGCTCATGCCGGCCTTCAGCCGGGCCAACTGCAAGAGCGCCGACGACGGCGACGGCAGCCCTTCAACCTCATCCCGTTGGATCATAACACAATCGTATTACGCGGTCGGCTTCTTGGTGACCTGCCGCCCCGCGACCAGGACGTCCCGGTCAGCCAGCCTGCCCAGCCGGCAGGGCGAGCCGAGTCAGGCCAGCAGCGCCTGAGCGAAGGGCAGGACCGGCGCACCACCGTCTGGGGACTTCCGTCCCTGCACTCACCCGCGCCGCCCGGCGAGGCTGAGAGTAGATCACAAGGCGTGGTCTCCGGAGGGACGATGGACAGCGCAGCATCGGCAAGAACCGGGCAGCAGTCCGCCGCCGATTACGCAGCAGCACCCCGTCTGGCCATCGTGCTGGGCAGGCGTGACGGGTCCCGCTGCGCCGACCGGGTGGAAGCGCCTGACCGGGTGCTGCGGATGTGGTCGCTGCTGAACAACGCTGAGGAGGAGCTGCACCAGGTAAGGCTGCCGACAGGCGCGCAGGTCCGGCTCGGGCGGCAGCTGGAGACCGTTACGGCAGAGCTCGAGCGATCGGTGTCCCCGATGCTGGCCGGTGAGCTGCGCCGCCTCGTCGGCCACGGCGAGACTGTCCCGCTCACGCTGTCTGAACTGCGGGTCGACTACGCGGGCGTGCTCGGCTGGACAGGCGGCCTGGTGATCGCGATGCTCGACCAGCTCGCGACCACCGCAGCCCGCTTGGTCGTCGCAGGCGACGAGCGCTCAGCAACCGCGGAGACATTGAAACCACCGCCGGGCTGACGTAGGTCCCGGGCAGTCCGGGACCTACGAGGGTGACCTCGGCCCGGGGCGTTCTGGCATTCATAAACACGCGCCTTCCGTAGCCGGGAAGCTGGCAAGGGATCGAGTGGCTACCCGTCAATCACCTTGCGCTGGCGACACGGTCCCGAGCGGAGGCAAGGCCTGGTCGGGCCAACTGGGTCACTGTTGCCGCGCTCCGGCCATGCGCAGGGCTAGTGAGGCGTACACGTCTGCCAGCCGGGAGGGACTGAGGCGGGCCCTGGGCGCCGGGTACCAGCTGGCGACCCGGATGCCCATCCCGCCGATCGCGGCGGCGGTCGCCTCGAGGTGAATGATGTCGAACACACCTTGCTCGTTGCCCATGGCCAGTACCTCCGCCAGCAGCGCCTCGGACCGGCGGCGCACCGCGGCCGCCGGCGCGGCGGCCGTGGGTGACAGCGCGTGCATCTCGTTGTTGGCGACCACGGCGAGCATCGGGTAGTCGGTGTGGGCCTGAACGTGAGCCCCCACGAGCGCTGCAAGGCGGTCGCGGGGGTCAGTGCCGCTCTCGAGCAGCGCGGTCACCAGGCGGGTGTGGTGCTCCTCGTGGCCGGCTAGGACCAACTCGGCGAGGATGGCTTCTTTCGACGGGAAATGGGCGTACAGCGAGGCGGACTGAACGGATGCTCCGGCGGCGATGTCACGGATCGACGACCCGTGGAACCCGTGCTCGGCGAACAGCCCCAGCCCGGCGAGCAGGATCCGGCCCCGCGTGCCGTCCGTCGCAGGCCGCGGCGGCAGAGCCGGCGCGCCGGAACGAACTCTGCGCGCCGGGGATGATTCACTCACAGGAAGCTCCACGTTTCCAATCGATTGATCGGTAGGCAGCCTCGCCCGCTTGCCGCCCGTTCACCAGTTCCGCTGCCTGGATACGCAGGCATCTGCCTAGTAGTTTCCTACCGTCCGATCGTTAGCCTATAGTGATTGCACGCCCACCGTGAAGGGGGAGCCATGCCGCTCGCTCACCGCCCTGACGCCCGGATCTGGTGGGACCAGAGCGGAACGGGGGACCCGATCCTGCTCATCATGGGCCATGCCTACGGGTCTGATATGTGGCATCGCACCGCCCCCGAACTGGCCGCGTCCTACCGCGTCATCCGGTTCGACAACCGGGGGGTCGGTCGCACCTCTGACCCGCCCGGGTCCTACCCCGTGCCGCTGATGGCGGGCGACGCGCTGGCTGTCCTCGACGCAGCCGGAGCCGCGTCCGCGCACGTTTATGGCGTGTCCATGGGCGGAGCCGTTGCCCTTCAGCTGGCCCTCGACCACCCCGGCCGGGTCCGGTCACTGATCCTCGGGTGCACCGCCGCCTCGGCCGCGGGTGCGTCGCGTGGCGCACTGCTCACCCGAGTCCGGACCCTGCTGCCCGCCCCCGTCCTCAACCGGATGGCATGGAAGCTGCTTTACGGGCCGGACACCCCGGCCAGCCGCCGGGCGGACGACCACCAGATCGTCAAGCGCACCCGGTCCAGCGGACGGGGACGCCGCGGCCAGATCACCGGTCTCGCCAGCTTCGACGTCACCGGCCGGCTAGCGGAGATCCGCATCCCGGCGCTGGTCATGCACGGAGCCCAGGACCGTATCGTCCCCGCCGCCAACGCTCAGCAACTCGCCGGCGCCATCGCGGGAGCCCGGCTCGTGATCTTCCCCGACGCTGGTCACGCTTACCTCACCGACGCCTCCCAAGCCGCCAACCAGGAGGTCCTGCACTTCCTCGCCGACGTCTCCGGTCCAGCCGACGGCTCCAGCACCAGCCCGCGGCCGGCAACCGACACGGCGGAGACGTTGCGTTGACCCGGACCAATTTCGTGGATCGGGCGGATCGCCTGGCTGCGCTGTTCGCGGGCGGCGGGGCTAACCATGGCGTTCAAGCTCATCGAGCCAGCACAAGACCCCCGCCTCGTCGCCCTGGTCCGCGCGGAGCGACCTTCTTCAACGGCAAACTCGTCGAACGGCCCGGCGCGGAAACCCAACCGAAAGCTCCTAAACGATCTTGATCCACAGTTCTTGGCAATTGTTCCAACGCGGACGGCTGATGAGGAAGCACCATCAAGTCGAGCTACCAACGATTCGGAGATGAAAAGGTAGATGTTCAGGCAGTTGACCCACGCGATGTTCGGCGCGACCAGGCTGAGCGCGCGTGTCATGGCCAAGGCCGTCGCGGTGCCGGTGGACACGGCGCTGTGGGCCCACGAGACCACCAACCGTAAGCCCCCGGCGTGGCACAGCCGCAACACGGTCGTCCTCGCCTCGCCGTTCGCGCTGCTGCGTGACTTCAGCGCCGGTGACGATGACGTCGTTCCCACACTGGTGTTCCCGCCGCTGGCCGGGCACGCCTCGTGCATCATCGACAAGAAGGGCCAGAGCCAGATCCAGCTCTGCATCAAGATGGGTCTGACCAGGGTCTACTCGTTCGACTGGCTGAGCTGCACCAAGGCCACCAAGGACACCACCGAGGCTGACCGCGTCGACTTCATCACACGCGCGGTGGATCTCGTCGCCGGGCCCGAGGGCAAGGTCAACATCGTCGGCGACTGCCAGGGTGGCTGGGAAGCCGCGCTGTGGACGGCCATGCACCCCGACCGTGTCAACACGCTCACCGTGGCCGGCGCGCCGATCGACACCAGCGCCGGGAATGGCCTGGCCCAGAAGCTGATGCCGATCCTGATCCCGGGCGGCAACATGGCGCTGTACAAGGCCATGGTCAAGGCCAACGGCGGCATCTGGCCCGGCATCAACAGCGTCATGGGGTTCATCGCGATGCACCCGGTCACCCACGTGGCCGAGCACCTCAAGGTCTACGCGCACGTGCACGACCGCGAGTACCTCGACCACTTCAGCGACTTCTACGACTGGTACCTCTACCCGGTCAACCTGCCGGGCAAGCTGTACCTGTGGGCCGTTGAGCACCTGTTCGTCAACAACGAGCTGTTCAAGGGCGAGCTGGAGGTGGCGGGCGAGACCGTGAGCCTACGCAGCATTACCTGCCCGGTGTTCCTGCTCGGCGGAGAGGAGGACGACATCACGCCGTGGCAGCAGGTCCACAACATGCAGCACGCGGTTGGCTCTTTGCTGGTCCGCTGGTACCTCGCACCGGGTGGGCACATCGGCCTGTTCATCGGCCGCCAGTCGCAGGCCCAGTACTGGACGCCGATCCTGGCTCAAGTCCTGGAGCTCTCACGACCAGGGCTATCACAAACGCAGCAACCACCAGCACTTCAACCCGAAGGGCTGGTACATCAGAGGTAGGCAACGGGGAATCAAATGGGCTGCTGAGCGGGTGGTGCTACCTGATGGGGTCGAGCAGGTCTGCAGGCCCGGGCCGGCGCCGACGACGAGCGGGGCCGCCTCGCGGCTGGCTCAGCGGGGTGACCTGGACGAGTGCCCAGCATCCGGGGAGTCGTCAGAACTGGCTCGTATGGGCGCAACGGGCGCTGCCAGCACCTGATAACCGCGAAGCGAATATTCGGCAGGCGGGAGCCAACGTGCGCAGACACTGAGCCACGCCGACCGACATGAGGCGACAGGCACCGATTGCCATCCTGATACAAATTATCAACAGCACATTCGAAAAATGCTGTCGGGATGGCGGGATTCGAACCCGCGGCCTCCTGCTCCCAAATCAGCTCCAGTCGGGAGCCCGACATGGCCTTCACCTGGGATCTAATCCGCTGGAAGTCGGTTGAGGTGGCCTGGTGTCTGTGCACGTTGGCTCCCACTTTGGCTCCCACCACCCCGGTGGGCCTCGCCCACATCCGGAGGGCCGCGAGGCCGGCGAGTCATGGGCGACGATTGGCGCAGTGCTCGGTTTCGGGCCGATCGCGGCCGAGGGGCCGGCACGCTCGGGGCCAGCGCGCCGTCGCCCGTGGCCTCGGCATCGGTCGTTGCACGATCAAGCGCATCATCGACCACCCCACCTGACCTCTCCGTTCCCCGACAGGCGGTTAATCCCCACCTGCAGCGCTCATTCGCCGGGCTGGCATAGCCGGCTCGAACCCTGCCGTGCTGCGGATGGCTATAGGGGTGCCGGGGGTGGCCGGAGGTTTCGTGCGCTCAGGCGGCGCTACTGCTGCCTAAGCCGGCCACCGCGGCTGCCTGCATGATCATCGCCTGGCGCTGGACGATCCTCGGCGCGCGGTGGATGATGACCACGGATGCCTGCGACGTATCCGGGCGGCGGCGAGCCGGCCGGGCAGGCCGGGTCTAGATCCATGGAGACAGCGACCTCGGGAGTACATGGTGCGGGAAACGCATAAGCTTTGGCGGATTGGCAGACTAGCAGGCGTAGTTCTCCTGTCTATTGGCACTGTCTTCGCAGTCGGAATACCAGCAGCGTCGGCACAGCCCCTGACCGGCCAATGGTGCTGGGACAGCACCGGCTACGGCAGCTGGGTCTGCCTAAACGCATGGGGCGGTGGCCCGTGGGTAAATGTTTACCTCAATGACAATGCCCGGAATAATGACTTCACGATAATTCAGAGCCCGTCTGGCTATTACGAGCTCGAGGACACCGGCGGAAACAACTATTCTGGTTATTGCATCGGTGACGCATATAACCAGTCTGGACAAGCGGATACTTACCTCGACCCATGCGGGAATACTGGGACAGGTCAAGGATGGGGCACCAACTTTGAACTCCAGACTTCTGGCTGCAGTGCAGGCTCCGTAGCATTCTACAATGTCCATTGGCACGGATATCTCGGGCCGCCCGATGGGTACACTAACGGTTCTCATTTCTACCTCAACAAGTCAGGGTACTTCTGTTTCGCGCAGCTGTTCCCAGCATAGTGAGGAATGGCTAGTCCCGCTTCAGGCAACGTTGGAGCTTGCAGATGATCAACACGCTGTCTTGATCTCTGGAGGGGCGGTGATTTCCGCTGCGGTCGCGAGATTGTAGAGGTCGTCTAGGCTTGCGAGCCGGTGCGGACCGGGCTGGATGGTGTGCCCGGCCTGGTTCAGGAGCTGGCGGATGTCGCGGATGCGCTTGTTGATTGTCTCGGGCCGGACGCTGAACAGGACCGCGATGGCGACCTGGGGCAGCGCCAGGCGCTGGTGCAGGGTGGTGGCCAGGAGCCGGTCGGTCAGGGTCAGGACAGGGCGGCGGCCGGTGCCGGGAGCGGCCAGCCGCGGGCGGTGGCCGCGGCGCTGGTGCAGGCTCGTCTCCCGTTGCTGGTCATGCAGGCTCATCAGCGCAGTGACCAGGGCTTCCCATTCCTGGGCCGACAGCCCGGTCAGCGCCGGGTGACAGAGCCAGGCCAGGCCGGGACTGGGCCGGTCGAACGGATCGGGGGCACCGGCGGCCTGGTCGTATGCCTCGGGACGCAGGGTGTAGTTCCAGTCGCCGTGCCAGTCGTGGCGGCTCAGCGGCAGAGCGTCCATCTGCCGGTCACTGATCTTGATGCCGGTGTCGTAGGCGCTGGTGTCCAGCTCGGCGCGCACCCGCAGGCCGGTGCGGGTCGTGGTCGCGGCGATGGTCTGCACGATGACCTCGTGGCTGGTCAGCGGCCGTCCTCGCCAGTTCATCGTGATGTGGGAAAACAGCCGGTGCTCCACCCTGTTCCACTTCGACGTCCCCGGGGGGAAGTGGCAGCAGGTGATCTGCAGCCCGGTCTCCGCCGCCAGCGCGGCCAGCTCGGCTTTCCACGCGCGGGTGCGGTAGCCGTTGGAGCCGCCCGCATCCGCAGTGATCAGCAGCCGCCGGGCCAGGGGGTAGTCGCTGCTCCCGGCCGCCTTCCACCAGCGGCGGATCGACTCCACCGCGAAAGCAGCGGTGTCATGGTCGGTGCCGACGGACACCCAGCCGGCGTTCGCGGTCAGGTCATAGACGCCGTACGGCACCGCCTTGCCCACGCCGTCCCCGGGGAAGTCGTGAGTGCGGGTGGCTGCCGGCTCGCCCTCGGGCCGCCATTCCCGGCCCGCGTTCTTGAGCTCGCCGGCCAGCTCTTTCTTCTTGGTGTCCACGCTGATCACCGGATCGGCGCTGTCCTGGTGAGCCTTGACCTGCTCGCTGATGTACCGGAACTGCGCGTCCCGGTCCGGGTGCCGCCGGCCCTCGATGGTCTTGGCGTTGCCCTGCAGGCTGAACCCCTCGGCCCGCAGCAGGTCACCAACGGTGTCGGCGCCGACCCGGTGACCCTGGCGAGTCAGCTCGGCCGCCAGGTTGCGGGTGGACTTGGTCGTCCACCGCAACGGCGACATCGGATCACCCCGCTCCTCTGGTTCCACCAGGGCCAGCAGCGCCGGGCGCAGACCCGGATCCAGATCGGCGGCCTGCTTGCGGCCGCCGCCCGGCCGGCGCGCCCGGCCCAGCGGCTCCGCCCCGGAATCCAGCTCATCGACTCCCAGCGACACCGTGGCCTCGCGGACCCCGGCGGCCCGGGCCACCGTCCGGATCCCGCCATGCCCCAGCGCCCTGGCCTCGGCTCCCATCAGCAGCCGCCGCTGCCGCTCATCCAGATGCGGGAAGATCACCTGAAACTTCGCCGCTAGCACCTGCCGGGTTTCCTCCATAGCGCCCATACCACACCAATGTGCCAGATCCTGGGAAGCTACGGGTTATTTTTCTGCAAGCTCTTAACTCCCCGGCATTGGGGCTAGCCTCATGCCGCCGGTTGGCATTGGCCGTCCCGGTTTCGGGGTTCGGGTGCTGGCCACAGCCGATCAGGGGCGAGAGCATGATTGTCACCTGCACCCTGGGCGTGCAGCTGAGGAAGGAGCTTGCCGTGACCGAGACCACCGCGGCGCCGGCTGTGACTGGCGTCCATCACTTCTCGCCGACCGTTTCGGATGTGGAGGCCAGCGCTCAGTGGTACGAGCGGGTCTTCGGGTTGGCCCGAGTCCCGGTCGTGTTCCCGCATTATGGCGCTGAGGAGGGCGGTTACGCCGTCGTCTTGATGGACCCCCGGTCGGGTATGGTGATCGGCCTGCATCATCACGGGGCCAACCCCGGTCAGCCCTTCCACGAGAGCCGGACTGGCCTGGACCACATCGCGTTCGGGGTGGCTGACCGCGCCGGCCTGGACGCATGGGCAAGCTGGCTGGACGAACTCGGCATCGAGCATTCGGGCGTGATCGACACCGACAATCCGATGCCGTACTCGGTCGTGGTCTTCAGGGATCCTGACAACATCCAGCTCGAGCTCTTCTACATGGCCGTCTGACGGCCAGCAATTCCTACGTCACGGGCGAAACGCCGGCGGCGCCCGGTCCAGCTGCGCCCAGGTCCGAACCCTGAAGCAGTGCAAACGTTATGAACGCACTCGGACGCCGCCAAGGTCGCCGATGTCGGTGCCGGTGGCTTCGAAGATCCGCAGTAACGCTCTGCCGCAACCATGCTGCGAGCCTGCCAGCCGCAAGTCGGCGGCACGATCGAGGGCAACCGTGGGATCGCACGGTCGGCGGCTGATGTGCGGACGGCCTGCGCGACATGGACCACAGCCTGGACAGCCGGGCTCTCGCCTGGGTGGTAAGTGAGCCGCTGGCCCGGCTGCGGTTAGATCTCTGCCTTGCCGGCCTGGCTGGCGTTGCACTTCCGTCATGTCGGGTAGGGCGCTGACGACGGATGCGATCTCTTCGCGGCTCATCACCGGAGTGGCGCGCTTGAGCGCTTGGTACCTGGGCGTCCGGCTTCGGTTTCGGTGTTCCAGCGGGCCACTGTGACGGGATCCGTCCCAGCGTCAAGGGTTGCCCGGTACTGGTCCAGCTTGCGGTCGCAATGGGCCGTCTTGCACTGCCGCCCGGCTTGCGGAGCCGGCCGCCGGGTGTTTTGCCGTGCCGCTCATCGGCCGCCGCCTTGGGTGCCGTCCGGCTCGAGCTGGGCGGCATTCCGCAGTCGTTCGGCGGCAAGGGCGGCAAACGCCGGGCTGAGCTCGATGCCGTTGGGCAGCCGCCCGAGTGTGAGCGCGGCAATGCCGGTCGTGCCGGTGCCGCGCCGGTGGCGGATCCGCGGCCGGCTAGCACAGGACGCCGGCATCGCTCAGCGCCCGGGTGATCGGTTACCACCGAATGACCCCGAGCCGCTGGGCGAACTGCGCCGCGGTTGCCAGGGCCGGGTTCACGGCCCCCGCCGCCCCCACGCGGCATGCGCCTTGCCCGGGTGCGGCCCCGCGCCGGCGAGCCGGTACCGGTACGGCGCCGCAGTGAACCGGCGCGGGGCGGGTTGCGTTTGCCTTCTGCAGGCAGGTGTCCACCGAGGATTACCAGGATCCGGCGGATCCTGACGGAAGGGGCCGGCGCCTCGGGGTGCCGTTCCTGCGCTGTTCACGGCAGGGGCGCTGAGCAGCGAGGGCTTCTGTCCAAACTATCTATGCGCGCTCGGTGCCCATAAGGAGTACGCGGATGCCAGCAGGCCCGGGGGAGCCGTCACCCGCCGTGGCTGCCTTTCTCCTCAACGACTGCAAGTACTCGCCGCGGGTGTTCTCCCGCTGCCTGCGCGACCTCGCCGATGCGGGCGCGGTCCGGTTCGAGGCCGATCCCGGTGGCGCGGTCACGGTCAGCGCGGCTGGCCCGGCCTCCAGCCTTGCGCTGCGCAGCTATGAGCGGGTCGCGCTGGGCCGGCCTGCTGGCGCGCGGCGGCCTGGGAGCCGGTGTTCCGCTGTCGGCACTGGTCAGCGACGACGGGGCGTCGTCCGACCAGTTCCGGAAACGGTTCACCGACGAGCTGGGCGCGCAGGCAGGGGCCGCCGGGCTGGCCAGGCGCTCATCGGGAACCGGCACCTGGCCCGCCGTGCTAGCGCTGCTGGCCAGCTGGGTATGCGCCGCGATCGTCGTTGCCCGGACCGATCAGCAGGCTGCCCTGCTCATCTTCTCCGCCGGAAGCGTCACCTCCGTCACGTCCTTGCTGGTCCCGCTCGCCCGGCGGCGCTGGCGTCCCACACCCGAAGGAGCGGCGGCGGCGAACCGGCGGCGCCAGCACCAGGCCATCACGGAGCCGGCCGGGCCGCAGTGCCACGGCGCCGGCGCGGCTCAGCCGGCAACACCGGCCACGCTGGCCATCAGCAGCGGCGAGAATGCCCCGCTGCCGCGCGGCCAGGTCTGGTCGTCGTTCGGCGGCCAGTGGCACGTCGTCAAGGCCGGACCGGTGTACCAGCCGGACAAGTGGCCGACTCGGGGCACCCTGCACAGCCTGACAGCCCTCACGGTGCTGGGAACGGTCTTCTTCGTATTCTTCGGCATCATCATCCTTGCCGTCGCGGCCTCGCCCGCCTCGCAGTTCCACATGAGCGCCGCGGCTATCAGCCTGCTCATGTGCGCCCCGGCCGTACTCGGGCTGATCGTCATAACAGCCTGCTGGCAGCCCGCCTACCAGCGCCAGATGATGCTGCCCACGAGCCAGGCCTTCAGCGGCGAGGTGGTCAAACGCTGGGACGCGGGCGAAGACGGCTACTACCTGAGCATCGACGACGGCTCCGGCCCGACGGCCGTCACCTTCGGCATCGAGGGCAACATGTACCGGAACATCGGCCTGGGCGACAAGGTGCAGGTAACCGTCAATCCCCGCTACGGGCTCCTGACCGACATCGAGGTCACCGCGACCGCATCCAACGGCCCGTACCCGTCATGAGCACGCGCAGGCAACCCTGCCAGCCGAGCCGATCGCCCGCGCACCACGCGGCCCGCCGACCATGACAGGGCCGGGGTCCACGCTCGGCAAGGCCGAACCCGGCCAGGCAAACCCCACGTACGTCATCGCGGCACTAGCGGGAGTTCGCGCTCGGCGTTGGCGGTGCATAAAAATTCGGTCTGGCCGGCTACTCCTCGGGTTGGCCATCGGGATCGCCAACCTTGCGGAGACTTTGATAACCGCTCGCCGAGCCGCCGATCTGCTTGGCTGCTCGGGCAAGATCGGTGATGCCGATGGCCGCGCCGATCAGGCCGATATGCGCGGCGGTCGCCGTTCCGTCCGGGAGGACGGGCATACCAATAACGAGCTGGCCCAGGCCGGTGCCTGGGGACAACTGCACGACGGTGAGCCAGGTCAAAGCCGGCGATCGATGACTCTGGACGACCTGCCCGCTCCTGCGTACCAGGTGATCGGGAGCTTCGTAGAAGGGCACCAAGACTGGGTTGGGCGCGTCGGTGTCCAGGGGGGCGACCAGGGCTGTCGATTTGTGGCTGTGTGCCGTTGCCCGGCCCGGCGAGGCGGCTTGTGCGGTGGCCGGGACAAGCCGGCCAGCTGGGGGAGGCGCCCGGGTTCTGGGTGTGGCTGGTGCTGTCTCAGATCGGGCCGAAAAGCCGGCCGCCGTATAGTTCTTTTCCGGCGGCGAGTTCGCCTGCGCTGGCTTGCTCGGCTAGCTGGGTCCAGAAGTCCAGGGCCATGCGCTCGAAGGCGAGCCCGTATTTCAGTACTGCGCCTCTGCCGCCGTAGTGCCCTTCGCCGATCTTGCTGGCGAGATCTTCGAGGGCTTCCAGCTGGCGCCGGTGGGCCTTGATCTGCATGGCGGCGATGACGGCCGGGTCGCCGCCGAAGAACAGCTTGAGCAGGACCGGGTCTCGGGTCTGCCCGCTGTCCTCGGGCGGTTTTGCCCGCCAGGCGTCGATGGCCTCATGGCCGGTGGCGGTGAGGTGGTAGAGCCGGCGCCGGCGGCCGGTCTCCTCGCGTTCCTCATCGAGGTAGCCCTCGCCTGCGAGCTGGGCGCACTCGCTGTAGATCTGGGTGTGCGACATCCACCAGAGGTTCACCATTCCGCTGCGCTGGATGAGTCCTTCGAGTTCGTAGGGCGTGGCCGGGCCGGTCAGCTGCAGTAGCCCCAGGATGACGTAGGAGCTGGTCGTCAGAAGCGGCCTCGACATGACTTCTAGCTTACCCTACACTCAGAATCATGCTTTTCGTACCATGCGAAGTGAAGGGTTAGTGAGCCCGGTTCCCGCTGCCCCCGCGGCCGCCTTCACCGACGTCAGCAAGGTCTACGGCAGCGTCCGGGCGGTCGACGGCCTGTCGGTGGAGCTGCGGCCGGGTGAGGCCGCTGCCCTGCTCGGCCCGAACGGGGCCGGCAAGTCGACCTGCCTGGAGATGCTCCTGGCCCTGCGCACGCCGACCAATGGCTCGGTCCGCGTGCTCGGCGGTGACCCCTACCGCGCGGTTAAGTCCGGGCGGGTCGGCGCGATGCTTCAGTCCGGCGGCCTCATGCCGGAGGTGACGGTCGCCGAACTGGTGACGCTGGTGGCCGGGTTCCATCCCCGCCCGCTCCCGGTGGACCAGACGCTCCGCCAGGCCGGCATCGCGGACCTGGCTAACCGCCGGGTCGACCGGCTGTCGGGCGGGCAGAAGCAGCGGGTCCGGTTCGCGCTGGCGATCGCCGGCGAGTGCGACCTGCTGGTCCTGGACGAGCCGACCGCGGCGATGGACGTGGAGACCCGGCAGGCGTTCTGGGCCGGCATGAAAGCCGAGGTGGCGCGGGGCCGGACGCTGCTGTTCGCCACCCACTACCTGGAGGAGGCCGACCAGGCCGCGGACCGGATCCTGGTCCTCAGCAAGGGCCGGCTGCTGGCCGACGGCACGCCGGCCCAGATCAAGGCCAGCGCCGGCGCCAGGCGGATCTCCTTCCGGCTGGAGGACGCGAACGAGCCATTCCTGCGCAGCCTGCCCGCGCTGACCACCCTGGAACTGCGCCGCGACCTGGTGCAGATCCAGTCCACCGACTCCGACCGCACCCTGTACGCGCTGCTGGACGCCGGCTGCCGGCCGCACCAGATCGAGATCACCGGCCTGGACCTGGAACAGGCATTCCTGGCCATCACGGCCGCAGACAACAGCGGCAACCCCGCGGACACGACCCGGATATCACGATGACCGACACGCTCGCGCTGGCCCGGCTGGAGGTCAAGCGGCTCGTGCTGCGCGTCCGGGGCTACCTGATCCTCACCGTCGCGCTGCCCGTCGCGCTGTACCTGGCCGTCGGCCGGCTGCACGGCACCGCCAACGGCGTCCCCAACGCCGGGTACTACATGGTGGCGATGGCCTCCCTGGGAGCGTTCACCTGCGCGCTCACCAGCAACGCGGTGCGGATCGCCCAGGAGCGCAAGGACGGCTGGACCCGGCAGCTGCGGCTCACCGCGCTGCCGGCCGGCTCCTACGTCGCGGCCAAGGTCATCGCCTCCACGGTCACCGTGCTGCCGGCCATCGTGATCGTGCTCGCGCTGGGCCGCCTCTACGGCGGCGTGCGGCTGCCCGGCTGGGAATGGCCCGTCATCGGCGCCGTCGTCCTGCTCGCGGCCATCGGCTTCTCCGCGCTCGCGGTCGCGATCGGCTACCGGTTCATGCCCGACCAGGCGCAGCCGATCACGATGATCATCTACTTCGCGATGATCCTGCTCGGCGGGCTGTTGTTCCCGCTCAGCGGGTTCATCGCCACCATCGGCAAGGTGCTGCCCACCTACCAGGTCGCCCGGATCGGCTCCGACGTCATCAGCTCCGGCACCGTGCCCGTCAGCGCCATCGCCGTGATCCTCGGCTGGCTCGCCGCCTTCACCGCGCTGGCTGTGCTCGCGGTGAGAAGCACGGCCGAGACCAGATGACCGCCCGCCACGCCAGGGCCGGGCTCCGATAAGTCCGGTTTCCCGCGAAAGGCTTGAGATGCACAGCGTGAAGATCTCGCGCACCGCAATCACCCCGAGCCAGCCCGCTGACGTCATCCGCTACGAACTCGGCGCCAGCTGCCACGTGAAGGAAGGACCCGATGAGGACACCGCGCCGGTCTGGTGCGTGGTGACGGCGATGAGCCCGGCGCCGCCGAGTAGCGCAGCGATGTCCAGGAACGCCATCGGCACCCGGGCAGGGTCCGATCCGTGGACATCTGAATCATTTCCAGAAAGCTCTCGGCCGATGTGTTAATTAGATATTATATCGATATCAGATTTGTAGTTAGGGGCACACCATGGAGGTAGAGAGCCAGGAGCGGGCGAGGACGGGCGCCGTGGCGCTGTCCGTCGATGGCCTGGGCAGGACGTTCGGCGACAAGGTCGCGTTCGCCGATGTGAGCTTCGAGATCGGGCAGGGTGAGGTGTTCGGGTTCCTCGGGCCGAACGGCGCCGGGAAAACCACGACCGTGCGGACGCTCGGCACGCTGATCGCCCCGACATCCGGATCGGCGGTCGTCGCCGGGCTGCCGCTCAATCCCGCGAACGGCCCGGAGATCAGACGGCGGATCGCGATCGTCCCCGAGTCACCCGGCCTGTACCAGCGGCTGAGCGTCCGGGAAAACCTGGAATGCTTCGCCGACCTATACGGGACGGCGGACCCGCGCGAGCGGATCACCCGGGCGCTGGCTGCGGTCAGCCTGGCCGACCGGGCCGACGACGTGTGCGGCGCGCTGTCCAAAGGGCTGCGGCAGCGGGTCGCGCTGGCCAGGGCCCTGCTGGCCGACCCGGTCGTGCTGTTCCTCGACGAGCCCACATCCGGACTCGACCCAGTCGCGGCACAAGATGTGCTCTCGCTCATCGAGGGTTTCCGGCGCGACGGCGTGACGATCTTCCTGACCACGCACCGCCTGGACGAGGCCGAACGGCTGTGTGACCGGGTGGCGATCCTGAACACGACGCTGCGAATTTACCACCTCGCGCCCGGCCGCCTCGAAAGGCAGATCTGACTGGCCATGCTTGGGGCGTTCGGGCGGCTGGACGACCGGCGGCTCCTGAAACGAATAGCCGATTACCCGCATGCCTGCGTGGCGTTCACCAAGCAACCGCGACCCTTCGAGCTGGGCAAGCTAGCCTCGCTGCGGGACACTTTGGAGCGCTGCAGCGGCTTTCCCTCAGCAGCACTGCCCGAGCTCGAGACACTTGCGCCCCGCGACGAGCATGGGCAGCCGCAGACGATCGGGCCGTACACTCGTATGCCTGCCTACAATCCCCGGCCTGCGTGCTGTCGGCTACCGCAAGACCGGGAACAGCATCGCGCCCCTTCTGCACGTCAAGATGGTTCTGCTCGGTGACCTGTCATGGCACGAGTATGAGGGCGAGTTTGGCAGCGTAACGGAGACACTCGAATTCGAGCCGCACCGGTTGTGGATCGGCAGGGCGAACGGAACCTACAGCTCACGGTTCAGCCTGGAGTTCGGGTGCTGGCATACCGAGCCGAAACTGCTAACTCAGGCCAAGCGGTTCCTGGCTAAGGTCATCGCCCACTCGGAAGATCTCGACCCCGACTCCGACAACATGGAGCCAGACTTGGTTGAGATCGAATTCGACCAGCGGCATGGAGGGGTCGGCGTCGACGGCGTACTGCGCGAACGTGGCCGGCTCGAACTGCATCGGGCCCTCGGCCCCGGCGAAGTTCGCGCCGGAATGCACGCCCGGCGCGTCTGACTGGCCGTGGTCGCTTTCGACCATGCCGATTCCCGCGAGCACGCCCCATGGCAGGGCGGGGCAGGTATGCGCCGCGCCGAGGTACAGCACCAGGTAGGACGGCGGGATGTCCGCCAGCGCCCATGCCGGCGGGCCGCCAGCCAAGCTGGCGCTGGCCGTGCCAGGCGTGGCCGTCGTGCTGATGAGCAACAGCAGCGCGAGCGGCACGGCCACGACGATGGCGGCGCCAGCGGCGAGCCATTTGTACACGGGCAGTCCCTCGAGTCAGGTTCCGGCGAAAGCCACCAGGCGCTGTGCTCACCCGGTGCGCAGCCCATGCAAACGGCACCCGCCACCAGCCGAAAG
>Ga0335078_10005994_pt1 | contig 17991 bp, 14 predicted proteins | sample Lox_Sample_32_FD_206711 | JGI IMG/M metagenome (GOLD analysis project Ga0335078, IMG submission 206711) | Soil microbial communities from Loxahatchee National Wildlife Refuge, Florida, United States - Lox_Sample_3.2 | ecosystem: Environmental > Terrestrial > Soil > Wetlands | place: USA... | reverse complement strand
TTTTGGGGCCCAGTCCCGAAATTTCCAGCAGGCCGATCAACCCCGGGGGAATCGAGGCCTTTAGCCTGTCGTAGTAGGCAAGCTTGCCCGTTTCCACGAGTTCGGTGATTTTTTGTTCCAGCGCGGTGCCGATGCCTTTGATTTTGCCAAGTCGTTTTTCCGCAACGAGATTTGCGAGCGGTTCACTCAAGTTTTCCAGGGTGCGTGCGGCATTTTGGTAGGCGCGCGTCTTGAAAGGGTTTTCTCCCTGCAGCTCCAGCAAGGTTCCGATTTCGAGCAGAACTTCCGCGACCCGATCTTTGTCCATGGCAGGAGTATAATTAGCGGTGCCAAGGATTCAAAAGGGAAAGTGGCATGCAACGCGCTTGAACAGAAAGCCGCCTGAATTGTGAAAATGGCCCGCCGCTTGCTGTATCTGGTTAAATCAGTCGGTTTGGGACGCATGGGATAGAGCTGGAATGAAATTTGTGAACGTACATTTGGATTTTTCCGAGCAATACCTGCAGGCGACATTGTTTGTATCGCTGTTGAGCGTGTGGGTGTTGGTGGGGCTGTTCTATTATCTGAATCATTACACAAGGCGGCCGTATTTCAGCGTTTGGACCGTGGCCTGGTTGTTCTACGCCTTGTGGCTGACGTTGGGACTAACCACCGGAAAACTTTCCGGGGGGAATATTATTTTCATGCTCAGACAGGGTTGCGTCGCTGTTTCCGCGGTATTCCTGTTGTGGGGAAGCGCCCGCTTTCTCAGTCTGCCGGTCCGACAGAGTTTGATCGGTTTGTTTATGGTGTTTCTGCTGGTATGGACGTTTGTCAGTCCGCAGGTCCTTTCCAATATCCTCCAAATCGAATTGCCGGTTTTCATCCTGATCGGTCTCGGCAGTGTGTTTGCGGGGGTTTGCTTTTTCCGGGTGCGAAAAAGGATGCCGTTTGTCGGGGCGGGCATGCTGGCCCTGGGTTTCTTGCTATGGGGATTTTACCTCGCCAGTTACCCGTTCACTCTCGAGCACCAAAACCTGTATAACGCCGGCTTTCTGATTGCCGCCGTGCTGCAACTCTTTATCGCCGTCAGCATGATCGTGCTGGTCATGGAAGAAGTGCGTTACGCGGCCGAGCAGATGCGTGTCGAAATCGCCGAGGTCCGGTCGGAGAAGGAGGCGTTGCAGGTCAAGATCCTGACCACTGAGGAACAATGCCGCAATCTGTACGACCAAGTGCGCCTGACCGAGGGCGTGCAAAAGGCATACGACGAACTGCGCCGTACGCAACAGGTGGTGGTGCAACAGGAACGCCTGCGCGCCCTGGGTCAAATGGCCAGCGGCGTGGCGCATGACGTCAACAACGCGCTGTCACCCATCGTCGCCTATTCCGAATTGTTGCTCGCCACCCAGACGGATTTGCCGGATGCCGCGCGCCAATACCTCAAGATTATCCATCAGGCAGGGGAAGATGTCGCGCATATTGTCGCACGGATGCGGGAATTCTACCGCCGCCGCTCCGACACCGAGGATCTGTCCAAAGTGGACATCAACAAACTGGTGGGAGAGGTCATCGAGCTGACGCGTCCGCGCTGGCGCGACCTCTCGCAACGACAGGCGGTTTCCATACAAGTGGAGCGCGAGTTGGAACCCCAATTGCCGCTATTGCTCTGTGAGCCCGGCGATTTGCGGGAGGCGTTGATTAATTTGATATTTAACGCGGTGGATGCCCTTCCCCAAGGCGGCACCATCACCCTGACGACACGTTCCGCCGGCCGCCCGGCTCCGGGAAAAACCCCGCCTTCCGAAAAGCAGATTCAAATTGAAGTGCGGGATAACGGCATGGGCATGGACGAGAAAACCCGTCAACATTGCCTGGAACCCTTTTTCTCCACCAAAGCCAAACGCGGAGGGACAGGTTTGGGATTGGCGATGGTTTACGGAGTGATGCGACGCCACGACGGCGCCATTGAGATTGAAAGTGCGCCCAACCAGGGAACCTGTGTCCGTCTGACCTTCCCGGTTCGCGAAGAGACTTCGACGAAAGCGGCTTCCACTTCTCCGCTGCATACCGGCCAAGGCCGTTCCCTGCGCATTCTTTGCATCGACGACGAATCGCAAATGCAGGAGTTGCTGAAACATTGTCTCACCACTCTGGAACATCAAGTGACAACCGCCTCGGGTGGCAAACAAGGCGTGGAAATGTTCCGCACGGCCATACTTCAAAAACAGCCCTATGAGATGGTGATAACGGATTTGGGCATGCCGGACATTGACGGGCACCAGGTGGCCAGAACCATCAAGGCGGAATCTCCCGCGACACCCATAGTTATGATGACCGGCTGGGGAACCATGATGAAAGAGGACGGGGAAACCGCTCCCGAAGTGGATGCCGTGGTTGGCAAACCCCCGCGTATTCAGGAGTTGAACAGCCTGATCCTGCAACTCACTGCGTAGAGCCAAATGAATTTACGATTGACGATTTAAGATTTACGATTGCTGCAAATGACCGGGCAGAACGTCAATCGTCCATCATCCATCGTCAATCAACAATACCCGGTGGCGCTGACTATCGCAGGTTCGGACAGCGGCGGTGGCGCGGGCATCCAGGCTGACTTGAAAGTATTTGCCGCTTTTGGCGTCCATGGCGCCAGCGCATTGACCTGTCTGACCGCCCAAAATCCCCGGCGCGTTCTGGCCGTGCAATCCGCTTCCGCCGGAATGTTGCGCCGACAAATCGAAGCGGTGTTTGAAGAATTGCGCCCGGCAGCGGTAAAAACGGGGATGCTTCTTTCAGCGGAAAACGTTCTCACCCTGGCCCATTTTTTCCAAAGGAAAAAGCGTCTGCCACTGGTCGTGGATCCGGTGATGATGGCCACGAGCGGCGCAAGGTTGTTGGAATCGTCGGCCATCAAGGTGCTGAAGGAACGGTTGTTGCCGTTCGCCACGCTCACGACGCCCAACCTTCCCGAAGCCGAAATATTGATCGGACACCGACTTGCCTCGGCCGACGACCTGCGTGCCGCCGCCCGTGAAATCCACCAACGATTCGGCTGTGCCGCAGTGGTCAAAGGCGGGCATTGGCGGAAAGGCCGCGAGGCGGTGGATTATTACTTCGATGGCAACACGGAATTAGTGTTGAGGGCACCGTTCATCAAAAACGTTCACACGCACGGCACCGGTTGCGCCTATTCAGCGGCCATCACCGCCGCACTGGCGTTGGGCCACGATCTGCCGCGTGCGGTCGGGATGGCCAAGCACTACATCACGCAAGCCATAGGGCGAAGCTATCGCGTCGGGAAACATATCGTGCTGAACCACCTTTTTCGTTAGGGCGCCCGCCAGTCCAGGACCAGCAACGAAACCGCTTCCCGTGGCAGGTTCAGGTGCAAAATGACCTGCCCATTTTTGACTTGGATTTTTTCCGGCTTCCCCAATTCCGCGAGCTGCCCCACTTTTCGTAATTCGGCGAATTGTTTCGTGGTCGGTTGCATTGGTGATCCCATTCGTTGCCAGACCGTGAACGCGTCACTGTGATCGGTGTCGATGCGGAAATGCCGGATTTGGGCGCTCGTAATTTGGCCAGGGAAACCGTCCAGCGTAAGCTTTGCATCCGCGGCCGGTCCCGGCGTGTCATCATCGTGATAATGCCAGACCAATATGCAGAGCCGGTTCGCTTCCCGGCTCGCCAGCGCCGAAACATCGGCCTGGCCACGAACGCCGCTTTTCAAGATTGAATCCAATGAGACGGCATGATCGCTTTCGGTTGCGAGTTGTTGACCGTCCATCCGGCTGAGCATCCGAAAGAGGTTGAATACCGGCAGATCGATGCCGTCGCTGGCCAGTGTCCGGAAGCCGGCAAAGGGCGGCTGATCTTCAAATTCAAATGCCCAGGTCAGCGCCCCCTCGAAGTTCACGCCATATTTGTCGGCCAGTTCAAATTCGCGCGCGATGCAGTCGGCCGTGTAACTGGCATAGACCGGCTCGTTGCGATAACCCAATTGCGGCGCCTGGCACGCCGCGCAGGTGTCCGGATCTGATTCGCCAATGATAACGGGCGTGTTTCTCAATTCCGGAAACGACGCGACGATGCCAAAGCCGGAATTAATGTCGCGCAACTGATTCGCAATGCCCATCCGCACATGGCCGGCAATGAAACCCGGCGAGCCTTTGGCATGAAACGAAATGAAGTCAAGCGGCGTGCCGATCATGCCGGTAGCGGAATTCGTTCCATGCAGGCAATGTTCCAGAAATTCCTGGAGAAATTCCGTACCGCCGCCGGCTGAGTCCGGTCCGCCTACTTTGGCTTTAGGCAGGGCGCGTCGCACAGCCTCCACCGCATCATCATGCAGCCGGAAAAATTCCTGCGGCGTCCCCTGCCAGTACCCGATGTTCGCCTCATTCCACGTTTCCCAATACCAATTCCTCACTTCGCCGCGCCCGTATCGTTCCACATCATGTTTCGCCCATTGGAATACCAGTTCCGACCATTTGGCGTAGTCCTTGGGGGGATACGCCCAGCCGGTAAACAGATTGTTGTTGGTCTTCGAGCCCCAATGATGCTGGTAGGGTTGGGGATGGGTAGAGAGCGCCTCCGGCATGAAACCGATTTCCACGTAGGGCCTGACTCCTTGCTTGCGATAGGTGTCAAAAATCCGATCCAGGATTGTCCAGTTGTAAATTGGATTTCCTTGCGCATCCTCGGTATAGGCATCCGTCGAGCCCCACTTGAGCGCCGGCGTGCCGTTGCCGCTGGTCAACAAATTATGAGCGCGGAAATATACTTGATTGGTCGCCAGTGCGCCAAGTTCGCCGAGCAATTTCTCTCCGTTTGGCCAGGTGGCGTAGTTTGGTTCGTCCGCGCCGAAGTACCGCCAGGTCGGACGCCAATCACCTTGCGGTTTGTCCACGTGGACCCGGATGGTGACAGGAAATGTTGCGTCGGCGGCAAGCGTACCATCGCTGCCAAAGCCAACAACCGCTACGGTCAGAATCGAAAATGCGCGCGTGATCATAATTCGAGACCTCTGCAAAACTGGAGCGCCGGGTCGGAGACCGGCGCTCCGTTGCTCAACGAACCGGGTTTTACAGAGGTCTCGATTCAAATACCAGCGCGACTTTTCCTTTCAATGAGTTGCTCCTGTTGGTGCTGATGCCAAAAATGTGGAGCCAACGCGCATTCATTCGCCGAATGGCCTGAATCGCCCGCCCGAAATTTCAAGTGGGAATGAAGTCGCGCCGGAGGGACCGCCCTCGGGGTTACGGTGGTTGTAAGCGGAAAAACTGACCGGCGTTGGTCGCGTTGATCAGAACCTGGTTCAAATTGTTCGTCACCATCGGCGCCGGATTATTCGTGTTCCAAACGACAGGCGGAGTCAGACTGCTTGCCGAAGCGAGCACAAAACCATCCGGATAAATCGGCCAGGAGAGCAACAGATTGCCGCCGGATTGCGCGGCGTTCAGCGACGTTGAGAGAAATCCCCAGGCCAGGGCGTAGGTTTCCGAATGGCTGACGGCGGTCCCCCCGATCCCGACGGTTCCAGCTGCCTTCCAGACCTGCAAGTCGTAACGGGCGGGCGCCAGATTCGGCACAAAAATCTGTTCCACGTTATCCACCAGGCTGGTGCTGCACGCGACGAGATTGCTGTTGGCGGCGTTGTATAAAAACAAATTGAGGTTGTTGATGTTGGTCTGGTTTAGCTGCCGGTTCCACACAAGCGTGGCTGTAGCGGCGAAAGGGTCTTTGCCGAAGCCGTTGGTGACGTTGAAATAATAATGGTAGATCTCATCCGAAGTATTGGCGCTGGTGTTGGTGTTGAAATCCCAGCCGTTCAATGCCTCGATCGTGCCGGTCGCCCCATTGGGCGGGTGCGCGCCGCCGGACGGAACACTGGTGGCTGCGATATAACCATGTTCGCCGCCGGCGAGTTGTTCGTAGGAATTGAATACGTTTAAGATGCCCGCCCCGTAACGTGGGTCGAATGGCGATGGCGGATTATTTGTCCAGTCAGCAGGTTTCACAGCACCGTTGAGCAATAAAGCCTTGGTCGTGCGCATGTCGGTGGCGGAATTGGTATTGCTGCCGCCGTCACCGCGCAGGCTCGTCTGCATCAGCACCGCCGCCGCGCCGGTTACTTGAGGTGTGGAAAAACTTGTAGCGCCGGCCGGCGCGGTGATGTCCGGCTTGGCCCGGCCGTTGTCCTCGGTCGGACCAACGCTCGAATACGCATAACCGTACGCGCCAACGGACAGGCCATTGTAGCACGTCGAGGGTGGCGCCACCGTACCGCTGCCCGGCCCGCCGTTGCCGGCGCCGGAAACGAAAAGCGTATTATATTGCGCCGCATAGTTATCAAATTGCGAGTCAAGCTGCCGTTGTTGGGAAACCGTTACTTGGCCGGGAACATAACCGAAAATGAAACTTTGGTTGACCACCCGGTCGTTGATGTTCGGCGGAAACGTCGCAACGATAATGCTATCGTAAAAATAATTCGCGTCATAGTTGTCCACATGCACGACATTGGTGGCCACGCCGCCCGGCAATCCGTAAAAATTGGCGGCCACGTCGTCCGCGTGTCCCGATTCCACCCCCAGACTGTTGGGAAAAATATTGGTGGTGCCATTGGTGCCGATATACGTCAAAAGACCGGCCGATTGCTGTACTGAACTGTTCGCCGGGTTGACTTCAAAGTCGGGCGGGTCATTTGTAGTCCACGCTTCAGGTTGCGCCACGCGAATGCCCGTGCCATCCGCGTTGGTGACCACAATTCGCAGCAATGTCACGCCGATGGTATTAAGTTGCTGTGCCTGCGCAGTTGAACCGATTTGACATCCTCCCAAAAGAACCGCCAGAAACCGTAACAGCCGCAAAAAACGGGTTGTTTTCATCAGAGAATCGCACCAATTAGAGCAAATTTCATGCTCAGAAGGCGAGCTTTTTTCGTTTTCGCCCGTCGATGGCGGCCTTTGCTTCCTTTTTAAAGCCAAAATATTACACTGCCGGACGATGTCCGATACGCTGGTCGTCAACGAAATTTATTTAAGCTTGCAGGGCGAGAGCAGCATGGCCGGCCTGCCGTGCATCTTCATCCGCCTCACCGCCTGTAATCTGCGCTGCTCGTATTGCGATACCGCCTACGCCTTTACCGAGGGCAAACAAATGCCGCTGGAGAAAATCCTGGCTGAAGTACACGACCTGGCGGCGCCTTTCAAAGTTTCGTCACCGGTCACCGGTCACCCGTCACTGCCTTTGGTTGAATTGACCGGCGGCGAGCCGTTGCTTCAAAAAAATTGCCTGCCGCTCATGAAATCGCTTTGCGACCACGGCTTCACGGTGCTGCTGGAAACCGGCGGCGCGCACGACATCTCGCCGGTGGACCCGCGCGTTCATCGCATCCTGGATTTGAAATGTCCGAGCAGCGGCGAAATGGAACGCAACCGGTGGGAAAATCTCAAACATCTCAAGGCCGCCGACGAAATCAAATTCGTCATCGGCACGCAGCAGGATTACGATTGGACGAAAGGGCAAATTTCCGGACACAAACTCGATTCAATTTGTCCCCTGCTGATTTCATGGGTGCATCCGCTGTCGCCGGAGCAGCAGGACAAATCGTTAAAAAAAGTTCCAGCCGGGCAGACGCCGGTTTCGCGGCGCGAGTTGGCGGAGAAAATCATTGCCGACGCCCTGCCGGTCCGGTTTCAGGCGCAACTGCACAAAATCATCTGGCCGCCGGAACAGAGGGGAGTTTAGCGATTTACGATTTACGATTTACGATTTACGATGGCATTGGACATGTTCGAACGCGCGCCCATCGTAAATCGTCAATCGTAAATTGTGGCCGAAACTAAACAGATTCTCCGATTGCTTCGGGATTTTGAGTCGCGAAATGTCCTCTTTGTCGAAAAAGACGGTTCCTGGCCCGTCGTCTGGGAACGCGCCCGGGGTGCCGCGGTCTGGGATGCCAACGGGAAAAAGTACCTTGATTTGACCGCGGCGTTTGGTGTGGCCGCCGCCGGGCATGCCAACCGGCGCGTGGTAAAAGCCGGTCAGAGGCAACTGGCCCGGCTGCCTCATGCAATGGGTGATGTACACCCTCACGCGCGCAAGGCCGAACTCGCGCGCGAATTGAGCCGGATTACTTTCGGGCGATGGACAAGCCCTGGGGAACCGAAAACTAAAAATTCAAAACTCAAAACTGGAAAAACCATTTTCTCCAACTCCGGCTTCGAAGCCGTCGAATCCGCGCTCAAAACTGCCATGCTGGCCACCGGTAAGCCGGGGGTCATCGCCTTTTCCGGCGCTTATCACGGACTGGGCTACGGCGCGCTTAACGTGACGCACCGCGATTTTTTCCGCAGCCCATTCCATTACCAGCTTCGCGAATTTGGACATTTTGTACCGTTTCCGGCTGTAACGAACGAACTCTCTGCCGTGGAATGGGCAATCCGCCGGATTTTTCGACGTGAACGGATTGGAGCCATTCTAGCCGAACCGGTACAGGCGCGCGGCGGCATTAATGTCCCGCCGCCGGAATTTTTGCCGATGCTCCGCAAGCTCTGCGACGAACACCACGTATTGTTGATTCTCGACGAAATTTACACCGGGTTCGGCCGCACCGGAAAATGGTTTGCCTGTGAACACAGCGAGGTCGTGCCCGATCTGATCTGCCTCGGCAAGGCCTTGACCGGTGGCTTTCCTTTGTCCGCGTGTGTCGGGCGCGCAAATCTCATGGATGCCGCCTGGCCAAGGTCGCGCGGCGAAGCAATTCATACCAGCACCTTCCTGGGCAATCCGGTCGGTTGCGCCATGGCGCTGGCCCAGATCAAAGAAATCGAGCGCCGCAATCTGTGCCAAAGGAGCGCCGGACTGGGAAAATATTTGCTGAATGAGCTGGGTTCACTCCGCACCCCGCGTTCCGCACTCCGCATTTCTATCCGTGGTTTGGGCCTGATGGCCGGCGTCGAATTGCGACTGCCCGACAGCAAACCTGCGACCGATGTCACCATGCAAATCATCAAAATGATGTTGCTTCGAGGTTTCATTTTTTTGCCCGAAGGCGAACACGCCAACGTCATCAGCTTCACACCACCGTTGACCATCACCAAGGCGGAATTGGCGAAAACGGTCAAAGCACTCGCCGAGATTTTGACCACGGATGGACACGGATAAATACGGATTGAACACCGTAGTGCGCGACTTCGCTTTCTCCCTCTCCACCAGCGGAGTTGTCGCAGGACCGGGGTGAGGTAACGCGTAAAACTAAATCCCCTCGCCCTGTCCCTCTCCCCGCTTGGGCGGGGCGAGGGAATAGAACTTATTCATCGCATCGTTTTTATCCGTGTCCATCCGTATTCATCCGTGGTTAAATTCTGCCGGTGAAACTGTCCGAAATGCGGGAACTGCTGGCGGCGCGCGGGATACGACTCACGAAATCCCTCGGACAGAATTTTCTGCACGATGCCAACCAACTGCGGCGAATCATCGAGGCCGCTGAATTATCAAAGATCGACAAAGTCCTCGAAATCGGGCCGGGGCTGGGGCCGCTCACGGAATTGCTTCTGGAAAATGCGGGCGCAGTTCTGGCGATTGAGAAAGACGCCCGGCTCGTGGAGTTTTTGCGTGAAAGAAACATACCCCTCGCCCAGTCCCTCTCCCCGCCCGGCGGGGAGAGGATGTCCGACAGGACGGGTGAGGCGAAATTTGAACTGCTCCATGCCGATGCATTGGAATTTCTAAAACGCGAGCAACGCAATTGGAACGATTGGAAATTGGTCGCCAATTTGCCGTATTCGGTCGCCTCGCCGATTCTGGTGGAACTGGCCGGTGGAGCTCGCGCGCCCAAAAAAATCGTGGCCACGCTTCAGCTGGAAGTGGCGCAACGTCTCATGGCCAAGGCCGGTGAGAAAGATTACGGCGTACTCACATTGCTGGTGCAACTCGATTATGAGCCGCGCAGCTCCTTCAAGGTTCCGAAAAGCTGTTTTTTCCCGGAACCGGACGTGGATTCGGCCTGCGTGGTTCTGGATCGCCGTACCGTACCCCTTTTACCGGAAAGCCACCGCAAGATGTTTGTGAAAATTGTGAAGCGTGCCTTTTCCCAGCGGCGAAAGATGATGCTTAAATTGCTGCGCGAAGACTGGCCCGTGGAAAAATTAGAGAAGGCCTTTGCCGGACAGAAAATCTCACCGCAGGACCGGGCGGAGAAACTGAGTTTGAATCATTTTGTTCATTTGACAGAGGAACTTTTATCGTAACCGCATTTGTGAAAATGCGCCATTTCGCCGATTAACATCAGCGGCTTCAAAACCATGAACGAAGAAATATTCGATGTCGTCAACGAGCGCGACGAGGTGATTGACCGCAAGCCGCGCCGCGATGTGCATCGGCTGGGTCTGCTCCACCGCGCTATTCACGTGCTCGTGTTTAATTCGCGCGGCGAAGTTTTTCTTCAGAAACGTTCGATGGCCAAGGACCGGGAGCCGGGCAAATGGGATTCCTCGTCCTCCGGCCACGTGGATTCGGGTGAGAATTATGACGCCTGTGCGGTGCGCGAATTGCGCGAGGAAATTGGACTGATTGTCCCAAAAACGCCCGAATGTTTGTTCAAAATCGACGCGTCTGCGGAGACGGATCATGAATTCGTCCGCGTTTACCGCTGCGATGCCGAAGGGCCATTCCACTTGCATCCGGAAGAAATCGACAAGGGCGAATGGTTTGCGCCGGAAGCGGTTACGCGTTGGGTGAGGGAGAAACCCGAAGACTTCGCGAGCGCGTTTCGGTTGGTTTGGTCGAAGTCGCAGTCTGTTTCCTCCTCGTCCGCGTCCGCGTAATCGAAAAGTTACCGGGGACGAGAACGCGAAGGAGGGCGAGGACGATTTTTTGGGGGTCGGCACGAGGTTTGCTCCTTTACTTGCGCCAAAAATAGAGTAGTAATTCAGCTATGCAAAATTTTTTGGTTCCAATTGTGGTTGAGCAGACCGGACGGGGCGAGCGGACGTGGGATATTTACTCGCGCCTGCTGGTGGACCGCATCATTTTTCTCGGTACGGCGGTGGATGACACGGTTTCCAACATCATCATTGCCCAGTTGCTTTTCCTTCAGATGTCCGATGCCAAGAAGGACATTCATCTTTATATCAATTCGCCGGGCGGCAGTGTCACCTCCGGGCTGGCGATTTACGACACGATGCAATTTCTCACGTGTGACGTGAATACCTATTGCATCGGCCAGGCGGCGAGCATGGCGGCGGTGCTGCTGGCGGCGGGGGCCAAAGGCAAACGCTATGCCCTGCCGAACGCCCGCATCCTGATTCACCAGCCGTGGGGCGGAGTACAGGGCCAGGCCAGTGACATCAGCATCCAGGCGAAGGAAATTTTAAGACTCAAGGACCGGCTCAACGAAATTCTCGGCAAACATTGCGGACGCAAAGTCGACGACGTCATGCGCGATACCGACCGCGACCGTTTTATGTCCGCCGACGAAGCCAAGGAGTATGGCCTCGTGGATCAGGTTGTGCAGTCGCGCAAGGAGATCGTTGGTTTGGCGGAAAAGACCTCAGTGAATGTCTAAAATCGTAAATCGCAAATTATAAATCAAAAATCGAGAATGGCCCGACCCAACCAACTCACCATGTGCAGCTTCTGCGGCAAATCGCACGCGGAAGTGCGCAAGCTGATTGCCGGGCCGGGCGTTTACATTTGCGACAACTGCATCATCCTTTGTAAGAACGTCCTCGACCGGGAACTCGAACTGCAGGACCAGAAAAAGCAGCCAAAATTCACGGTTCCCAAACCCGCCCAAATCAAACGGCAACTGGACCTGTATTGCGTCGGCCAGGATCACGCCAAGAAAACGCTGGCGGTCGCGGTTCACAATCATTACAAGCGCATCCAGCAGGAGCCGGAGGGCGGATTCGTCTCTGGCAAGACCAAACATGCCGGCGTGGAAATCGAGAAGAGCAATATTTTGATGATCGGCCCGACCGGTTCCGGCAAAACGCTGCTCGCGCGCAACCTGGCCAAGGTTCTGGATGTGCCATTCGCCATTGCCGACGCCACGACGCTTACGGAAGCCGGTTACGTGGGTGAGGACGTGGAGAACATCATCTTACGGTTGCTGCAAAATGCGGATTATGATGTGAAGCGCGCCCAGCGCGGCATCGTTTATATCGACGAGATCGACAAGATCGCGCGCAAGGCGGAAGGCCCGTCCATCACGCGCGACGTTTCCGGCGAAGGCGTGCAACAGGCGCTGCTGAAAATCCTTGAAGGGACAGTCTGCAATGTGCCACCCCAGGGTGGCCGGAAGCATCCGCAGCAGGAATACATCCGTGTGGACACGACGAACATTTTATTCGTCTGCGGCGGGGCGTTTGTCGGCCTGGAAAAAATCATTCAACGCCGATTGGGCCGGCACACCATGGGTTTTGGCGCCATCGGCGAGGTGCAAAAGAACGGCCAGACGGCGCGCAGCCAGATTTTACAGCATACCGAGCCGGAAGATCTGCTGGACTATGGTTTCATTCCCGAGTTTGTTGGTCGCCTGCCGGTGGTAACCACGCTGATGGAATTGACCGAAGACCAACTGGTATCCATTCTCGCCGACACCAAAAACGCGCTGACGAAGCAATTTGCCAAGCTGATGGCAATGGAAGGAGTGGAACTCGAGTTCACGCCCGATGCCTTGCGTGAACTGGCGGTGGTGGCACTGAAAAAAGGCACCGGCGCGCGGGCGTTGCGTGGCTTGATCGAAAGGTTGATGCTCGACGTGATGTACGATGCGCCTGAAAGCGGCGACGTCGTCCACGTGAAAATCTCGCGAGCGGTCGTGCTGGGGGAAACCCAACCCATCGTGCGGCGCAAGCCGGACATGGAAGCGGCCTAGCAAATTACGCTTTACGATTTCGGATTTACGATTGAAGCCGGATTTCAGGGCAGGCTCCTGAATTAGAATCACTCTCCGAACCTTTTGTTCCCAGATTCCAACATTCTGAACGGCGCTGAAAAAGGAGGGATACCAGTCGTTTTTACTTGCAGGCCGGAGCGATTTCGTGAGTTTAAGGGGCACTTGAATGAATTTGCCGTCCGCCAAAGTCGCCAATTCCGGATCGCTGGTCACGGAAAGCCCGATTCGTGATTTGGAGGCCATCATCCGCTCGCGCACTCCGCTGATTGTCGTCGAGACCGGCGAGGAGCCGCAGATCGTCCAAATGGTGCGGCAAATTGCCAGCCGTTTTCAATGGAAAGCTTATCGCTGGACGGTGACGGAAGGTTTGCAGGCGTTTGATCCTTGCGACCAGCCGATGCAGTCGGTTGTCAAATCGCAGGAGGTTTTAAGTTATATTAAAAACTCCGCGACCCATTCGCTGTTTGTGCTTCTGGATTTCCATCCGTATCTGGACGACGCGGTGGTGGTCCGGTATTTGAAAGACATTGCCCTGACGTATTCGCGCCACTATTCAACGGTGGTCTTGGTGGGCTCGACCATGCCGGTGCCGCCGGAGCTGCAGCCGTTCGCCGCGCGGTTTCGCCTGCCGTTGCCGTCCGCCGATGAAGTCCGGGGCATCGTTTATGACGTGGCCGCCGACTGGGGCGCGGAACACGGCAAACGCGATGTCCAGACCACCAACAAGGCGGTGGATTTGCTGGTGCGGAACCTGGTGGGTCTTACCACCACGGATGTCCGCCGCCTGGCACTGAAGGCCATAAACGACGACGGCGTCATTTCCGAATCGGAAATGCCCGAAGTCATGCGGGCGAAATATGAATTGCTCGGACGCGACGGCGTTTTGGCTTTTGAATATGAAACCGTGCAATTCTCGGAAATCGGCGGCATGCAGCGGCTGCGAAACTGGCTGAACGTGCGCAAGGATTTTTTGCTCGGCGACGCCGATACGCAACTCGACCCGCCGCGCGGCGTGTTGCTGTTGGGTGTGCAGGGTTGCGGCAAAAGTCTCATGGCCAAGGCCGCCGCCGCGATTTTTGGCGTGCCGCTGTTGCGGCTCGATTTCAGCGTGCTATACAACAAGTACTACGGCGAAACCGAACGCAATTTGCGCAAGGCCTTTGAGACCGCCGAAGTCATGTCGCCGTGCGTCCTGTGGATGGATGAAATAGAAAAGGGCGTAGCTGTGCAGGAAGACGATGACGGCCTGTCCCGCCGGATTTTGGGAACGTTCCTGACCTGGCTGTCCGAGCGCAAAAGACCGGTTTTCGTGGTGGCCACCGCCAACGACATCATGCGCCTGCCGGCGGAACTGGTGCGCAAAGGCCGCTTCGATGAAATTTTCTTCGTGGATTTGCCGGCGGCGGAGAACCGCCGGGACATTTTGCAGATTCACCTGCGCAAACGGTTGCTGGAGCCGGCGCAATTTGAGCTGGACGCGCTCGTGGAAGCCACGAAGGGTTTTTCGGGCTCGGAAATCGAACAAGCCATTGTGTCGGCGATGTACACGGCCCACGAGCAGGGGCACGGCCTGACGCAGGCCGATTTGCTCGCCGAAATCCAGCAGACCCGTCCCTTGTCGGTGGTCATGCGGGAAAAGATTCAGGAAACCCGCGATTGGGCATCCGATCGCACCGTGCCCTGTGATTAAATCATCGCGCGAAAATCTGGCGGATGACGTCCTCGATCGGCACTTCCTGGATGTCAATGTCGGTCACCGGCAGTTCGTCGAGCAATGATTTGCAGACGGCAATCACGCGGTCACGCTTGACCTTGAGTGTGAGGGAGCTGGGATCCTTTTCCACCACTTCGCCGTATCGCGCCAGGCTTTCGGCCGGCTGCGCATCCGCATTGGCACATTGAATCGTGACGAATTTGAAATCGGCGAAGCGGTCCACAATCTCGTCCAGCCGGCCGTCAAAGAAGATTTTGCCGCGGTCAATGATAATCACGCGCTGGCAGAGCGCCTGGATGTCGGCCATGTAATGGCTCGTTAGCAGAATCGTGGTTTTCTGCTCGGCGTTGTGGCGGCGGATGAACTCGCGGACGGTTTTTTGTGAAACGACGTCCAGTCCGATGGTCGGTTCGTCGAGGAAAAGCACCTTGGGCTGGTGTAACAACGACGCTATGAGTTCCATTTTCATCCGTTCACCAAGGGAAAGTTCACGCACGCTGACATTGAGCTTGTCCTTGACGGCGAGCAATTCACTCATTTCAGCGACGGTGCGTTCGCAGCGGTCGGCCGGAATGCCATAGATTTTCGCATTCAACTCCAGCGATTCGCGCGCCGGCAGGTCCCACCAAAGCTGGTTTTTTTGACCCAGCACGAGTGCGAACTGGCGGCGGTATCCGTCGGCGCGTTCCCAGGGCGTGTAACCGAGGACCTTGGCCGAACCGCTCGTGGGATAAAGCAGGCCGGCGAGCATTTTGAGCGTGGTAGTCTTGCCGGCGCCGTTCGGTCCCAGGAAACCCACCAGTTCGCCGGGTTCAATCCGGAAATGCACCTCATTGACGGCAACGGTTTGTTCATATTGACGGTGGAAAAGTCCTTTTACCGCGCCCGCAAAACCGGGTTGTTTCTTGTAGGTGTGAAAAGCCTTGGTCAGGCCGTTGACTTCAATGACCGGCATGACGGAAGTGTCGAGTGATGAACGAAAAGTGTCGAGTGCGGAATCAGCGCATCAACTGCTTTTCGAGATAATGGACGACCTGGCGGACATTGGCGTCCACTTCCATGCGGTCCTTCACCAGGCGGCAGGCGTGGAGGACGGTGCCGTGGTCGCGGCCGCCAAACGCCTCGCCGATGGTGTTGAGCGAACTTTCCGTCATCTGGCGCGAGAGGTACATGGCGACCTGCCGCGGGAAGGCGATGTTTTCCGGGCGGCGCTTGCTGGTCATGTCGGCCAGGCGGATGTCAAAGTGTTCGGCGACCCGTTTCTGGATGACTTCGATGCTGATGGAGAGCCGGCCTTCCTCATGGAGGATTTCGCGCAACAGACCTTCGACCACCTCAATCGTCAGCTTCTTGCCGGTGAGCGAGGCGTACGAAGCAACCCGGATGAGCGCGCCTTCGAGCCGCCGGACGTTCGTGCGGATGCGGCTGGCGAGGAAGTTCAGGATATCCTCCGGCAGGGTGACCCCCATGAGTTGCGCTTTCTTATTCAGGATCGCCAGGCGCATTTCGATGTCAGGCGGTTGCAAATCGGTGACCAGACCCCATTCAAAGCGGGACACCAGACGGTGCTCGAGATTCTGAATTTCGCTGGCCGGGCGGTCGCAGGTGAGCACGATCTGTTTGTGCGCCTCGTGCAATGCGTTGAACGTGTGGAAGAACTCCTCCTGAATCCGCTCCTTGCCTGCCAGGAACTGAATGTCGTCGATCAACAGCACGTCGGTTTGCCGGTACTTCTTGCGGAACCGGGCCAGTTGGTTGTTTTGAATGCCGTCAATGTACTCGTTCGTGAACTTCTCGGAAGAGAGATAGGCCACACGCGCACTTTTTTTGTTGCTGGCGACATACTGGCCGATGGCATGGAGCAAATGGGTTTTACCGAGGCCGACCCCGCCATAAAGGAACAGTGGATTATAGGATTTACCGGGGGCCTGGGCGACGGCCAGGGCGGCGGCGTACGCAAAATTGTTATTGTTGCCGACGACAAAGGTCTCGAAGGTGTTTTTGGGATTAAAACTGATATCGCCGTTGTGAATGATCCGTTCGTGACTGGTCTCGGCGGTCCGGGCTGCTCTGCCTGTGGGGGCGGCGGCGGCCGGGAGCGCCTGGGCGCTGCCGCCAGCGATGATCTTGAATCTTACCTGCAACTGCCGTCCGGCGGCAACCGTCAGGGCGTCCTGCAAGAGGCTGAGATAATTGTCCTTAAGCCAGACCTCGCAGAATTCGTTGGCCACCTCCAGGGTGACGTGGCTGGGATCCACCGCGTTGGCGCGCAACGGTGCAAACCACATGTTGTAAGTGTCCGCATTCAACCGGGTACGAATGTGTTCCCGCGCTGAATTCCAAATTTTTTCGGCCGAAAGCTGCATTTGCGTTTTGTCAAAAAGCCCGTTTTTCAAGCGTTTTATTCACCTGGCCCTAAAATTGGCGTTTGACCTCGCCCGCCATGCTCACTTCTCCAACTTCAAACCTGACGATTCCCTGAATCAATGAATCCCACGCGTTTGTTAAATGAAACCGCCGGTTGACCATTAACATAACACGTTGATTTGTATAATCTTAAAAACAAAATAAGTTCAAATCCTGATTTTACGCCTTTAACAACCTTTGAATCCTCACGACCCGCTTGTGCTTACGCGAACTTTTTACGCGATTGTGCCGGACGTTTCTAGGACAACATATTAACTTTTGTTCACGAGTTATTCACAGCCCGGTCAACCCATCCCGATCGTCCATTTTTCATCGTTCATCCCTTTAAATCAAAAATCCGAGCCGCCAACAAGAAAAAGTAATTTGTCCTCGCACCGGTCCGCTTCAGCCATCCTTCAAACCGCCTGTTCCCCCGTTTCGCCGGTGCGGATGCGAACGATATCCTGAATGGAACTGACAAAAATCTTTCCGTCGCCAATCTTGCCGGTCTTGGCCGCTTTAATAATGGCCTCCACGGCGGCATTCACCAGGGAATCGGTCAATACCACTTCCAGTTTGATTTTGGGTAGAAAGTCCACGACATATTCACTGCCCCGGTAGATCTCGGTGTGCCCCTTTTGCCGGCCAAACCCTTTCACTTCGGCCACCGTCATGCCGGCCACGCCCAGGGCGTTCAGCGCTGATTTTACGTCTTCCAGCTTGAAAGGTTTGATGACGGCCTCAATCTTCTTCATGCGCTTTCCTCTCTCTTGCCTCGCAGACCGATATTAACAGCACCTTCGGTCGTGTAAACAGGAATCTTTGCGTTGTAGGTCCCCATCCACTGAAAAATCGATTCAAATGATTCCCAAAACCGTCATCACGCACCAGCCACTTATGGGGAACTGGCCGTAAAGAATGATTGCTTATACTTTCAGTAGTCTTGTTGACACAAATAAGTCTTTATGATTTAGTACTGCCAAGGTGC
>Ga0335078_10005993_pt1 | contig 17992 bp, 15 predicted proteins | sample Lox_Sample_32_FD_206711 | JGI IMG/M metagenome (GOLD analysis project Ga0335078, IMG submission 206711) | Soil microbial communities from Loxahatchee National Wildlife Refuge, Florida, United States - Lox_Sample_3.2 | ecosystem: Environmental > Terrestrial > Soil > Wetlands | place: USA... | reverse complement strand
GGGCCGGTGGCGCGCCCCGAGCGGCCGACGTAGCCCACGATCTGGCCGCGGATGACGTGTTGTCCGGCCACGACCGCCGAGGCCGAAAGATGGCCGTAAACCGACACGACATCGTGACCGTGGTCGATGACCACCTGGCGTCCGTAGCCGGAGCCCATCGACTCATCGAGCACGTTGCCGTCGGCGGTGGCGCGCACCGGCGTTCCATAAGGCGCGGAGATGTCGATGCCGGCGTGGAACGCTCCTTCGCCGTTGAACGGGTCCTCGCGCTCGCCAAAGCTCGAGGTCACAACTCCTTCGATCGGCCACATATCCGGCGCGTCGGCCAGGGTCGCCCAGTCACCCAGGAAATTCGGCGTCAGGCCGCCTTCGAGCGCGCGGGAGACGCGTCCGGAGAGCGCGTCGGTGCGGAGGGCATACAGCTGGTCGATGGATTGCTTGATCTGCTGCTGATTGACGTCGTCCGCCGCGGCAAGCGTGTGCGGTGTGGGCGCAGCGGCAATGCTGGCGGCGCTGGGATGGGCTGCCTGCCGGGCAAGGCGGGTTTGCCGCAGACCGTAGAGAGCGGTAACCTCGTTGGCCAGCGCGCCGAGCGACGCTACCTGCACGTCGCGATCGTGGGCAATCTGCGCCATCTGCCGGTAGTCATTGCGCAGCCTCTCGCGGTCCTGGCGAACCTGGTTGAAACTCTCGGTCTTGAGCAGCATGCGCGTGTATGAACCGGCCAGCCCGACAATGGTGAATGCACCTACCAGCGCGGCCGCGACAAAGGCGTAGGCGTAATGCAGCGGAAGCGGAATCTTGCGGAGCCGGCCGTCCTTTTCCCGAGCAACAAAGAGGATGTAATAGCGCTTGCGCAGCATCGGCACCTCTTGTTCCCGCGCGCTGCGGCCGTCGCGTAACGGGAACGGAAAAATCGCAAGGCAGAGGGATCGAGAAACCCCTCAAAAATCATCAGATTAGCTGCCCGATGGGGCGCCCTCTGTGAATCAGTCTGTTCAGGCTAACAAAGCACCCTCCGATGGGTCAACGCAAACCGAAGCCTCAACCCTTCCCAAAGTTTGGCCTATTCTCAATTTGTGGCAGCAAAGCGAACCCAAGCCGAAGGCGCCAAATGGCCAAGCGAACTGGCCCTGCTACGCCAGATTCGAAGCCGGGCGCGTCGCGGTGCCGCCGTGCGCCTGGGCATCGGAGACGACTGCGCGCTCCTCCGCATGCGGACGGGCGAAGAAATAGCCGTCACCACCGATTTGTCCATCGCCGGCCGTCATTTCCGGTTCGAATCGCATCCTCCCGAATCGGTCGGCCACCGCGCGCTGACGCGCGGCCTCAGCGATCTTGCCGCGATGGGAGCTCGTCCGCTTGCCGCCTTTCTTTCGTTGGGCTTACCGCGCGACCTGACCGTCCCGGGCAAACCCGGTTCAGGCAGTTGGATGAGCCTGTTTCTCGATGGGCTGCTTCGACTCGCGGACGCGTATCGGGTGCCGCTCGCCGGAGGAGATCTGGCGGAGTCGCCCGCGATAGTGGCCGACATTGTGCTGGTTGGCGCGGTGCCGCGCGGGCGGGCGCTGCTACGCTCGGATGCGCACCCCGGCCACCTGCTCTACGTGACGGGCGCTCTCGGCGCGGCAGCAGCGGGATTTGCGCGGCTGCCGGGGCTCAAAGAAGAACTTCCAAGAAATATTGAGGGTGCGCTGAAGGCGCATCTTTTTCCACAGCCGCGCGTGGCGCAGGGCGAGTGGCTGCAGCGCCGCGGGTTGGCCACGGCGGCAATCGATCTGAGCGACGGATTGTCGACCGATCTCACCCACCTTTGCGAGGAGTCGCGCGTGGCGGCGGAAGTCGATGCCGCGGCGTTGCCGATCCATCACGATGCGAATCTGGAGCAGGCGCTGCACGGCGGCGAGGACTACGAGTTGCTCTTCGCCGCCAGGCCTTCGACGCGAATACCGCGATCGATTGCCGGCGTATCGATCACGAAGATCGGGCGAGTGGTGAAGCCGATGGCAGACCGGCCGACGGTGGCGCTGATTACCGGGCGTGGCTCGGAAGCATTGGAAGCGCGCGGGTGGGAGCATTTTGCCTGAAGGGGAAGCTTTCAGAATTGGCCGTTGGACGGGACATTGACCGGGGGACCGGAATAATGGACGTGCACGAGCCGCCAGCTCTTTTGGGGCAACTTCACGTAGACCTGGCTCTCCCGGCCGGTGGTATGGACCGGCGAGCCGTTGCTGCGCATCGTAGCCACAAAGTCCCAGTCGAATTCGACAACCGCAGCGTTCCCGTAAACGTGGATGGCGATCTCGCTGGAGCTCTTGAGCGTTCGTTTTGAAAAGGTCTGGCACATCAGCCTGGTGTAGACCTCGGAGGCGATCTCGTCCCGACCGAGTTCGTGGCCAACAGGATTGATGAAGGAGACGTACGGCGAAGTCAACCAGACAGTGGCGCCGAGGGTCGGATCGGCCGCATCGATCGACTGCATGTAACGCTGGACCAGGGCGCGGATCTGGGCTTGGTCGTCGGGATTATGGCTGGCCTGCCCGGTTTGTGCGCAGGAGATCGCTGCAGCGCACCCCATAACGAGAGAAGCCACGGAAGCAGCAAGGTATCTGGAACGCATCATCCCTCCGGAGCCCGGCGCCACCGCAATTTTCGGGCCGGATGCTCAGTAGCCTATTGTGAACTGCTCGCGGATGTGCTGGGGTTTCTCAAGTTCATCCACCAGGGCGATGGCGTAGTCCTCGGCCGAAATCAGGCTGTCGCCGTTGGCGTCAGTCAGCAGTTGCGTTCCGGCCAGCCGGAATTTGCCGGTCCGCAGGCCGGGTTGGATCAGCCCCGCAGGGCTGAAATAGGTCCAATCGAGATTCGCGGATTTCAGCAGCGCCAGAGCTTCGCGATGAGCGAGGGCGATCGTCTTCCATTCGGCGGGGAATCCCGGAGCATCGACGGCCTGGAGTCCCGGGGCGATCTCGAGGCTGCCCGCGCCTCCCACCACGATGAGACGGCGCACGCCTGCCGTTGCCAGGCCGGAGAGCAATGAGTGTGTCGCAGCCCACAGCGCGGCCGAGTCGTCGCGCGGCGGGGCGTAGGCGCTGATCGCCGCTTCCCTGCCCTTCGAGGTTGCCGCAACCGTAGCCGGGTCGAGCATGTCGCCCAAAACGATATAGGCGCCCAGTGCGGTCACCCGCTCGGGGTTGCGCACCACGGCCGTGACCGTGTGCCCGCGGTGAAGCAGTTCCTTGAGAATGCGGCTGCCGATCATGCCCGATGCACCGTAGAGGACGACGTTCATGGGGGAGTCTCCTGGTGGTTCTTCGCGACGTTGGCGGAACGGCCTGCGAGGACAAATATGAAAATCGAAAACCTAGTACAACTTCAATTCCGGAAAATCCTGTGCATATACTTTGGGATCAAAGGTGAACAAGCGGTCAGCTTGAACCATGGCATGTGCGCCGATCAAAAAGTCAGCCAGCAAGCGCCTTGGTGCTGCGCCGAACGAACGTCTTCGCCGATTCGCATACCGCGCGAATCGCTGGCCCGTTTCCACCCAGACCTGCCCTTGAATCTTCTCATCGATTGCGATACCGGTGTCGTCGCAGAATTCTCGGACGCTCGCTGCTGTAGCGCCCGGGTAGGCCAACAGCTCTGCAAAGACAAACGGCGAGATGAGCAATGCGCCTTCATGCATCGCGGCATTTAGGCGCTCCGAGGCTTTCACCGCCGTGGGCGCACCGGACCAAATCGACGAAATAATGTTCGAATCGACCGCGGTCTTCACTTTCCTGCCTTTTCCTGAGATTTCCTGGCAGGAGGATCGTCATCCCGAAGTTCCCGGACCCAGGCATTGATCTCTTTTTGCGAAGAAAAGGCCGGTATCGACCCGATGTACTTGGCAAAGGGGTTCTTTCCGGTTCGCAGCGGCCTGAGGATGGTTCGCCCTCCTTCGAAGACGAATTCCACCTGATCGCCTTCCTTCACCCCGAGGCGCCGGCGAACTTCAACGGGAACCGTGACCTGGCCTTTGCTGCTGATGGTGCTTGTCGCCATCCTTTACCTTCTCCCTTTACGTAAAGAATTGTATACTTGAAGCCGCAGGGTGTCGAGGATGCGCCGGCATGCTTCGCCTTGCGACTATCATCATCTCAGCCATGAACTCCAGGAACGCCAGGGTTCGCTTTGCGCCGTCGCCCACCGGGCTGCTGCACGTGGGCAACGCGCGCACGGCGCTCTACAACTGGCTGTTTGCGCGCCGCGCCGGCGGCAGCTTCGTTCTGCGCATCGAGGATACCGATCTCGAGCGCTCCGAAATGCGCTACGAGGACCAGCTCATCGAGGACCTGCGCTGGCTAGGGCTCGATTGGGACGAAGGGCCGGCGGGGACTGGCCGTCCAGGCGAGGTTCCCGACGCCGAGATCGGAGCCTTCGGTCCTTATCGCCAATCGGAACGGCTCCACATCTACGCCGAGCACACCGAGCGGCTGCTGGCCGAAGGCAAGGCCTACCGCTGCTTTTGCACCACGGAAGAACTCGAGGCCGAGCGGGCGCGCGCTACAGCCGAGCACCGGACCCATGTCTATTCGGGCCGTTGCCGGCATTTGAGCGCGGCCGAGATCGAGCGGAATCTTGCCGACGGAAAGCACTGTGCTGTGCGACTCAAGATCGCGGACCATCCATTACGCTTCCACGACCTGGTGCGCGGCGCGGTGGAGTTTGCGCCCGAAGCGGTCAGCGACCCGATCCTGATGCGTTCGGCAACGGGCAACTCGGCCGGACTTCCCGTCTACAACTACTCCGTGGTCATTGACGACGCGCTGATGCAGATCACGCACGTGATCCGCGGCGACGACCACATCTCGAACACACCGCGCCAGGTGGCCATCTACGAGGCATTCGGATGGCCGCTGCCCGAGTTCGCCCATCTCTCCACGATTCTTGGCTCCGACCGCGAGCGGCTCTCCAAGCGCCACGGGGCCACTTCGATCCGGACATTCCGCGAGATGGGCTATCTGCCCGAAGCGCTGGTCAATTATCTGGCGCTGCTGGGATGGGGCGCGGAAGACGGAAAGACGGAGACGTTCTCCCTCGACGAGTTGACGCGGGCCTTCTCGCTCGAGCGCGTCACACCCTCTCCGGCGGTCTTCGATTTCAACAAGCTCAACTGGCTGAACCGTCACTATCTGAAGCAGGTGTCGGCGGAGAGGCTCGCAGAGCTGGCATGGGGCTACTTTCAGGATCGTCTGCCGCCGCGCGAAACCGCTGCGGAGGCCGTCCGGACCTGGTTCGATCGGCTGCTCGCGCTGCTTGTCCCTGCCGTCGATCGTCTCGACCAACTCCCTGTGAAGGCGGCATACCTGTTCGGCTTCGAGCCCGATGCGGCCCGCGCCGTCGAGGAGAACTCCGCTGTGCTTTCGGTCGACTCGGCCCGTACCGTGCTCGCCGAGTTTGCCGACCGGGTGCGCGCCCACGCGGGACCGGCTCGCCCCGACGACTTCAAGCGCTGGATGAACGAAGTGAAGGCAGCGACGGGCGCCAAAGGTCCCGAGTTGTTCCATCCGGTGCGCATCGCCCTCACCGGTGCGCACTCCGGGCCGGAATTCGACAAGCTGCTGCCGCTCATCGAAGACGGCGCCGTGCTGGGGCTGGGGATTCCCTGCGTCAGCGAGCGAGTCGAGCGGTTCGTCGGAGTGTGACCGCGATGACCGACATCTGCTGGATCGAGGGCAATCCGCCGGTGACGCTAGCCATTGTGTTGCGTCCGCGTGGGGGCGATTGGCTTGCCGATGAAATGGGGCGTATCCGGCGCAGCGGGATCCAGATGCTGGTGTCGCTTCTGGAGGACGAGGAAGCCGGATGGCTCGGACTTGAGGATGAGCCGGCGCTGGCCGAGCAGGCAGGGATGGAGTTCGCTTCGTTTCCCATCCGCGATACGCAGGTTCCGCCTGACCGCGCCGCGTTCCGGCATTTTGTTGCCGGGCTGGCGAACCGGCTGCGGCATGGCGAGCGGATCGGAGTGCATTGCCGGGGCAGCATCGGCCGCTCGACCGTCATGGCCGCAGCAACGCTCATCCACATTGGATGGAAGGCCGATGCAGCGCTCACCGCGATCGAGAGAGCGCGCGGCTGCGCGGTGCCCGATACGGAAGAGCAGCGGCGCTGGATTCTGGCCTATGAGGCGCGACCGTGAGCGAGCCGGTCGTCGACTTCAGCTTTGCCCACCATTGGCACGCGGAAATTCTATCCTCGCGACCGGCCATTTTGCCGGCACGGCGATATGTCTATCCACAGCAGGTGGAAGAGATCGAGCGCGGCGCGCTGGAGGTGCTGATTCGCGCCGGCGCGCGGGAGGGCGGGGGCCTGGCAGATCCGGGCTTTAGCCCGGACACCGCTCCGCACCCTTCGACCGGGGCTTCAGCCCCTGTGCGGGAGGGTACGGGCTTTAGCCCGTACATCAGCGACTCAGATGAACAAGGGGCTTCAGCCCCTGCAACTGCTGCATCTCAACCGCCACAGCCTTTCCTCGCCACCTGCGCTGTCGGCTTTCTGGATCCCATCGTTCCCACCGGCGTCTGGTCCTGCCCCAATCCGCGCGAGATCTGTGCCGTCTCCGGCGGCTACGCCTATCTGATCGATACAACCGCACCGGAACGATTCACGATGATCGCGTTTCGACCTGTGCTTGGGATTCGGCCGGCAACTGAGGAAGGCTTGCTGCTTTTCGTCGGCCATCACGCTATTCTCGCGTGGGGCAAAGAGGGTCGGGCGTGGCAATCGGAGAAGCTCTCCGACGAAGGCGTGACCATTACCGGGATCGAATCCGGCGTGCTGCGCGGGCTGGGCTGGAAGATGAAGACGGATAAGGAGACGGAGTTTGCGATGGATCTACGCAATGGACGACTGCTCACCCTCGAATCTTAGGTCTCGATGCGCACAGGTCGAGCCTCTGCGATATCGATCCTGAGTGCCGATCCACTGGATGATGGTGTTGACCATGGAGTCCAGGTCGGATAAGCTCGCGTCGAGACTTGCTCCCCGGAAGACATGAATCAGACCAACGAAGCGCTTGCCTTGGCCCTTGTCCGCACCTGGGTCGACGCCATTAATCGAAGTGACGTGGAAGGCGAGCTTGCGTGTTGGCACGCTGAATGCGAATACACCATTGTCGCCACGGGAACGACTACGCGGGGAATTGAAGCACTTCGCCGAGGCGGAATTGCCTCGGCTGCCGTGATCGGCGATCAGCCCAGCTCCGGTCGAAAGCAAATTACCAATCTATTTGCGGCGGGGGATTGGGCGTGCGTCGAATACGACGTGACGGCGACGTTGCAGGGGCCGATCGAGATCGGCGGCAGCACCCTCATTCCGGCAGGAACCAGCCGTCCGCTCAGGACCAAAGTCTGCATTGTTCTTCATATCCGCGACGGGAAATTCGATTGTGCGCGAGAATACTTCGATGTCTACGGTATGGCCAGGCAAACAGGCATCGATCCTGCAATCGTTTCAGCCATATATTCATCATGGGCACAGACCGACCCTGCCGGTTGATTTCCCAGCCGCCGGTCAAAGAGAGTATTCATCCATCGCGGCGAGATCTTGCGCCAGGAACGCCAGATTCAGGGAATCCCACGAGAATCTACTTATCCATCAGTCGATCGACACTGTACTTCCCCGCCCCGCCGAGAATCAGCATGGCCATCGCTCCCAGATAGAGCAGCATCGCCTCGCCATGGTCGCCCTGAGGGCCGAAGACGGCGAAGTGATGCACAAAAACCAGCGCGACGAAGATGTTGATGAAGCAGACCAGAGCTGCCCATCGGGTCGCGAAGCCCACGATAATGAGCAGCGTGCAGATGCCGTCGGAAAGCGTGGCAAACAGCAGGCTGGGCAGCACTCCGATGTGCAGCGGGTTGGGAAAGAAGGCCAGCATGTGCTGAAAGCGGAAAAGCTTTTCGGTGCCATGTTTCAGGAAGAGCGGAATTGCGGCGATGAGCCGCAGCGCCAGCAGACCGCAATCGACCTTGCGCGAAAAGAAACTCATCAGCAGGAATCGTTTCAGCATGGTCCCCTCAATTCCAATCCACCTCCGCATGGGCAGCAGAGAAATGGAGCACAAATCGCCTGAGCCTTGATGTTGGGGAATTCTACGCCATCGGCCTTGCTTTCAGATAAGCTCGGAGGTGACATTCCATGCCCAAGCGAACTGAAGACTCGCCCTTAACCCGCGTCACCGAGATCGCGCTTGCGCTGCCCGAGTCCTCGCGTCTCATTCACGATTCGCATGCGCAGTTTCTCGTCCGCAAGAAGACCTTTGCGTATTTCCTCGACAACCACCATGGCGACGGCATCGTCTCGATTGCCTGCAAGGTCATGCCGGGCGAGAACAAGGCGCTGGCCGGGGCACAGCCGCGCCGGTTCTATCTGCCCGCCTACATCGCATCGCGCGGCTGGGTGGCGCTGCGGCTCGATACCGGCAAGGTAGACTGGCGCGAAGTGAAGGATCTGCTGCAGTGCAGCTATTCGCTGGTGGCTCCGAAGAAGCTGGCTGAACAAGCGCGGATCGACGGCTGAGCCGCAACGAATCGCGGGCGCAAACCCCTCGTGATTTCGTTCCGCGGATTTTGACTGTCCGCACCGCGCCTTCACTCATCCCCGATTCCCCCAACTCCATCACAAAGGCATTGATCCGGCGATTCGGGCTATTGTAGCCTCCTCGCGGTCCGCCAAGCGCAATGTAGAATTGACCCACAATCGGCTTCATCGAGTTCCGCTGTTGGCTCTCATTCCTGAATGCAGGTCGAAACGCGAGAAGAGCCGCTCGCGGGGAGGAAACATGCTGTCGAGGAGAATTGCGCAGCCGAAGGCTGCGTTTTTGCTGGCCATCGTCGCCCTGGCTCTGCCGCCGGCCGCTGCGGCTGCCGAACGCTTCCACGTACCGGTGGAGTACTACAAACTGTCCAACGGGCTGCGTGTCGTGCTTTCGCCGGATCACACCGCTCCGACGGTGTGCGTGGGCGTCTATTACCACATCGGCTTTCGCATTGAGCCGCGCGACCGCACCGGTTTCGCGCACCTGTTCGAGCACATGATGTTCCAGGGCTCGGCGAACCTGGGCAAGATGGAGTTCATCAAGCTGGTGCAGTCCAACGGTGGAATCCTGAACGGCTCGACGCGATTCGATTTCACCAACTACTTCGAAGTCGTGCCCTCGAACAAGCTCGAGACCGTGTTGTGGGCCGAGGCTGACCGCATGGGCGGGCTCGCCGTGAACGAGCAGAACCTGAAGAACCAGCAGGGCGTAGTGGGCAACGAAGTCAAGGTCAACGTGCTCAACGCGCCGTACGGCGGCTTTCCGTGGATCGACCTGCCGATGGCCGCGAATTCGAACTGGTACAACGCGCATAATTTTTACGGTGATCTCACCGACATTGAGGCGGCCAAGCTCGACGAGGTGCAGAAGTTTCACGCGACCTATTACGCGCCCAACAATGCTGTGGTGTCGATCGTGGGCGACTTTGACCCTGCCGAAGCCAAGAAATATGTGGAGAAGTACCTCGGGCCCATCAAGCCTTCGGAGCTTCCTCCGCAGCCCGATCTGACCGAGCCGCGCCAGGAAACGGAGAAGCACATCTCCAAGACCGATCCGCTGGCGCCGCGGCCGGCCATCGCTGTCGGCTATCACATGCCCGACCGCAACACGCCGGAATACTATGCGATGGGGCTGATCGACCAGATGCTGGCCGAAGGCAACGATTCCTCGCTGTATCGCGAACTGGTGCAGAAGCGCGGCCTGACCGACAGCGTGGAGGGCGGAATCAATCCGCTGGGGAACATGTTCAACTACTACGGGCCCATGCTGTTTATGGCCGACGCGCGCTTCGATCCCGCGACCAAGCCGGAAACCATGCTGGAGGCGATCGACGCAGCCATTGCGCCCCTGCGCGAAAAGCCCGTCGACAAGCAAACGCTGGATCGCGCCAAGGTGAAGCTGCGGTCGGGGCTCTACGACACCATGGGGCAGTTCGGCGGATTCGGCCTGATGGACCTGCTCTCGAGCTTCGCGCTCTTCGACGACGACCCGGCGCGCGTGAATACGCTGGATGAAAAATTCGACCCGATCACGCCGGAGCTGATTCAGAAGACCGCGCAGGAGTATCTGCGGCCCGGCAATCGCACCGTCATCGTGCTGCAGCCCGCACCCAAGCCATCTGCGCCGGCGAGCGGCCGGTAGGGGAGAATCGAGATGAATACAGGATTTCGCACAAGCTGCCTGCCGGTTTCGATCCTTGCTCTCGCATTGGCATCGCCGGCCTTGGCGCAAAAGCAGGCTCCTCCCGAAGGCGGAGCGGCCAAGCCGTACACAGTTCCGGCGCACGAGACCTACAGTCTTCCCAATGGAATGAAGGTCACACTTGTCTCTTACGGGATTCTGCCCAAGGTGACCGTAAGCGTGGCCATCGACGCCGGCGGTATCGATGAGGGCGGCGATCACGTTGGCGTGGCCGGAGTGACGGCCGACCTGCTTCAGGAGGGCACGACCACGCTCACCTCGGCCGAGCTTGCCGACGCCGCGGCGCGCATGGGCAGCACGCTGAGCATCGATGCTGGCGAAGACCAGACCGATGCGCAACTCGACGTTCTGTCGGAGTTCGGGCCCGACGCCGTGCGCCTGCTCGCCGATGTGCTGGAGCACCCGCGGCTGCCGGAGTCGGAGCTGGCGCGGCTGAAGAACAACAAGCTGCGGGAGATCGCAGTGGCCATGGCGCGGCCGCAGACCGTCGCCGTCATGCGATTCCGCAAGATCCTGTATGGCGACCATCCATACGCGATCGTCGAGCCCACTGAAGCCGACGTCAACAAGATCACGCTGCAGGACGTAAAGGCGTTCGTTGCGGGCAACTACAATGCGCAGAGATCGCATATCTACGTTGCCGGAAGATTCGATACCGCCGCCGTGAAGAAGGCGATTGCGTCGAGCTTCGGAAGCTGGCCGAAGGGCGGCACGGCGCGTGCGCAGAATCCTCCCACCGTTGCGGCGCATCGCGTTCTCGACGTGACCGACCGGCCGGGTGCGCCGCAATCGACGCTGTTGATCGGCCTTCCGGTGATTCCGCCGACCAGCCCCGACGCGATTTCGCTGCGCGTGGCCAACGCACTGCTCGGTGGCTCGTTCAACTCGCGGATTACGGCCAACATTCGTGAGCAAAAGGGCTACACCTATTCGCCCTTCAGCCAGGTCTCGGAACGCTATCACGACGCCTACTGGGCCGAGCGCGCCGACGTAACCACGCAGTTCACCGGCGCATCGATCCACGAGATTCTCGGTGAAATAAGCCGCCTTTCCAGCGAGGCGCCGACGGATCAGGAGCTGAAGGGAATTCAGAATTATCTCTCGGGCCTGTTCGTCATCCAGAACTCGAATCGCGGCGCGCTCATCGGCCAACTGCAGAACGTCGATTTTCAGGGATTGGGCGAAGATTACCTGAAGACCTACATTGCCAAGGTCAACGCCGTCACGCCGGACGACCTGACGAAGCTGACCGCGAAATACATCAAGCCGCAGGATCTGACCATTGTGGTTGTGGGAGATAAGTCCAAAATCGCCGACCAGATCGCTCCCTACGAGGAGGGAAAACAGCTCTAGCCGGGCGCGTGAGCAAGGATGGTGTCGTACCCCGCGTAAACCCCCTCGAAGACCCCGTCCCAGCTGGCGGTAACGGCATACGCGCGAGCGGCTTCGCGCATGGTCGAGTGTTTTGCCGGGTCGGCGAGAATCCCCGCCACAGCGGCGGCGAATTCATCGTCCGTCGCAATCCGTCCCGTTTCTCCGTCGCGGACGATCATCCTGGGTCCGCCGTCCGGCGTCACAATCGCAGGCACTCCGCTGGCTAAAGCCTCGAGCACCACGTTGCCGAAGGTGTCGGTGTGCGAAGGAAAGACAAAAAGGTCCATGTTGGCATAGGCTCGGGCGAGATCTTCGCCGCGCAGGACGCCGGCGAACTCAGCCTGCGGCATGTGTTCGCGCAGCCATTCTTCGTCGCCACCGTGACCGACAATCAGAAATCGGAAGTCTTTGTGCCCGAGTTCTTCCAGTTCGTGCTGAACGCGCACGAGCAGGGCCACGTTTTTCTCGACCGACAGGCGGCCGACGAAGCCCAGGATCGATTCGCGGTCGCCGGGTTTGCGAGCGCGCTTGCGGGGATGGAAGAGCTCGGCATCGACGCCGCGCGGCATGAGAAAGCACGGCCGGCCGGTGGACTCTTCGAGCTGTCGGCAGAGATCGGGGTTGGGGGCGAAGAGCACCTTCGCCGTCGAGTAGAACCGGGCTACCGCGGCCATGGCGATGTTCTCGATCTTCTGCCCCGTGGCCGCCGAGTGGTTTTTGGGCAACAGCCGCAAGAACCACTCCGAGCGGCGCACCGCGTACTCGTGCAGGTTGGTGTGCCAACTGGCGGCGAGCGGTTTCTGGAGGTGGTGCGAAAGCCAGGCCCCCAAAAGGCCCACCTCGCTGGGGCCGGTGATGTGCACCAGATCGGGGCGAAAACACTCCATCACTTCGCCGATCATCGGCACGTGGCGCAAAAACGCCGGATCGAAGCGCAGATCCTTCTCCAGCGCGATCGAGAGAACGCCGCGGGGCAGCTCCAGCGACCACACATTGCCGTCCTTATGGAGGGCTTCCGAGCGATCGCCGGCGCGAACGCTCAGGAACGGCAGATTGCGCCGGCGGGCGAAAGCTTCAAAATGGCGGCTGGTGTGCGCTACCCCGTTCACTTCGTGAAACGAGTCGGGGAAGTAGGCCACTCGAGGCGGTGGTGCGGTCATGGCAAGCCAGCCAGTCAGCAGGTCAGCGGGTCAGCCAGCCTGTATATCGTTCGGTCGGCGAAAGCTGCCGAGTATCGTCGCTTTCTTCGCGATCAATCGTTCTCGCCCAACGCCAGGCGCAATTGCTGCGCGTCGCTCCAGGCAATGCGCAACCCGCCGGAAACCGGCCCCCGTCCGAGCATTCTCACCATGGCAATACCCCAGCGCAGGGGAAGCGGCGCCGTGCCGTTGGGCCACAGTTCGACCAGCGGCCGGTCGGTGCCGTTGACGTCGGGGTGATACACCCGTTCGTCCCAGGTCCGCGAGCCGGGGGGAAAGTCGGGATAGTTGCGCACGATATCGACAGTGGACTGGAGAATGCGATGCTTCCAGGGTTCGGCGTACTGCGGCAGGAAAAGCACATTGCTCATGCGCTCGCGGCGGATTTCGTGCACGAACTCGGTGAAGCTCGAAGCATTGCTGAGATTGATGTTGGCATTGGGCTCGACACCGTGGCGATCGCCGCCGGAGATGAGCAGCATGTTCCACTTCTCGGCCAGCCGCTTCACGGCGCGGTTCTCGTCCCAGTCGCGCAGGCCGTTCAGTTCCAGGGCATGCAGCCAGACACCGTACTTCAGCAGGAACTCGTTGACCAGGAAATTGTGCCGGTCTTGGCCAACGGTGTAGAGATCCCACATGGGATGGTTGAAGATCACCAGCACGTTGGGCTCGCCATGCAGCGCAGCCATGATCTCGGCCAGCCGCGAGGAGTCCGGACGGGCGGTGAAGTCTCTGAGCGTTTGCATCCACTCCGTTGCGCGCGCACTGGGCAGGTTATGCACACCCAGATGGAACGATTGCACGCCGCCGTAGGGGACCGACCATTCCACCGAAACGGGAATCTGCCGCGCGCTGGGAACGCTGCGCAGGAGCATCGGAGCGTTGATGTTGTCGTGATCGGTGATCGACACCATCGGCGCCAGGTCCAGCTTCTCCACCTGGCGGGTTTCGAGATCGAATGCCAGTTTCGGCGTGAGCGGTGGGGTCCAGTAGGCGGCCGCATAGTCCACCCGCAGACCGTGTTCGGTCTGCGATTTGCGTTCCAGCCGCGACAGGAGCGGACGAATGGCGGCAACCTGGTTGCCCAGGTTCGCCAGGAAGTCGAGGGTCTCCTTCGACTGGTTGGTATGGCTGTGCAGCGAAACGCCCGTCCGGAAGCCTTGCGGCGCATTTTTGTCGCGCCACAAGTATGAGATGGTCGATTTGGCCATTCCCCCTCCTTCACCCCAGATTGCACCAGAACTTGTACAATCAGTAGATGACGGCGACCATAAAAGGGCAGTTAACATGAGAAGAATGTGCCTTCAATTCCCAAGAGAATCAACAAAGTAACAGCATTCACGAGAGAGGAAGGGAAGACGCGGGCTCGAAACCAGTATAAGGCACGAAATGCAGCCGGTTGTTTTCCTCCGGACCAAGAGAATCCTCTCCGCCATCCCTGCTGTCGCCAACTTCGCAAAGGCCCCTGAAAATGCGCCCGAGTTCCCATTCTTGAAGGCGACCCGGCTATTGGCCATGATTGACAAGGGTCTGAGCCAGTTCGATCAGCCGGCCTGCGCCGCCTGGCAACAACGAGCTGGCCAGCGTCAGCATGGGCAAGGCAAGCGATTCGGCGAATTTCATGTAGAAGTTTCCCTGCAGCTTGCGATCGTCGCCGTTGACGATGCGAGCCAGGATGGGGTCTGTGTCCATCTCGCTGAAGACCTTGAAGAATGCCCAGCCGATAAGGGCAAGCAGCGAAAGGCCGAAGAGCAGCAGTGGAGAAAACGGCAGAAACGGATAGATGGCCAAGCCCAGCACCATGAGCGAGAACATGGCTGACACGGAAATCAAGAGGCTATGCAGCCGCGCCACCACGGTGTGAAGAAATCCCACATACATCAGGCAGAGGAGCCTCTCCGCGGCAGCCTGCCACTCCGGTAGACGCGCAACCTCCCCGCCTTCGTCATCGAACCGGCCCTCCTCCTTTCTGCCGGCCAGGGCGCGCTGGATTGCATCCACATCCGGGCGAATCTCGGCAGGCGGGTCAAGATAAGAAGGGTTGGCGACCAGCCAGGCAACTCCCGTGCCGACCTGGACCAGGATGTCGAAGAAAAGCCTGTGATTATTTCGGTAGCGGGGCCGGTCGACGGCCAGCGGGATGCGGTTATAGCGGTCCCGTAACTGCTGCAGAGTATCGGCAGAGGGGCGCAGGCCGGTGAGCCCGTGCCGGTACGCGAGGCCGTGGATGCAAGCGATCTGCGCGTCGTCGATGGCTCGGCGGTCGCGAAGCGAGACTCCGCCAAACGACCAGAGCTTGCGCCAGTTGAAGTCCTGAATGGGCACAAAGCTGCGCTTGAACTCCTGCCGGTCGAGAGCCATCAGGAGGTCCTTGAGCCGGTCCCAGAGCCACAGGAACTGCAGCATGTCGAGAACGATGAGAGACGTGACGGCCGCGGAGAAGATGAAAACCAGGTGCGTCGTGTTGATCGACTCGAGCGTGGTGATCTCGGCGAACGGGTGAAAGCGGAAGCATCCGATGTAAATCACGATGGTGGCAAGAAACCAGACGCCCCAAAGCCAAAACGCCTCGCGCGTGAGCGGAATCGGCCGGCCCACAGAAGCGATAACCTTGGCGTACTTCTTGGAGATGCGCGGATTTCCGGGAAAGTCCGGCAGCTTTAAGGCATAAGCAAAGAAGGCTGCGCCGTTGCCGGCCTGCGAAGCCCAGATGAAAATGGCCAGCAGAAAAAGCAGAGCGGTGGGCAGCAGGGAAAGGCCGGATTCCCAGTGCATCTCGCGATAGGAGTTCAGGACGGAACCGAGGTCGCGGCCGGCAAAAGGATTGCCCCGGAAGATGCCGGACGGAAGCAGCGCGAGCAGAGCGATCGCGCCGGGAACGAAGGGAATCAACTTTCGGCGGCTCCAGCCGAGTTGCACCGGCCCAATCGCCTTGACGACCGCCGCCGAAGCGATCGCGAGCGGCGCCAGAACGGTCAGGACCTCGCATCCATGCCACCAGATGACTGCATCGGCGGAGGCGGCGCCCGGGATCTCCACCGACCATGCCAGCACGCGAAATGCGCATCCGGCGACTGCGGCGGGAATGGCAACCTTGAACACCCAGTAACGCCATTTCGGCATGGGCTCGAAGGTGGCCAGAGCGCCGCGCTCGACCGGGTTCGCAACCCAAAAGCAGATGGCATAGATTACGGTAACTGCGATTACGAACCAGAAAAGCACCTTCCAAAAGCGGCTTACGTGGATTTGAGCGGCAAGGGGCGGCTTTTCCGTGGGAGCCTGGCGGCGGTCGAAGAGCGTGAAGGGCATCTTTCCGTGCCATGCGTCCTTGTTCCCGGAAAGCATGGCGGACTCGGCATCGTCGGCAATCGGCCAGGTTGAGTTGCTGCCCAGCCCTACGATCCACATGGGCGGACGCGCCAGGGGAGTCACCGCCGGATTCCAGTTCGGCGCGGAGTATTCCGAGTACCACTTGAACTGCGCAGCGGACTGGCTTGTTGCGGGGCCTATCTCGTGCGGCTCGGCGAACAGATCGAGCGCGGCAAAGTACGTGCCTTCGGAGACGCTGTCGGCGAAGATGCGCGCGGCTGCATCCTGCATGCCGGGCCTCAGCCACCCTCTTGTCCAGTCATGCAATCGGGGCAGCATGGGAAAGCTATCCACGACCAGGTCTCCGCGGAACTGCGCCGTCACGCCGCGCATGAAGAGCCGCGTGTTGCCGAACACCACGATGCGGATGTTGCTGTTGTGAGCATGCAGGAATTGCGCCAGGAAATAGCGGTCTTCTTCGTTGGTGGCCGAGATAATGACGGCGCGAATGCTGTGCGTCTTCAGGAAATCTGAGATGCCGAAGAGCACCGACTCCTGGGCCGCGACGGTATCCGATCCGCCGAAGGATCGAACCGAATCTCCGGAGCTCTGGGCGTCGCTCTTGAGCGTGAGGGACCGCTTCCACGGCTGCGCTGCCGAATAGGCATCGAGGATCCCCTGCCGCTCATAGTCGGCGCGCAGACTGGAAATGTCGCGCGGGAACGAGATGTTCCAGCTCGCATGCCCGTAGTTGCCCAGCAGTTCCTGCGTGTACCAGCCGAAGGACGACTCCTGTTCGCTGAGAAAAGCAATTTGTCCGGCGCCGATGCCGAATCGGGAGAGGGTTCTTTCGGCGAGCCGATCGAAATCGGAAAAGTCGTGCTGCGCGCTTCCGAAGGCGACGTGCGTGCCCGGCAGCCGCGTCTCGATTTCAGCCGTCGTGGCAAGAGCGGCTCTTCCACCCGTGATGCCGCCGCTGCGCATTTCAATGGCGCCGGCCGGATTTTTTCCGTGAAGGAGCTCGGCGACCGAGACCAGAGAGGCAAAGGAGCCGCTGTAGGTCGGCCCCAGAATCCGGACAAGGCCGGTAAACGGGATCCCGGCCTTCCCCAGTATGTCGATCGCAGCCCTCGCCTGATCGAGAGAGATGCCTTCGGTGGGTTTCTCCGTGATCAGGAAAACCACGATCCCGCCCGAATACGAATCGGTTGGCGAGCCGTATCTCTCGTTGGCCAGGCGTTTTCGAAAGAGCAGGATTCCCGGCGTCTGATCCTCCTGCGCCTTGGCGATTCTCTCCTTCTGGTCGTCGTCGAATGCGTCGCGCGGGAGATGCGCATCCCAGGGGATATAGGAGCTGTCGAAGAGATATCCGGCGTCCTGCAAGCCGTCCTGCATAGCGTCGACGTTGTGATCGAATGCCGAAGCCAGGTGCGTCTCAAACGGATGAGGCACAGTGGCAAAGAGCATCTGGAGATCGGGGTTCTGTTTCGGAGCCAGTTGCGCTTTGGCCAGAAACTCGCCGAGGAACGATTCGGGCGACTCGGCCTTCGCCTTCGCCAGACCTGCCTCCACAACCCTCTCTTCGCCGGCTGATTCCGGGGCAGAAGCCGGATGGGTGACAAAGCTGGCGGCGACCAGCGCCGCAAAGAACATCGAATAGCGGTTCAACGCGACCTCCGCATCGAGGGGGATGGGGGTTCAGCGGCGATCTACGGCTGACTATATGCATGGTGCATTCGCGCCCCAGACGTTTCACCGCCCAGGTGTGGTTCCGCCACCTCGGGGCGCGGCTTAAGGCGTGAAGCGTCTCCAGCCCAAGCGGAAC
>Ga0335078_10005990_pt1 | contig 17999 bp, 18 predicted proteins | sample Lox_Sample_32_FD_206711 | JGI IMG/M metagenome (GOLD analysis project Ga0335078, IMG submission 206711) | Soil microbial communities from Loxahatchee National Wildlife Refuge, Florida, United States - Lox_Sample_3.2 | ecosystem: Environmental > Terrestrial > Soil > Wetlands | place: USA... | reverse complement strand
CCCGCCACCGCGCCACCGCGCCACCGCGCCACCGCGCTCACCCGAAGAACGAGATCAGCTCCCGCGCCACCCCGACCGGATCGTCGTAGGCCATCAGGAACCCCGTCCCCGGCAGCGTCCGCAGCTGGCAGTTCGGCAGCAGGTCGAGCGCCTGGTACGCGCCGATCAGCGGGTGGACCGGGTCCTCATCGGCCCATAAGAGAAGCACCGGAACGTCGACCCGGGGATAGGCGTCGAGCAGCTGGCGCTGCGCCTCGGCCGGCCACCGACGCGCGAACTTCGCCCACGAGCGGGCGCGGTTGCCGTTCCCCGCCACGTCCGCGAACGCGTGGCGAACGAGATCGCGGGCGGCCGGGTTGCGCTGCGCCGAAAGGCGTTCGCCGATCGAGGGCCGGAACACGAGCGTGGCCCCCCGTGCGAGCGTGCGATCGAAACCGGGCACCGCGGCGGCCCGGCACACGATCCGCCACGCGGCGCGCTTGCCGGCGAACTCGTCGCGGCGGTGCAGCCGGTTGGGCATCAGTGCCAGCCGAGCCGGGTGCAGGCGGCCGGTGGTCACCGCACGGAGCGCGAGCTCGGCCCCGATGTCGTGGCCGGCGAGCAGCGGTCGCGGCCCTCCGACCTCGCGGCAAAAGCCGGCGATCACCTCGGCCAGCCAGTCCGCGGTGTAGGGATGGCGCGGGCGATCCTCGGAATCTCCATGCAGCGGGAGGTCTGGAAGCACCACGCGGAAGCGCGCGGACAATTCGCCCACGACCGGCTCCCACTCTCGGTGAGAGAGGCCTAACGAATGTAGTAGGACCAGCGCTGGACCCGTGCCCGTTTCGCGGTACGCTATGCGCGCACCATCGTGATGGTGATAGAGCCTTAGTCGCATTGGCCTGGCAGGGTCACATCGTCGCAGCCGCAAGAATCCTCGCGCTATCGCCTGCTTACCGGCTGCTTGTCCTCGCGGTTCACATCGAAGGTTGTGCAATTGCTGCACAACCCGCGGCAATGTTCTTAATTGCGTCTGAAATGCAGGTATGGACCAAATGAGGAATAGTCCGCTCGGTTTGTCTACGTCGCAAGCCGCTAACGCGCTCGGGGTTTCCCTCGGCACGATTCGCCGCTGGGCCGACATGGGCTACCTCGAGTCGTACCGGACGCCCGGAGGGCAGCGCCGGTTCAGCGTCGAGCAAATCGAGCAATTCCTGGAGACGCTCCAGCAGCGTCGTGCTGGTCAGAGCCAGCAACAGGAACGCCTAGTCAGCTGATCGGCTGACGTAGCGACCGCGTCGCACGCCGGCCGGGCTGCACCGGCGTGGCGACAGCGGACCGCCGCAAACATCCGCAGCCCACCCACGCAAGCCCGGACCGGGTCCAAGGGTCCCGACCCCTCGATCGACCTGCACGCCACGAGGGTTCGCGCGTGTCAGGCGTGAATGGCTGGGCGGCAAGCGGCCGGCTCAGCCCGCGCGCGCCTGCTTGATCCGCCGCTCCATGTCGAGCTCGGAGTCGAAGCTGGCCGCGTCCGCATGCCGGTAGTCCACGCCTTCGCCGCTCAGCAGCCCCGCCAGCACCTCGACGTAGTCCGCATCGAGCTGGGTCCCGGCGACCCGGCGGAGCTCCCGCAGCGCCTCGAACGAGCTCATCCGGGTCCGGTACGTGTCGGCAGCGGTCAGCGTGTCGTACACCTCCGCCACCGCGATGATCTTCGCGATCGCCGGAATCTCCTCCCCGGGCAGCCCCCGCGGATACCCCCGGCCGTCGATTCGCTCGTGGTGGGTGAGCACGATCTCGGCGATCGGCCCGTACATCCCGAGGTCGCGGAGCATGTCCGCGCCGAGCCCGGGATGCTGCTGAATCGCCACCCAGTCCTCCTCGGTGAGCGTCCGCCCCCGCTCAGCGACGCGATCGGAAAGCGCGAAGTTGCCGATGTCGTGCAGCAGCCCCGCGGTGTGGGCGAGCTCCTGGTCGTGTTCGCTCATGCCGACGGCCTCGGCCATGTCGCTGGCGAACCGCGCCACCGCGGCGGCGTGGCGCGCCGCCCGCCCATCACGGGTGTCGAGCGCGCGCAGCAGCCCCGCGAGGACGCCCCACGAGAGCGAGACGTACTGCTCGGCGCGCTGGCGGGAGTCGTCGAGCAGGTGGGCCATGTAGGAGAACGCGAGCACGGCCGCGAGCGCGAACGCAATGCCGGCCAAGCCGACCTCGACGTAGATCGCCGCTCCCGCGACCGCCAGCACCACGTTTATGACGGCGCTCGGCAGATGGTCCACGAGCGTTCTGGGATTCCATCTCTCGCTGTAGCCGTCGAACGCGATATAGAGCGGTGCGATGATCAACCAGGTCAGCTCGAGCATCACCAGCGCGAGCCCGCCCAGGACCAGATAGAACGACGCCGCATGGTCGTGCGGCGCGAGATCCTGCATCAGGGTGCCGGCGAGCAACGCGGTGAACCCGCCCGCGACGAGGTTGAAGAGGAACGCTTCCCGCCGCGTCCGGATCACGCGGGTCGCGGCCACCTCGGAGATCACCGCGGCCACGAACGCCGACGCCGGACCAAGGAATGCCCCGGCTAGGATGTACACGATAAAGGAGGCCGATATCTCGACCCGCTGACGGACGCGCGCAACGCCAAGCCCAGCGGCGACTGCAGCGATCGCGAGCACCGCGGACAGATCGGTCACGGACTCCTCAGGGGCAACTGCGGCCGCCCATGCAATGCATCCTGCAAGGCAACCCCACGCGACCATTACCGCCGCCTTCTGGCGAAGAGCAGGCGACCGCGTGCGACGGTCATCGCTCACAAGGCGCAAAGTATCGCTTCGGCGCCGGAAACGCCAGTTTTGCCTGCACTGCCTGGCTACTAGTAGCTCAGGAGCCGCGGTACTGCATTCTTCCTCCCAAGTCCGCAGGCCGGTTCGTCCCCCCAGCGCACATAAGAACTCCCAAAAACTGGAGGTTTAGGTGACACTTTGGGCGAAAACTTGTGCAATTCTATGCCGGGGCACTCAAGAGGGCAACGCCTAGGTCGAAATAGCAACATCTACGTCTCTTTAACTGCGCATGCGCTATCTCAAGACGAGTGAAGCCGCAGCGCTCCTGAACGTCAGCCCGAACACATTGCGGGCTTGGGAGCGTCGGTTTGGGTTCCCCAAGCCGCAGCGATCGCCGGGTAAACACAGACTCTTCACGCACGGCGAGGTCGCGGCGCTCCGGGATGCCCTCCAGGAGGGCCTGTCGATCTCCTCGGCCATCTCCCGGGCCCGCGAGGGCCTGGCCGCCGACGCGAACTCGCTGGTGGGCGCGCTCGCCTCCTATGACCGCGAGCGGGCCGACTCCGCGATCGAGGCGGCGCTCGCGCTGCGCTCGGTGGAGCGGTCGGTCGAGGAGGTGCTGCTTCCGACGCTCGATGAGATCTCCCGCCGCTACTCGGTCGAGTCGGCCGCCTGGGCGTTCGCCGCGCATTGGGCCACCGACTGGCTCCGGCGCGCGATCCGGCTGACCCCGCCACCGGTCCGCCAGGTCTCGATCGTCGTCGGCGACGCCTCGCGCGACGAGCTCGACCGCGACGCCCCCTACATCCGGGCGCTCGAGCTGTTCTGCGTGCGCGCCGGCATCAAGGTCCTCAGTCTGTCGGCCCGCGGCGTGGCCGGAATCGGGGACGCGGCCAACGTGCACAAGCCGAACCTCGTCGTCGTGGCCGGCGGGCACCTAGACGACGACACGGTCGCCCGCTGGGCGTACGCGATCAGGCTCGCAGTCGGCGCGATGCCGCTCGCGATCTACCGCCGTGGCGCCGAGCGCCCCCGGGCGCGCAGCACCGGCACGACCGTCCTGCCCTCGGGGGCGGGCGACGCCCAGCGGACGCTGCTCGATCTGCTCGAGTCCGACCAGATCGCCACGACCCTGTCGGCGTCAGCCGCGGCCGCCGAGGCTCGCGCGCAGATCCGGGCCGCGCGGGGCGGCAGCTAGGCGGCCGCCGAGAACCACCATGCGCGACCGGATCTCCACGAACGGCCGTCCCGCCCTCCGGCTGGTAGCCCAGCCCGAGGCCGTCCCGACCGCTCCGAGCGTGCCGTTCTGCAGCCATTGCGGGACCCGCCCGTTCGACTCGGGCAACGCGAGCGCCAACGCGACATCCAGTCCCACGTCCAACCCGCGCTCGCGCGTGTGCCGCTTCTGCGGCCTCGGGCTGATCCTCGAGGCGGCCGAGGGGATCGCTCCGCGCGCCGGCGACGCGTTCCTCGTCCTTGACCGGGCCCTTGCGGTCTGCGCGGTCTCCGCCGGCGCCGAGCGACTGCTCGCCACCAGCGAGCCGGACGCGGTCAACCGCCACGTCACCCAGCTGCTGATGCCTGCCGACGCCGAGGAAGACGGCGGCGAGAGCCTGTCCGTCGCGGTCGCGTGGGCCGCGCGCGGCGACGGCCCGATCCGCACCACGGTGGTCCGGCCGGCGAACACGTTCGGAATCCGCCTCACCGCGCGCATCGCCGGCTGCGGACCGCCGCGAGCGGCGCTGCTCGTACTCGAGTAACAACCCCCGCGGTCCACGCACGCGCCCGGGTCAGAACGCCGACCGCGTTATGAAAACCGCAGCGTACGATCACATTTTGCGCAAGATTGCACGTCTGCTTGCGGCACTTGCAGTGCGCGCCGCCGACCTCGATAACTCAATGCGATGAACGGAATCCGCACGAACGCGGCGGCGGTCATGCTCGGCGTCAGCCCCAACACGCTGCGCAGCTGGGAGCGCCGCTACGGGTTCCCGCGCCCCCGCCGGACGCCGGGCGGTCACCGCCAGTACGCGCTGACCGAGATCGAGTCGCTGCGGGCGACCCTGGCGGAGACCCACAACGTCTCTTCGGCGATCGCGCTGGCCCGGCAGCGAGGCGAGGGACCGTCGTCGGGCTCGCGTCTGGCGGCCGCGTTCGCCACGTTCGACGAGGAGAAGGCGAATGGCCTGCTCGAGGAGAGCCTGGCGCTCCGCTCGGTCGAGCGGACGATCGAGGAGGTCCTGCTCGAAGCCGTCGGCGCCCACGCCGACGAGGCCGTGCCCGGCAACACGCCCGAGTACGAGTTCGGGTGGCGATACGCCACCGGCTGGCTGTCGGCGCTCAAGCGACTGGCGCCACCGGCGACCCGCGCCGCGGGCGTGCTTGTACTCGACGCCTCCGCGCCGTTCGATCTCGACGGGCTGTACGCGCAGGCGCTCGAGCTGATGCTCCGCCGCGCCGGCGTCCGCACGCTGTCGCTGTCGAGCGCGATCACGCCGGGGCGCCTCGCCCGGGCGTTGCCGGCGCTCGACCCGCGGGCGGTCGTGCTCGCCGGGCGCAGCATCACGCTCGACGCGCTCGGGAGGCTCGTCTACTCGGTTCGCTCGGTCGCGCATCATGCCCAGGTGTTCGACTTCCGCGGTGCGGTGCCGGACACGGGCGCGAGCACGGTCCGCCGGCTCGCCCACGCGCCCCTGAGCGCGCGCGACCAGCTGCTCGCGCAGCTCGAGGACGCGGGCCCGAGCCGGTCCTCGACGTCCGCGGGGGCGCTCCCCGCGATCACCGCGCGCTAGCAGCGGTCCGCCCGGCCGCCCTCCGGACGCCGGCTTCCTAGAATCACGCGCCCATGCCCGTGGTGCACCGTCCGGTAGATCCCCGCGTCTCGTTTCCCGAGCTCGAGCAGCGCGTGCTCGAGCGCTGGCGCAAACGCGACGTGTTCGCCGAGTCGGTCAGGCGCCGGCAGGACGCGCCGAGATGGGGCTTCTACGAGGGACCGCCGACCGCCAACGGTCCTCCGGGCATCCACCACGTCCTCTCGCGGGTGTTCAAGGACATCTTTCCCCGCTACCGCACGATGTGCGGGTACTACGTCGAGCGCAAGGGCGGGTGGGACTGCCATGGCCTCCCGGTCGAGCTGGCGCTCGAGGCCGAGCTCGGGTTCACCTCCAAGGACGACATCGAGAAGTTCGGGATCGCGGAGTTCAACGCCCGCTGCCGCGAGAAGGTCCTCAGCCACGTCGAGGACTGGAACGCGATGACCGAGCGGATCGGGTTCTGGATCGACCTCGACGACGCCTACAAGACGCTCGACCCCAAGTACGTCGAGTCGGTCTGGTGGGCGCTCAAGACGATTCACGACAACGGGCTGCTGTACGAGAAGCTCAAGGTCGTCCCCTACTGCCCGCGTGATCAGACCACGCTCTCGAGCCACGAGCTCGGGCAGCCCGACGTGTACCGGGACGTGGTCGACCCGTCGGTGTACGTGCGCCTTCCGGTCACGAAGGGCAACGGGCAAGTCCAGGCCGGCGATCAGCTGCTGGTGTGGACGACGACGCCGTGGACGCTCGTCTCGAACGCCGCGGTGGCAGTCGACCCGGAGCTGATCTACGTGCGCGTGGCCCATGAGGGCGAGGTCTACATCCTCGCCGAGGCGCTCGCAGAACGAGTCCTCGGCGAAAGAACCCGCGCGCACGTCCTCGACCGCTTCCCGGGGAAGCAACTCGAGGGCGTCGCCTACGAGCCCCCGTTCACGTTCATCCCCGGCAGCGCGTACGGCCCGCGCGGCCACACGGTCGTGCTGGGCGACTTCGTCACCGCAGGCGACGGCACCGGCCTGGTCCATACCGCGATCGCGTTCGGCGAGGACGACTTCCGGCTCGGCGAGCAGTACGGCCTGGCCGTGATCAACCCGGTCCGGCTCGACGGCACCTACGACGAGCGGATCGGCCCGTATGCCGGTCGCAACGTCAAGGACGCCGATCCCGACCTGATCGAGGACCTCCGCGCCCGCGGCCGCCTCCTCAAGGCCGAGTTCTACGAGCACTCCTACCCGCACTGCTGGCGGTGCGGCACGCCGCTGCTGTACTACGCCAAGCCGTCCTGGTACATCGCCACCAGCCAGGTCAAGGACCGCCTGCTCGCGGCCAACGAGACCGTGAACTGGGCGCCCGAGCACGTCAAGCACGGACGGTTCGGCAACTGGCTCGAGCACAACGTCGACTGGGCGCTGTCGCGCGAGCGCTACTGGGGAACGCCCCTCCCCGTGTGGCGCTGCAAGTCCGGGCATGCCCGTGCGATCGGGTCGCTGGCCGAGCTCAACGACCTCGCCGGCACGAGCGTCACCGATCCTCACCGCCCGTTCGTCGACGACCCCACGTTCCCGTGCCAAAGCTGCGGCGAGCCGATGCACCGCGTCCCCGAGGTGATCGACGTGTGGTTCGACTCGGGCTCGATGCCGTTCGCCCAGTATCACTCGCCGCACGAGGGCACCGGGCTGTTCGAGGAGCACTTCCCGGCCGACTTCATCTGCGAGGCACTCGACCAGACCCGCGGCTGGTTCTACTCGCTGATCGCGGTCTCGACGTTGCTGTTCGACCGCGCGCCGTACCGGAACGTGGTCTGCCTCGGCCTGATCCTCGACGGCGACGGCCGCAAGATGTCCAAGTCGCTCGGCAACACGGTGGCGCCCCAGCAGGTGATCGACCGCTTCGGCGCCGACGCGCTGCGCTGGTATCTGTTCACCTCCAAGCAGCCGTGGGACGGGTACCGGCTGTCGCTCGACACGATCGGCGAGGCGGTCAGGCAGTTCCTGCTCCAGCTCTGGAACACGTACAACCTCTACGTCCTGTACGCCAACGCGAACGGGATCGAGCGCACCCCGCAACCCGTCGCCGCCGGCACGACCGAGCTTGACCGCTGGGCGGTGTCACGGCTGGACGCCACGATCGAGGTCGTGCGCGATCGCATGGACCACTTCGACGCCACGTCGGCCGGCCGCGCGATCCAGACGTTCGTCGACGAGATCTCGAACTGGTACGTGCGCCGGTCGCGCCCCCGGTTCTGGGACGGCGATCCGACCGCGTTCGCGACGCTGCGCGCGTGCCTGCTGGGCACCGCCAAGCTGCTGGCGCCGTTCTGCCCGTTCGTCGCCGACGAGATCTACGACAACCTCGACGGCTCCGAGCCGAGCGTCCACCTGTGCGACTTCCCGACCGCGGCGTTGCGCGATCTCGACCTCGAGCACGCGATGGAGGTCGCACGCGAGACGGTCCGTCTCGGGCTGGCCGCGCGCGGTCAGGCCAAGCTCGCGGTCCGCCGGCCGCTCCGCGCGGCGGTCGTGGTCGCCACGGGATCAGAGCGCGGGGCCATCGAGCGGATGTCTCAGGTCGTCCGCGAGGAGCTGAACGTCAAGGAACTCCGGTTCGTCTCCGAGGCCGACGAGCTCGGCGAGGTCGAGCTCAAGGCGAACTACCGCACGCTCGGTCCGCGGTTCGGCAAGCACATGCCCTTGGTCGCGGCCGCGGTCGCCGGCCTCGACGCCGCCCGCGCGGCCGCGACGCTCCGTGACGGGGGCCACGTCGCGATCTCGGTCAACGGCCAGGATCACGAGCTCACCGGCGACGATCTGCAGGTCTCGATGAAGCCGCTCGAGGGCTACCAGGTCGAGCGCGAGGGCTCGCACGCGGTCGCGCTCGAGCTCGAGATCGACGAGGAGCTGCGTATCGAGGGCTGGGCCCGCGAGATCGTCCGGGCGGTACAGCGCGCACGCCAGGACGCGGGGCTCGAGGTCACCGACCGCATCGTGTTGACAATCGACGGCGACGACTCGCTCGTAGCGGCCGCGCGCGCGCACCAGCACTACATCGCCGGCGAAACGCTGGCGGTGCAGGTCAGCTACGAGTCACTGGACGGCGCGCTCGCGCCCGTCACGATCGACGGACGCGAGCTGCGGGTCGCAGTGGCTCTGGCTGCCTAGGCCAACGCTGGCTCGAGTTCGGCCTCGAGCCTGCGCTTGGGATAGGCGCCGATCACGGTCTTCGCCGGCTGCCCGTTGCGGAACAGGATCAGCGTCGGGATCGACATCACGTTGAACTGGATCGCCGTGTTCTGATTGTCGTCGATGTTCAGCTTGACGACCTTCAGCTGCTCGGCGCGCTCCTGCGCGATCTCCTCGACCACGGGCGCGACCATCCGACACGGTCCGCACCACGGCGCCCAGAAGTCGACGAGGACGGGGACGTCGGACTCGATGACCTCGGCCTGGAAGTTGTTGTCTGTGACTTCTGCGACGGTGCCTGCCATTGCGGCTCCTTGGTGTCTGTGGCGGTTTACTTCAAAAAGTATAGCGGGTCCGGCCCGGATATTGGGCCGCGCGCCCGGCCCTGGTCGCCCGGTCCGCAGTCGAGGCACGCGCGCGTCATCCATGGGACCAAGCTAGTCCGAGCTGACGTCGGCGACTAGCCTAGGGGGTAGCGATGTCGGACCCGACGAACACCGAGATCGCCGACGCTCTCGACGAGCTCGGCGACCTGTACGAGCTCGACGGCGCGGCCGTCTACCGAACCGTCGCCTATCGCAACGCCGCCAAGGCGATCCGCGACGCGCCGGTGTCGGTCACGGCGCTCGCACGCGAGGGTCGCGCCACCGAGCTCGTCGGCGTCGGCCAGATCATCCAGGAGAAGATCATGGCGCTCGCCGACGAGGGCGAGATCCCGGCGCTCGTCAAGATGCGGGCGAAGTTCCCGCCGGGCCTGATCGCGATCACCCGCCTCCCCGGACTCGGACCCAAGCGCGCGCGGCGGCTGTACGACGAGCTCGGGATCGACTCGCTCGAGTCGCTCCGGGCCGCCGCCGAAGGGCAGAGGATCCGCGCGCTCAAGGGGTTCGGCCCGAAGGCCGAGGAGGCGATCCTCGCCAACCTGCGATTAGACGGTGCCGGCGAGCGGCCCGCCCGGATCGTGCTGAGCCGGGCGCTCGCCGTCGGCGAGCCGCTGGTAGCGGCGCTGCGCGAGCACCCGGCGGCGATCGACGTCGAGCTGGCCGGGTCGGCCCGGCGGATGACCGACACGGTCAAGGACCTCGACGTGATCGCCACCGCGACCGACCCGCTCGCGCTGGCCCGCGCCGCCACCGAGCTCGACCTGGTCGAGGAGGCGGGCACGGCATCCGAGGCCGGCGTGCGGCTGCGCACGCACACCGGGATTCGCGTCGATCTGAGGATCGTCGAGCCCGACCAGTTCGGGAACCTGCTCCAGCACCTGACCGGCTCCAAGCAGCACAACATGGCGCTCCGCGACGCGGCCGTCCGCAAGGGTCTGCACGTCTCCGAGTACGGCGTGCTGGACGACGCCACCGGCGAGACCCACCGCTGCGCCACCGAGCGGGAGGTGTACGCGCTGCTCGGCCTCGAGTACATCGAGCCCGAGCTCCGCGAGAACCGGGGCGAGCTCGAGGCGGCCGCCGCGGGCACGCTCCCCAAGCTGATCGAAGCCTCCGACCTCCGCGGCGACCTGCACTCCCACACGGCCGCGTCCGACGGCACCGCCTCGATCGAGGAGATGGCGCTGGCCGCACGAGAATTCGGCTACCAGTACCTGGCGATCACCGACCACTCGGCGAGCTTCGGGTTCGGCGACGAGGTCTCGCCCGACCGGCTGCGCGAGCAGATCGCCCGCATCCGCGCCGCCCGGATCGACGGGATCGAGCTGCTCGCCGGCTCGGAGGTCAACATCCTCCCCGACGGGTCGCTCGACTACGCAGACGAGGTGCTGGCCGAGCTCGACTGGGTGATCGCGTCGGTCCACTCGTCGTTCCGGATGTCCGCCGAGCAGATGACCGATCGGATCGTCCGCGCGATCGAGCACCCGCTGGTCGACGCTATCGGCCACCTGTCCGGCCGCAAGCTCGAGCGCCGCGCGCCCTATTCGTTCGATCTCGAGCGCGTGATCGACGCCGCCGCCCGCACCGGCACGATGCTCGAAATCAACTCGAACCCCGATCGCCGCGACCTGTCAGAGACGAGCGCGCGCGCCGCCGCCGCCGCGGGCGTTCCGGTCGTGATCAACTCCGACTCGCACCGCGTGGCCGGGTTCGAGGTCGCGCGTTACGGGATCGCGACCGCCCGGCGTGCGTGGCTGACCGCGGCGGAGGTGGTCAACACGGGGCCGTGGTCGGCGATCGAGGCGATCCGGCCGCGGAACCGGCTAGGGGTCGCCGCCGCGGCGCCGGCTGCCCGCGCGCGACGTGGGTCGCGGGCCTGACGGCGACTTCTTCCCGTACGTCGGCGTCGGCGGCTTGTGGTAGGGCCCACTCGGCTTGCGGCGGACTGCGCGCGCGTCGGAGCTAGGCCCGTCGAGCGGCAGCGGGTCGTACTTTCCGCGCTTCTGGATCCACACGAACCACGCCATCCCCGCCAGGCACACGAGCGTCGCGATCCAGAAGTTCAGCCGCATGCCGAGAATGTGGTTCGAGTAGTCGATCCGGATCTGCTCCTCGAAGATGCGATAGCCCGAGTAGCCGGCGACGTACAAAGCCATCAGTCCCGGCGGCTTGATCTTGCGGTGGTTGCCGAGCCAGATCAGGAACCCGGCCAGCCCCAGGTTCCAGATGATCTCGTACAGGAACGAGGGTTGGAACGTGGCAAACGTCGTGTATCCAGGCGGACGGTGCGCGGGTGAGATCTTCAGCGCCCAGGGCAGCGTCGAGGGCTTCCCGAACAGCTCCTGGTTGAAGTAGTTGCCGATCCGTCCGATTGCCTGCGCCACCAGAAGTCCCGGCGCGGCGGCGTCCATGAACCGCAGCAGATCGCCATGGGTCAGCCGCCGGCGCAGGACCAGGTAACCGACCAGCACACCGCACGCGATCCCGCCCCAGATCCCGAGCCCGCCCTTCCAGATCGCGAACAGGCCCCAGAAGTTGTGCGGCTCGATCTGGCTTGGCGTCGTGATGTCGAAGTAGATCCGGCCGCCGATAAGCCCGGCGGGGAAGCCCCAAGCGGCGGCCTCGTACGCGACGTCAGGATCACCGCCGGCCTTCCGCCAGCGCCACCGAGTGACGACGATTGCCCCTGCCACGGCGAACACGTACGCGAGCCCGTAGGCGTGGACGAACAGCGGCCCGATGTAGAAACCGTTCTGAGCCGGGCTGGGGATGAAGGACGGGGCGATCACGCGCGAGGCCGGGCGCGCCGGGAGTGGCCCGACGCCCCGTTCAACTCGAACAGGTTAGAGCGGAAGCCAGGCGTACGGATCAGGCGGATCGGTTTGAACGGCGAGGTCTTCTCGACGTAGAAGCGCGCGCCGTCCCGCTCCTCGATCGCGGTCACCGCCGATGCCTGCCGGCGCCAGGCCAGCGACCAGATGATCCCGAAGCCGGTCGCCACCGCCGGTACCTGCGGCGCCAGGAACGCGAGCGCGCCGGCGCCGAGGGTCATGAACAGCAGCGGCCACAGCCGGTTGAGCACGGTCCGCGTCGGGTTGACCTCGGGCAGCGTCGGCTGCGTCCGCGCGCTCGCGAGCAGCGAGGCGATCGGCGATGACGTCTCGGCCCGGCGCCCCAGCCAGAACCCGATCACGCTGGCGATCACCCACCAGCCTGCCGAGAACGGCACGAGACGGTCGTCGTTGGTCCCGGCGGCCGCCGCCACCGTGACCGCGGCCAGCGCGCTCGCGGCGCCGGCACTGATCAGGACCGTGGTCTTCAGGAAGTCCGAGAACCGCACGCCGCCGCTCGCCTAGGCCCGCGTCAGTCCGCGGCCAGGACCGCGAGCAGCTTGGCGACGCCGTCGGGCCCGTCGACGACGACATCGGCTTCGGCGGTGATCTCGGACGGCCCCTCGTCCGAGCGCACGCCGACCCTGATCGCCTTGGAGATCTTGCCCTCCTCGGCGAGCGCGACGAGCGCATGGAAAGCGTCGAGGTCGGTGACGTCGTCGCCGACGTACAGCGCGACGTCGACGCTCGTGTCGGCCAGGAACGCCGAGATCCCGGCCCCCTTGTCGATCCGCACCGGCGGGCGGACCTCGAGCACCTTGCGCCCCCAGTGGGTGCGCAGCCCGGCCGCCTCGGCCTTGGCCGCGATCGAATCGATCGCCGCGCGGGCCGCCTCCTCGTCGGGCGCGCCGCGCCAGTGGAAGGCGACGATCGCGCCCTTGTCCTCGAGCCGCACCCGGCGCCGGCGGAGGTCCGCGGTGTCGGCCTCCCTCGCGAAGTCGTGGATCCGTTCGGTCCAGTCCAGGATGCCGGGATCGACCACCGTCTCGGTCCACCCGGCGCGCAGCACCTCGGCGCCGTGGGAGCCGAGGTAGGAGATCGCGCCGATCGCCACCATCGCCCGGGCCTCGGACGCGCGGCGGCCGCTGACGCACGCCACCACGCCGTACCGGCGGGCGATCTGGGCCAGCAGCGAGCGCGTGCTCTCGGGCACGCGGGCATCGGCGGCGTGCTCGACGATCGGGGCGAGCGTGCCGTCGATGTCGAACAGGATCGCCGCGCGCGCCGGGTCTGCGCGAAGCGGCCCGACCGCGTCGGACAGGAGCGCTGACGTCACGGCTCTAGTATGCCCTCTCGGAGGTGTCCGCTGTGTCCAACGATCCCGTTCTGTTGCTGCACGGCCAACCGGGGGCGGCGGCGGACTGGGAGCGGCTGCGAGCCTCGATCGGCGACGGCGTGAGGACGATCGCGATCGACCGCCCCGGCTGGGACGGGCAGTCGGCGGTGACCGACCTGGGCGGGAACGCGAGCGCGGCGACCGCTGCCCTGGATCAGGCGGGGGTCGCCCGGGCGACGGTCGTCGGCCACAGCATGGGGGCGGCGGTCGCGGCATGGCTCGCGTGCGCGGAGCCTGATCGCGTCGGGCGTCTGGTGCTGGTCGCGCCGGCAGCCAACGCCGCCTCGCTCACGCGGATCGACTACCTGCTCGGGGCGCCGGTGGTCGGCTGCCTCGCCGGCGCCGTCGCGATGGCGAGCGGGGGCCTCGCGCTCGGGAGCGGTTCGGTCCGCCGGCATATCGCGCGCACGATCGCGCTCGACGACCGCTACCTGCAGGGCGCCGGCCGCATTCTTCGCGCGCCGTCGGCGTGGCGGGCGTTCGCGTACGAGCAGCGGACGCTGATCCGCCAGCTCCCAATGCTCGAGCACCGGCTCGGGCAGCTGTCGGTCCCGACGACGATCGTCGCCGGCACCGCCGATCGCGTGGTTCCGATCGGCGCCGCGCGGCGGCTGGCCGCGCAGGTCCCCGGAGCCGAGCTGGTCGAGCTCGAGGCCGCCGGCCACCTGGTCCATCTGCGCCACGCCCGCGAGCTCGCTCGGGTGATCGCGGGCGTGCAGCAGGTGGACCGGCCGGTGTAGGCTCGGTTACGCGCTGAGGGCCGATCGAGCAACAGGAGGACGAGCATGCCCAATCTGAGACCCGCGTCCGGAGTCGCAGCCAAACGGGCGAAGCGGGGTGGCCGGCGACGGAGGCATTCCAAGGGCATCGGCCTCCGCGGCTGGTGGCGGATGGTCAGGTTCGCGCTGATCGTGAAGCGTCTTCGCCGGCGGGAGCGCTCCTACCCGTCCCTCCGTCAGATCGCGCTCGTGGTCGTCAGCGCCGGCCTTGCGATCCTGATCATCCGCGGCGCGTCGCGACGGGTGGCGGCCAAGCGCGCCGGCGCCGGCTCCGCGGCCGGCGAGACCCAGGATCAGGCTCCGGCTCCCGAGGCACCGTCGGAGCCGCCGACTCCCGGGGGCGACGACGCGCTCACCGAGCGGGTCCGCACCGAGATGTTCGAGTCGAACTAGGCGGCGAGGGCCCGGGACGTGCGGTTCGTCGTGACCCGCGACCCGAAGGAGTTCGCGGAGCGCGCCGAGCGCTTCCTCGCCGCCCGGGTCGAGTGCAACGTGCTCGCGACGATCTTGCTGAACGTCCTCGACGGCGTCTACGCGGACGCGTCCCCGGTGTTCGCCTACGGCCTCGGCGACGGCGACGAGGTGGTGTTCGCCGCGCTGCGCACGCCGCCGTGGCCGTTGCTGACGAGCCCGCTCGACTCGGGCGCCTCCGAGTTCGTCACGTTGTGGCTACAGGCGGACCCGGCGCTCGGCGGTGTGACCAGCGTGCCCGACACCGCGCGGGCGATCGCGGAGGCGTGGGAGCGGCGGTGCATGCTGTACACCGACCTCGACAACCCGACCTCGAACAAGATCTACGCCGAGGTCGGCTACCGCCGGGCGCTCGACTGGGAGGAGATCGCGTTCGAGCCCGCGGGCGCGTGACGGTCAGACGGTCAGGAGCCGGGCGGCGGCTGCCCGTCGAACACCCGCAGCGCGTCTTCGACCGCGTCGGCCACCTCGCCCGGCCGCTCTGCGCCCGCGAGCCGGAGCGAGTCGTGCACAGGAGAGGTCGGCGGGATCACGAGGATCAGCGCCTGGCCACGGGCCTGCAGGCTGGCGCGCATCCCGTAGATGACGTAGATCCCGGCGCTATCCAGGTACTCGACCCCCGACAGATCGAGCACCACGCCCTGCGCCTCGTTGGGCGTCGCGCCGATCACCGTCGCCCCGACCTCCTCGGCGTTCGACATGTCGACCTCGCCGGTGACGTGCGCGATCAGCGCGCTCGGGACGAGCGTGATCTGTACGTCGGCGAGGCTCATCGCGGTTCCAGGCGTCGTCTCATCACGACCTCCGTCCCCTCGGCGGTACGGTCGATCTGCACATCATCCATCGCCGCCACGATAATCGACAACCCCCGGCCGCGGTTCTGGCCCCGCGGCGCCCGCCAGTGGCCCCGATCGCGCACGGTCACCGTGATCTCGTCGTCCTGCGCCCATCCGTGCAGCTCGAACGTGGCCGGCGAGGGCGAGTACGCATGCTCGATCGCGTTCGCGCACGCCTCGCTGACCGCGATCGTCATCTCGGCGACGTCCCCCTCGCCGGCTCCGCGCTCGGCCAGCCACCGGCGCAGGATCCGCCGCACGCGCGACAGGGTCTTCGGCTCCGCCGGGAGCGTCAGATGCAGTTCGGCGGGCACGGCGGTGTTCTGGAGCGAGACGATCGCGACGTCGTCGCGGAGCCCCTCGACGGGAACCAGGCCGGCGAGCGCCAGCGAGCACGCGTCCTCCGGGGAGGCGGCTCCGCGGACGGCGTTGCCGAGGGCCTCGATGCCGTCGGTCAGCGGCACCCCGCGCCGCTCCACGAGCCCGTCGGTGTACAGCACCAGCATGTCGCCGCTCTGGAGCGACAGCTCGTGCTCGGGGCAGCGGCCGTAGGGGAACGCCCCCAACGGCGGCGCCGGGGTCACCTCGAGCGGACGCGCCGCGCCATCGGAGATGATCAGCGGCGGGAGATGTCCCGCGGTCGCGTACTGGAGGGTCGAGTTGTAGGTGTCGAAGACCGCGTAGGCGGCGGTCGCCATCGCCGCCTCGTTGAGCGAGTGGACGAAGCGGTCGACCAGCTCGAGCGTCCGGCCCGGACCATGCCCCTCGATCGCGTACGAGTGCAGGGCGGTGCGGAGCCGGCCCATCAGCGCCGCCGCCGCGATCCCGTGCCCGACCACGTCGCCGATCGCGACGCCGACCCGGCCGCGCGGCAGCTCGATCACGTCGTACCAGTCGCCGCCGACCTCCTCGCGCGCCGGGAGATACCGCGCGGCCACGCCGACGCCGACGACGTCGGCGAGCCGCTTGGGCAGCAGGCTGCGCTGGAGCAGCATCGACACGCCGTGCTCGTGCTCGAGCTCCCCGAGCAGCCTCGCATGATCGATCGCCAGAGCCGCGCGAGCCGCAGCCAGCTGGAGCACGGCGACGTCGCGCTGATCGAACGTCCGCGGCGTCAGCGAGCCCACGTGGAGCACGCCGATCAGCTCCCCCTCGACGATCAGCGGGACGCCGAGCAGCGACTCGATGCCCTTCTCGCGCACGATCGGGTTCAGCACGTCGGCCTGGTTGACGTCGGGGATGAAGATCGGCACGCGCTCGGCGGCGATCCGGCCGGCGAACCCCCGTCCGACCGGAATCCGCACGCCGCGCTCGACCTCCTCCTCGATCCCCTTGGCGGCACGGGCGACGAGCTGCTCGGACTCGGCGTCGTACAGCAGGATCGCCACCGTGTCGACCCCGAGCGCCTCCTGGATGCGGATCAGGAGCTCGTCGAGCAGCGGCTCGAGCGCCAGCTCCGACAGCCCGGGATCGCTGAATCGGTAGGACCGTCGGAGCGCGTCGGTCGGCTCGGCGGACGGGTCCGCCGGCTCGAGGATGATCTGCCCCGTGCCCGGCCTTAGGCGCTGCTCTCTCTCGGCGTGGGCCTCAGCCACGCCGAAAGTGTCCCTCACGGGCGCGCAGCGCGACGCGCCCCGCCCCTGGCGCGACCCGCTACAGCGTCACCGGCACGCCCGACGGGAGCACCAGCACCGAGCCCCGCGCGGAGTTGAGCATCGTCCGGGTCGACCCACTCAGCGTGATCCGCCGCGACGAGGCGTTCGGCTGCGAGCCGACCACGATCAGGTCGATCGCCTGGCCGCCGAGCGCGACCACCTTCGCGTCGAGCTTGCCGGCGAGCGCGTCCGCGGTCAGCTGCGCCGTCCGGTCGCCGTCGGGGGCCGACACCGCGATCGACCCGATGCCCGCCTCCTCCCGCGTCCGCAGTCCGGCGGCCGCCACCGCGATCGCCACCGTTCCGCCCTCGAGCAGACGTTGCGCGGTCGTACCGGGCTCGGCCCGGCCCGGCGGCGTGCGGTAGTCCGATCCGAACACGATCACCGATGCCTGCTCGGCCTCGGCCAGCTGCTCCAGGCCCTCGCCGGTCGAGCCGCTGAACACCACGTGCTTGGGGATCTGCGGGTCGCCGAGCCAGGCGACTCCCTGCTCGAGGCGGCGCTCGGCGTCGTGCTGGGCCAGCTCCTCGCGGCGCGGGTCGAACTCGCGCGAGTGACGGATGTACGCGAGCGCCAGCGTCGCCCCCGTCCGCGCCAGCAACCGGCCGAGCGCCAGCGCGTCGTCGTCGTTGGGCGTGCCGTCATAGGACACGATCAGGTCGGCGCTCACGGGTCGACATCCTGCGCGAGCCCGCGGCCGGCCGCATTGGCCATTGGGACAAGGATCGGCGGCCGCGGCTGTCCAAATGCCCCGCCGCCGCCGCCGGCTACCGGCGGCGGCGGAAGCGGCTGAGGCCCGGGCGCCGGCGATACGTGGCCGAGCCGGTGCTCGTCGTGACCGGCTCCTCGACGCGCGTCGAGGAGGCCGGCTCCTCGTCGCGCGCGGCGATC
>Ga0335078_10005989_pt1 | contig 18000 bp, 13 predicted proteins | sample Lox_Sample_32_FD_206711 | JGI IMG/M metagenome (GOLD analysis project Ga0335078, IMG submission 206711) | Soil microbial communities from Loxahatchee National Wildlife Refuge, Florida, United States - Lox_Sample_3.2 | ecosystem: Environmental > Terrestrial > Soil > Wetlands | place: USA... | reverse complement strand
GACCCGCTGGAGCGGCACCCGCTGGAGTGGCACCAACTGGAGCGGCACCCGCTGGAGCGGCACCCGCTGGAGCGGCACCCGCTGGAGCGGCACCAACTGGAGTGGCACCAACTGGAGTGGCACCAACTGGAGCGGCACCAACTGGAGCGGCACCCGCTGGAGCGGCGCCCGCTGGAGCGGTACCAACTGGAGCGGCACCCGCTGGAGCGGCGCCCGCTGCAGCGGCACCAACTGGAGCGGCACCCGCTGGAGCGGCGCCTGCAATTGGAGCGGCAACCCCAGCAGGGGCGGCTGTACCACCAGCCGGAGTAGCGCCCGCAGGCGGATTGGCCGCAACCATTCCGGCGAGCGGCGGAGCGGTCGCCGGCGGTAGCAGTGAGCCGCCCGGAGCAGTCGTTGGTGGCGGCGCGGTGGCCGGCGGTTGAGCCGCGGAAGGCGGCGCCACGAGAGGCATTCCGCGGGCCCCCCCGGTGGGCGCGGGCGCTACAGGCGTTCCCGGCGCCGGCATGGCTGCCGCTCCGCCGGCTGGCGGAACCGCAGCGCCGGGCACTCCCGGCATGGCCGCTGAAGGCGAAGGCGGCGCGGCTTGTTCTTCGGGCCTCGGAGCGTAGTTCAATTTCACTACCGTCTGGTTGCCGACGGCCTTGGGACGAAGATTCTCGGCGGTAATAGTCGGCCGCCGGATGATGTGCGGCACCACCGCGATCATGATCTCATCGCGCTCCCGGTTCACGGTGTCGCCGCTGAACAGCCGGCCGACGATCGGGATATTGCTCAGACCCGGAATGCCGGTCAACTGCTTGGAATCGGTGGTATTGATCAGGCCCGCAATCAGGTTGACCTCGCCTTCCCGGAGTCGGATATCGTGCGTTACCTTGCGCTGGCCGATGATCGGCTCATTGATGCCCCCGAGATTCACGGTTCCGGCAATGTTGGAAATGTCCAGCTCGATGTGCAGCGAGATATCGCCATTATCGTGCACGTGCGTCATCAGAGTGACGTTGACTCCTACATCAATGTAGGTGAACTGGGTATTCACCAAAGGGTTGACGCCCACGCCCGCCACGCCCGGCTGATAGCTGCCGCTGGCGGTAGGCTCGCGCTGCCCGATCTTGAGTTCGGCCTTGACGTTATCCACTGTGCGGATCTGCGGCGATTGCAGCACCCTGGTCTTGGTATCGCTGAGGGTGGCCTGCAGCAGCGCATTGGGCAAAACCACCGAGAAATCCGACGAAGAGAGATGACCAATGTTGGAGAGCGGAATGGGCGCGCCCGGCGTTGTGCCGGTGGCGCCTGTCGTGGTTGGCGTGGTGGTCGTTGTGGTGGTCGAAGTGGTGGTGCTGGTGGTGCTGGCGGTGCTCGAGGTGCTCGATGCCGGCACCTGAATGCTCGAGCGTGGGGAGAAGTTGATCGGGACGTTCAGCCCCCCGGTAGCGATCGCGGCGGACAGTTGGCGGTTGAATACCGAGTCCGTCTCCAGCACCATGATATCCACCTGGACTTCGGGTGCTGGTTTGTCCAGATCGTGGATGACCGCCTCCGCCAGGGCCACTTTGTCCGCTTCCCCCCGTACTACGATGGCATTCTGGCCGTTGAAGGCGGTGATGCGCTGGAGTTCCGTCACCGAGCGGACCACGTTCACCATTTCCTGGATCGACTGCGGGGTATTGACGTTAGAGAGGTAAAAGACCTGCGTTACCTGGTCGTCGAAGTCGTGGTGCTTGGTCTGCGTATCGTTGGTGACGAAGATGGTGTTCGGCGACAGCGGTTTCCAGAAGGATTTGGTCTGGAGGGCGATGTCATTGAGGGCCTGTTCCAGCGTAGAGTTGTCCAGGTCCACGTTGAGATTGTTCTTGGTGGGACTCTGGTAGTCCGGGTCCCACACGATGTTGATGCCGGCCACCTTGGCCACGGTTTCGAACAGCACCTTGGCGGTCTGGCCATGGAGCGTCATGTTGCGGGGAAGGGGATTGAGCGGCTTCAGTTCCGGAACCGGCAGGATGCGTTCGATTCTTTGGTCGGCTTCCTGCCGGGCCTCGTCGACCGGGGTCATGGCTCTTTCTTCGGGCGTCGACTCCTTACCCGTCATCAGAATTTTTTCGCGCTCGCGCTGAATCATCTGCTGGGTGCGAAGGATTTCCTGTTCCGCGACGGAAGAGGCCGGATCGAGCGCCAGCGCCTTCTGGAATTCCAGGAGCGCTTCACCCAGCTTGCCCTGAGCGCGAAGCTTGATACCCTGGTCCTGGTGCATGGAACTGGCCTGGAACCGCGCCTTGGTGGCGGCCATCTGGTAGACCATTTCGGAGGGATCGGTCGAAAGCGCCTGCTCGTAGCTTTCAACGGCCGCGTCCCACTCCCGCTTGTCTTCGTGCTTCCGGCCCTCCGCCAGGTAGCGGTCGCCCTTGCGTGTATGCGCCTCCAGCGGCAGCATCGGACCAAGCAGTGCCGCGACGCCGATCACGGCCGTTAAACGGTTCAAAAAGAACATGTTTCGTGCGTTTCCGGTGGTGGACGAAGCCCCGTGCTAAGATGAAATGCGATCTCGCGGAACCGGGGCATCTAAAGTCATTGACGCGATTGATCTTCCGGGTGTGGAGGCGAAATCGTCGCGAGGGCGGCCCTGAAAGACTCTTCCCTGAAAATCCTCAACGACAACCGGCAGGCCGGGCATAACTATTTCCTGCTCGAGCGCTTCGAAGCCGGGCTGGTCCTGACCGGAACCGAGGTCAAGTCGGCCAAGGACGGGAAGGTCCAACTGAAGGACGCCTATGCGGTGGTCGAGAACCATGAGGTCTGGCTGGTGAATGCCCACATCAGCCAGTATTCGCACGGCAACCGGGAGAACCACCCGCCTGTGCGCAACCGCAAACTGCTGCTCCACCGGCGCGAGATCGATAAGCTTCAGGGCGAAACCCGTGAGAAGGGTCTGGCCCTCATTCCCACCCGGATTTATCTGAAGAACGGGCGTATCAAGTGCGAGGTCGCCGTCGCCAAGGGCAAGAAACTACACGACAAACGCGAGGCCGAGCGGGCCCGCACAGCGGAAGAGGAGGCTCGCGCCGAGATGCGCCGCCGGGCTTGAGGCCGGCAAGGCCGTGGCGCCCGCCCAAGTGGGCGGACACCGGGCAACCTCAGCCCGTCACAGCCCTGAAGACACCGGTAAGTCACAGCCACGCGAGCTATGGAAGCGCACGCTGTCCATCCTGATCCTGGTTGTCACCGCTAACTATAACAAAGCTAAGCGAGTTGCGAAAACAGGGCTTCCAGAGGTGCCAGAGATGCCCGGCCCGCAATCCGCATCGGAACATTCGCTGCTTGAGATCGACGACATCTTAAATCGGCTGGCCTCCATCAATCCGGCACCCCGTCGTGTCGTGGAGCTGCGGGTCTTCGAAGGCCTCACGCGCGAGGAGATTGCCCGGGAAATGGGTTGCGGCACGGCCATGATCGCACGAAATTGGAACTTCGCCCGCAACTGGCTGGAAGAAGCCTTGGCCGGAATCCTGGAACTGGAACTGACGAGCGCTGGCAACTTGGGTACACGATTTTCGCGGCGCCGCGCCGCTTGCCGAACCGAAGCGGCAGGAATACGTCCGCGGTGCCGCGCCAGATGCCGAAATCGCAGAGAAAGTTCTGGCGATGCTCTCCGAGATGGAGACCGCCGCCGGTTCGGGAATTTTTCGGGGATCTACATTTTCAACGGACACAAACTCTGCCCCAGCTTCGCGCTCAAGCTCTGCCGGGGATGTTTTACCGGACCTGGCGGCACGCATACGTGCGCGCGCGTGGACCTGTCCACTTTTGTTGCGATGGAGGGAACTATGGGGATTTTTGCACCGGCGCTGACACCGGCCGGCACGCGCCGGCCGACGGCGACCTTGAGCGGGATGCCGATACCAGGGCGCGTGCCCGCACGCTGTGTCGAGCCGCTGTGAGTCGCCCGTGCGCGCGGTTTCGAGCGAAAAGGCGAAGGGCGAAGCCGCACTCAGTGAAAAAGGGCACAAAGCGCCCGGGCGCCGGGAGGCGCAAAAATGATTTTCCGGCACACTTGCAGGGGAGCGCCGTCAATGGCGCGCTGGCCTCAATGGTACGGTTACTGTGACTTAGTAAAAACGAGTTTCTGTGTTTTCCCTTCGGGCTCGATAGGCATGAGCTCGAGGAGCAGGGTATTGGCGGCATCGGGAAGCGAGAAGCGTTGTTTCTCGACAACACTGCCCTTGCGTCCGTGCGTCTTCAGAACCACCAGCATCGGGCCATTGTAGTAAACCGAAACGGTGGCTTTTTCTTTGCCGTCACGCATGGCGCACTCCCGTCCCATGGTGTCACAAGTGAACTCCGAAACGTCCTCCGGGGCATTGGGCCCACGGGTTTCCTTGATGTGGACCGTCTGATCATTCTTCTCGATGAGAAGGGAAAAATCCTTATTGGTCGAGTCCAAATCGCTTTTCGCAGCATCGAGCTTCCAGTTTCCCGCGATGCCGGGCGTGGTGTCGGCGGCGTACACTATGGCGGCGCCGAACAGGAGACCCCCGGTCACCGTCAGAACAAAACTCCGCATCTCCATTCTCCTTCTCTGCCAGATCGTAATGGCAGCGGATATCGGAGGACCGCTCGGGCGAACCTCCTCCATAATTATCTATACATCAGGTGATGGAACTAATCCAAGAGCAGCCTGCAGCTGGCCGATTCACCCCCACGGTACGTAAAGAAAAACATAAGGCTTTCCTTATTCTGTCCTAATTGGCCGAAGGCTACACTTGGCTTGGCGGAATTGTGCGGCCTGTGAAGGGGCGCAGGGTGAGAAGGGATCGATTTTCAAACCGAAGCCGGCGGTTGCCGGGGGCAGCCGCTGGAGCGGCGCCTGGCACCCGGGAACAGGGCACAACGCGCGAACACGGAGCGATGCCGGATGGAGCCGAAAGGCAAACCGCACGGGAAGCGCACCATGCACTGACCCTGCGGCCGCATTACCGTATTCTTGACTGCCTGACCTTGTGCACGGACAACGAAACGGTGACGGTGATCAAGGGCATGGTCGAGGATATTGAAACCGTCCTCCGGCTGAACCCCCAGGATCAGGTGTTGCCTCTCTCGCCGGATCGGGTGGCGCTCTATCACGCGATTTACTCCCAACCCGGGTTGAGCGAGGATGCGCTGTCGGGCGTGCCGCAGATTTCCCCCTATCGCCGACAACGCGCATGTAACTTCGCAAGGCGCCGTTTCGGGCGAGGCGGACCAAAACTTAGCTGGCATTCAAGCCCATGGAGCGGCGGAAGAATACCCGGTTACAAATCAATTATGGGCCTAGAGGCGGGAGTGTCCCCGGTTACGAATCACTTATGGGCCGAGGGACGGTAGTATTCCAAGTTACGAATTCACTTACGGATCGAGCCGTGAGAGGAGATAAATGATGAGCAGCAGATTGGCAATGGGTTCGGTTATGCTGGCGCTGATAGGAGGAGGAGTGGCGGGGTCATGGGCGACCATGAAGACGGGACACTCGGTATTTGGGCGAACGGGATCGGTGGCGATGTTTGTCTCCACCGCTAATGGCGCGACGATCGGCAGGCAGGTTTCATTCCTTGCCGGCTTCGTGCCGGTGGCGAAGCAGGTGCTTCCGGCGGTAGTCAACATCGCTTCGTCAAAGATCGTGCGCTCGCAGGATCAGGGGATTTCCTCGCCGTTTTTCTCCGATCCATTTTTCCGCCAGTTTTTCGGCAACCAATTCTCACAGCAGTTTCGGGTTCCTCGCGAGGAGCGGGAGAACAGTCTCGGGTCCGGAGTGATCATCAGCAGCGACGGTTATATATTGACGAACAATCACGTTATTTCGGGGGCTACCGACATCAAGGTCTCGCTGAGCGACAAACGCGAATTCAAGGGCCGCCTGGTGGGATCGGACTCCGAGACGGATGTGGCGGTAGTGAAGATCGACGGCAAGGATCTTCCCGTGTTGGCGTTTGGCGATTCCTCCAGGGAGCAGGTGGGAGACTTTGCATTGGCCGTGGGCAACCCGTTCGGAATCGGCGAGACGATGACTATGGGGATCATCAGCGCGACGGGACGAGGCGGCCTGGGAATTGAAGATTACGAAGACTTCCTGCAAACCGATGCGGCGATCAATCCCGGCAACTCCGGCGGCGCGCTGGTGAATGTGCGCGGCGAGCTGATCGGGCTGAACACGGCGATCCTTTCAGACGGCGGCGGAGGTAACCAGGGAGTCGGATTTGCGGTTCCGATCAACATGGCGCGCGCCGTGATGAACCAGATCATGCAGCATGGGAGAGTGATTCGGGGGTCGATGGGCGTGCTGATCCAACCGGTGACAGCAGCGCTGGCCCAATCGTTCGGTTTGCCGGGGGAACCGCGTGGCGCGCTGGTGGCCAATGTAACGCCGGGCAGTCCGGCGGAACGGGCTGGCATCCAACGCGGCGACATCATTCTGGACTTGAATGGCGCAGCGGTCAGCGACAGCCGCGACTTGAGCCTCAAGGTCTCGATGATGGCTCCGGGCACTCCGGTAAAGCTGACGGTCTTCCGCAACGGGCATGAGCAGGACGTCTCGTTGACCCTGGCGGAGTTGCCCGCCAACCAGCAGAAAACCAGCGGCGCCACGCCCGAGGCGGCGCCTGGGAGGTGGATGGGGCTTTCGGTGGAAGCACTGACGCCGGAGATGGCACAACAGGCTGGAGTGCCGGCGCGGACCACGGGAGTCGTGGTGACCGTGGTGGATCCGGCAAGTGCGGCCGCAGCTGCCGATGTGAGGCGCGGAGACATTATCCAAGAGGTCAATCATAAGCCGGTCACCACCGTCGAACAGTTCCGGAGTATGGTCCAGGAGGCGGGGAGCCGGCCGGTTCTGCTGCTGATCGATCGCGGAGGCGACCACGTGTTCGTGGTCGTGCAGGGCAAATAGGCGAGCCGGCGGGAGAAGGGCAAAATGTACCAGAGACTGAACGGCCGAGCGTGCGCCGCGGGGAGCGCTCTGCTGCTCTTCTGGCCAGCCTGGTCGACGGGCCGGCAGGAAACCGCCCAGGAATCGATTTCCCAGGAAATCAGCCACGCGCTGATTACTGTCCCGTTTTATACGGTGTTCGATTACCTGGGCTTTCGAGTGGAAGACGGCACGGTAACGCTGGTCGGAGATGTAACCCGCCCGGCAATCAGAAGCGACGCAGAGAAAGCTGTGATGCAGGCGCCGGGAGTTCGCCACGTGATCAACCAGATCGAAGTGCTGCCGACTTCCGCGACTGACGGAAGAATCCGGCTGGCCGAGTATCTCGCGGTGTATGGCGACTATGGACTGAACCAATATCAGAAGCGGGCCGTGCCTCCCATACATATCATCGTGAAGAACGGAGCGGTCACTCTGGAGGGCACCGTCTCGAATCAAGCCGATAAGCAGGAAGCCTTCACGCAAGCCAGCGGGGTTCCGGGCGTGGTTTCGCTTACTAATCACCTGAAGATCGGAACGTGAGATGCGCCGGCTACCCGGGCCGCGGCGCGTCTATCATCGGGGGCGCGATTCATTTCGGACCCGCGGTGGTGATCGGCGCGGAATTCGCACCCGGGGGCTGGGCGCATCCCTATATCGCCTGGGGAACATGCGGGATCTTACTCGACTCTACGCCTTGGGGAGGGGTTGGGGAGAATCGCGGCTTCTATTTTCATGCCTTCGAGCACGGCTGGCGGCATGGGGCCGGGTCGCGGGTGGAACGTCACGAATTCCGGCCGCGATAGGCCGGATTGGCAACGGGATTCCAGCAACGGCGGAGCTGTTTCGACTATCATGATTTGGAAGGACAAAGAAAGAGGACTGATATGAGAATATCCAGCATCGTGGTTTTTGCTCTTCTGGCGACGAGCGCGTACGCCGCAGGGAATCCGACTGATGGAAAGGCCGTATATGACCGCGCCTGCAAGAACTGCCATGGCGCGACGGGGGAAGGCAACCCGGCCCTCGCCAAGATGATGAAAGTGGAGATCCCAAGCCTCTCCTCCGCACAAGTGCAGAAGATGAGCGACGAAGAGATCAAAAAAGTCGTCACCGATGGCAAGGGCAAGATGCAGCCTATCCGGTCGGTGACCGGCAAATCGGTCGACGATGTAGTCGCCTATGTGCGCACGCTGAAGAAGTGACGGTGGCTTCGCTGCGGTAGTGGCGATGACGACGGAGGGGGCGCCGCCGGGTTCGCGCATATGGGTGAAAGTCCGCGCAGCGCGCAAGAGAAAGCGCTCAGCATCAGTCTGGACGCTGAGAAGTATGGGACCATCGCGGAGATCGGGGCCGGACAGGAAGTGGCGCGATGGTTTTTCCACGTGGGCAAAGCCTCGGCCACGGTCGCCCGCACCATTTCGGCATACGAAATGGCGATCAACATTATGTGAGCCGGACGCCCCTGGAGTCGATGCTGGACCGCGAGTTCGACCGGCTACTGCAAGAGCTCGGAGCCAGCCGGGGCGGCCGGAGCGCATTCTTCGTGTTTGCCGACACGGTGGCGACGCAAGGCTCGTCGCGAGGGTCGGGAGGACATGGCTGGCTGGACATCCGATTTCAGGATCGCCCCCGAACGGTGCCCTCGGAGATCATTCTTCACATCGAAGTGTCCGACCTGCTCACGACGAGCCGCCAGGAGGCGGTCGGATTGGCCGGCGTGAATCTCATCTACGGCGCGTTTACGGCCCACCATGAGCCGGAGGCTCTGATCCGGAGCCTGATGGACGGGTTGGACCGGCGCCGGATCGAGATCGACATGGTCCAATTCTCCGGCCCCGTGTTCGCCGGAATCGACAATCGGCTGATGAGTCTGCAGCTCGTGGAGCAAGGCCTGACCGATGCGGTCATGTTGACCGCGGATACCAGCGAGAGGTTTCGAAATGAGAATTGCGAACCTGGGCACGTTTCTGCGTTCCTGGGTATACCTGGCAAACAACTGGCTGAGCCTGATCGGTGTGGTTCTGGTCACCACGGCTACGGTGTCCTGGCTGTTTCTGCTGCCGTTCACGCTACGCGGCGAGACGACGCACCCTTACATCGGCATCCTTGCCTTCCTGGGCGTTCCGGCGCTCTTTTTCGCCGGCCTGCTGTTGATTCCGGCCGGAATGCTGCTCCGCCGCCGAATGGAGAGGCAGCGGTCCATTCCGCCGGCCCACTTTCCACCGCTCAACTGGCAGAACCGGGACTTTCGCCGGCTGGTGCTATTTGTGGCCGTTACGACGATCCTCAACCTGGGAATCGCCAGCCAACTGACTTACGCCGCGACGCAATATATGGACTCCACCACGTTCTGCGGCCTGACGTGCCACACGGTGATGCAGCCCGAGTATACGGCGCACCAGAACTCCCCGCACGCACGCGTGGAGTGCGTTGCCTGCCACATCGGGCCGGGAGCATCCTGGTTTGTGCGCAGCAAGCTGTCCGGAACCGGGCAGGTCTTTGCCGTTACCTTCAATACCTACGAACGGCCGATCCCTTCGCCGGTAAAGAACCTGCGGCCGGCGCGGGAGACCTGCGAGGTTTGCCACTGGCCGGCGAGATTCGACCCCGACCGCCTCGTCGTGATTCCGCATTATGCCGAGGACGCGAACAACAGCGCCACCGAAACGGCGCTGATGATGAAGATTGGCGGGGCCGACCGCAGCGGCATTCACGGAGCACACGTCGGCGAAGGGGTGCATATTCGTTACGCGGCTTCGGACCCGACACGGCAGACGATTCCGTGGGTCGAGTATACCGATCGGGCGGGACATACGACCACCTATCTCGAAGCAGGAACCAGCGCCCAGGCCGTGGAGGACCTGCCGAAACGCGAGATGGACTGCATCGACTGCCACAACCGGCCGACTCACACGTTCCAGCTTCCCGATCGCGCCATGGACACCGCGATGGCCGCGGGCCGGATCTCCGCTGAGCTGCCGTTTGTCAAGAAGGAGGGGCTGGCACTGCTGAAGGCCGGCTACCGCACGCGAGACGAGGCGGAGCGCAAGATCCCTGCCGGGCTGGAGCAGTTTTACCGCGCGAACTACCCCGCGGTCTATCAACAGAGCGGAGACAGCGTGCGAGCCGCCGGAAAGGCGCTGGTTGACCTGTACGATCGCAACGTGTTTCCCGCCATGAGAGTGACCTGGGGAACTTATCCGGATAACATAGGGCACTCGGACTTCCCCGGCTGCTTCCGCTGCCACGACGGCAGCCACACCAGCACCGATGGAAAAACGGTCACGCAGGATTGCGGCGCCTGCCACAACCTGCTGGCCGTCGAGGAGGCGAATCCCAAGCTGCTGACCGACCTGGGCGTGGGCATCAGCGGACACTGACTGGGACGCGGCGCCGGCAGCGCTCCGGCGGCGAGCGGCGACGCCGGGTCCTAGGCCACAGCCCGGCTGTTATAGCCCGGCGTGCACCTGGGTTGCGCTGAACGCAGCGCCCGTACCGTGACACACATCACAGCTCTCGCCGAACTGCGAACTGGTGTTCACTACAGCATGCGCGAAGGCCGACTGGTTCAGGTGGCAGGCGGTGCAGGCCGAGGTTGTAGCCGGCGCCGGATTGAGAAGACCCTCGGGATCGGTCACGGGATTCTTACCGATGGGCAGTACCGCTTCCGAGCCATTGACGTGGCAGACGTAACACTCGGCCGTGTCCTGCACCGCGCCGGTCGGCCCCATGGCGGGGAAGCGCACGCCGGTGTTGTGAATCGAAGCCGGAACCGAGGCGTAAGCGGCGCCGAAGTCGTTTGTGCTTCCTCCAAACCCGATGATGATGTAGTCCTGGTTAAACTCCGCTTCCAGGTTCTCGCCGGTATGAATTTTATGCACCATCATGGTGAAATTGATGCCCTGCGGCGGAGCCGACGTATAGGCTGAATTGGTGGACTGCGCGCGCGTGGAAGCGTCGGTGTTGCTCGGATTGTGGCAGAAGACGCAGTACACGGTATTGTTGCGCAGGGAGCCGTGCTCGGAGAGATAAACGTGGCACTGGTTGCAATTGCTGACCGCGACAACCGTGCGGCGCGGCTGGACCGGCGAACCATCGACGGAGAAATACACCACCTGATTGGGCGAGCTGGTTTCGACGGTCATTTGCGTGGTAGTGCCCGGAAGAGCCGTCTCGGAACGCCTGGCTTCCACTCCCATGGCATACGTACCGGTGGCTTTGGCCGGAACGGCATGCTGAAAAGAGTAGGCGCAACTGCCACTCGAGTTGCAGGTTGCCCCAGTGGCGCTCTCGGTCACGTAGCCGGGGGTGGTCACGTCGCTGCCGAAGCTGGTGTAGCCGTAGTCAGATGTAGGTCCGGCCATGGTGAAACTCAGGTTGGCGAGGCTGGACGGGGCGAGCGGATTGCCGTTGAGGTCCTTCACCGTAAATGCCACGGTGGGCTTCTGCCCGGCAAGCGTGCTGGTAACGCCGGTGATGGTAACCTGAACGCCGGAAATTGCCGAATCGGGATTCAACGGGTAAGTCAGCGGCGTGTCGCCGGGAACGAGGTGGGCGCCCAGGATGGAAGCGTCGAACGGGAGTTCGCCCTTGGGGATGTGGCAGTCGGCGCATTCGCTATCGTTGATCTGCGGGCCGCCGGGGTGATTGGCGCCAGTGGCAAAATTGACGTTGTTGTGGCAGGAGCCGCAGGCCACGGCGCCAGGCGTAGTGAGCCATGCGTTGGTTTGCGCGGCGCCGTTGTTGGGATTGTGGCAGGTCTGGCAGCGCAATATGTTGGCGGGGTAGACCACGGTGGAAAAATCGTTCACCGAATTTTGAAAGCCGAGAATCTGGTAGGGCTTCCCCGCCTGCACGCTCGGCAGCGAACTTCCCATGTGGATATCGTGGATGAACACTTTCATGTCCAGGGAATTGCCGGTGTTGGGGTCGGAGGTCTGGGGCTGGTGGCAGATGATGCAAAGCGGCACGTCGCGGCGCGAACCTCCATGCGCGGCGAGGCCCGCCGAGCCGGTGACGCTGGTCATGCCGTTCGGCAACCCATGACAGGCATCGCAGTCGGCGGTGCGGACGATGTCCCGAGGCGTGGGTTTGGCTCCGTTCGGCACAAAATCGTAGGTGGCATCGGCGTAGTTGGTGCCGAGATCGAATTCGGTCAGGTTCCGGGAGCCGTAGATCCCGATCCGATTGGTGGCGGTTGGATCAAACCCCGCCGGCGCCTTGGTGGCATAGGTGTAGAGATACTCGCCCGTCGAGACGGTTGCCGTCGTGCCGCCCGAATCGGCGGCCGCCTGTGTGGCGGTCGCGCCCCCCGAGGCCGCGGTCGCGGTACGCACGATGTAGGAGGTGTACTGCTGCTGTCCGTTGGGAATGTAGGCCGCGAGGAAGCTGAGCGAGATCGGACCGGGTGTGACGATTCCCGACTGGTCGAGAGCGGCCCCATTCGGATCGGTCAGCTTGTAATCTACACTAATTGTGCCATCGGTTGCGATCTTGGCGGAGACGATGGAAATCGTCAGACCGGGTGACACATACTCTACGACCGAGGGATCCGCATAATAGGCCCTTTCGTGCGGCGTGAACGGTGATTTCTTCTGCGCGCGCAGGATGGCAACCGAACCTATCAGTAACAGCGCGACCAAGGCGAAAAGACAACGTCTCGCCGCCAGAACTCGCGTCCACCCGGGCATAGCTCCCACCCTCGAGATGAAATATTGGCCCGACCCCAGCCTATCCGACACTCTATCACTCCAATCCGCGGCTGCCGCGAAAGAGGAAGAAGCGCGGGTGCTGACCCGCACGCTTGAAGAAGCGCCAACTGGTAACCGATGCCGCCGTGGTAAGATGCCGCCGTGTAATCGGTGGCCGCTCGAGGCGATTTACCGGCGCCCTTGCGAACGTCCTTCCCTGCGTCCCGGGGCCACTGTCTCTGAGTTTCCTCAGGTTGTCACCGACGTTGTGGATCTCCGGGCCACCTGGCCGGTCCTTTGGTTGTGCGATGAACTCTTTGCGGCTCGCTTCGTGCCGATTCGCCCCAATCGCAGGGCGGCCGCGCCGCAGTGGGCTCTGGAAAAAAGGAGCCGACCGTGCGCCTCGCTTCCGGTAGTTTCGTTGAACAGACCGGGCTGGAGGCCGGCAGCGCATGTCCCGGCGAACGGGCGAAATGCGATCGCCGTGACGCACCCAAACACCAGCAACCTGCCCGGCGGTACCAGCTCGGCTGGCGGCGCCTGTACCCTGGTTGGGGGCGTGGGTCTCCCCGGCTGTGGTACTGGTGCCATTCCTCGCAACTGGCTGCCGACTGGGGACCGCGCTCGAGCGCCCGATCCGGCAACCTATGATACGCTTGCAGATCGGAGGGGCACTTTGAGACGCACGCTGAGCATACTGACCGCAACGCTGGCCACCACGCTGGCTGCCATCACCCTGGTCGCCCAGGAAGCGCCTAAAAAGGCGCCGATGAAATCCGCCATCCTGCATCCGGAAATGACGGTCGAGCAGGGAACCTACACCAAGCCCGCCGCCACCATCGGAACCAAGCCCGCCCAGCCCTGGTCGGCCACCACCATAGCGGCGGGTGTAAACAGCAAACCGGAAACCGGGCGGCCTATCACCAGGATTGGGGAGATTGTGGATTTTTCCTGCTACATCCAGCTTGGCAAGCACGGGGAAAAGCACCGTTCCTGTGGGCAAAAGTGCGTGCAGAACGGCCAGCCCATCGGCCTCCTGACGCAGGATGGCACACTCTACATGCTGATGCCGGAGGAGCACGATCCGCGGCGCGACGGCGGAGTGGATGCCAAGGCTATGGCCTCGGAAAACATGGGCCACATCGTGGAAGTCAACGGGACCGAAGCGTCGGTGAACGGGTATCGCGCCATCTACGTGGGCGGACTGACCAAGTAAGCGCCGTGGCGCTGCTGCCGTCCGGGCTGCGCCAGTACCATATCCGATTGGTTCGCCTCCCCCCTTTTTTTCCTTTGCGCGGATTGTAATTCCTGCTTATCAGAGCCTATAATCTGAATGGGGAGGCGACTATGTGGAGACCGGATGTGCCGGAAGTCCTTATCGCGCTAGGCCTTGTCGCCTGTTTGGTTTGGGCAGTCTACAACCGCGTTCATTGGCGCGAGGGGGCTCATAAGTAAGAGGAACCTGGTTGGTTCAGGCCGGTTTGGTCGTGCCGCGGGTTCAGGCCGCGGCGTTGATCTCGATTACGTGCCAATCGGGATCGCAGATATAGATCTGTGGGAACCCGGCTGTGGCATGTGGCTGGGTTCTCATCTTCAGAGGGTCGCGGTCCGCGGCATCCTCCCGATACCCTTTTCCGCGCAGAAACTCCACCGTAGCCCAGTAGTTGTCCACCCGCACGGCGAAATGGTTGTCGCGCGTGTCGATCCCTTTCGCGCCCCGAAAAGTGGCGCCGGGGTGAACAATGAGGTGCAACTGCTGCCCGCCGGCCACCCCAAACCAGGCGCCGGGAAAATCGAATGGAGGCCGCGCTATTTCTTCCAGGCCGAGAATCTCGCGATAGAACCGGCGCGAACGCTCCAGGTCGGTGACATTCAGGCTCACGTGGTGAATGGTTTGGATCTTCATCGCTTCCGTCTGGTATTGTGTAAGCGTCCGGCGGACGCTTACCTGGTATTGTCGCGCAAATGCGAGGCGCCCCGGTGTGGGGCCACTGGTGGCCGCTGCAGGTTCCTCGGGAACTGGGCTCAGCCGGTTCTCGGTTGAGTTCTCAAAACGGGGGCCACCGGTGGCCGCCGCAGGTTCTTCGGGAACCGGGCTTCCGGGCACGCGCGGCAAACCGGAGCCGGTGTCCGCAGCTCGCGCCGGTTCAGCTTACAGGATCACCCGCTCCTCGCCGTCACGGCGCGTCACGTGCTCGCGGTCCAGGTACTCCAGCAGGGGAATGGCGTACTTGCGGGAGATGCCGGTCCATTCTTTGAAGGCGCCCACGCCGAAGCGGGCCGGGCGGCGGGCCGCCAGCATTTCGCGCAAGCCGGCGATGGCGGCCTGGTGGAAGACCAGGTCATCGCCGATGCGCACGAGCCGCTTCTCGCGCAACAGGATTTCGAGCAAGCGGCGGGCGCGGGCGGGTTCCACGCCGGATTTGGCCAGTACCTCCGCCAGAGCCGGGGTGGCGAGGCCGGCTTGCTCGAAGGCCCTTTCGATGGCGGCACGCGATTGTTCCTCGTCCTCCTTCAGCACGACGCGGTGGGCGCGCGACCGCACGGTTTCGCCCTCCACGGCGAGGTCGCCGGAAGCCGCCAGCAGGGCATCCAGCAGGAACAGAGGAGTGCCCGGAAACTCGCGGCTGCGAAGGTCCTGCCTGGCAATGCCCGCCAGGAGCGGCTGCTGGGTGTGAAAGAGGCGGACGGCTTTGACCAGGCGGTCGCGGGCGGATTGAAACCAGGCGCCATGGATGTACCAAGGCTGCGGCTGCGCGATGGTCACCACGGGCGTGGGGGGCGCGGCCGCGGCGGCGATTTCGCGTTCGGCGAGTCCGGTGCGCGCCACCAGGTCGGCCATGCCCATGCCGAATGGAGATTCTTTGATCAGGACGGCCAGACGCTCGGAGGGTTTGGGGGAGGAGAGGATGTCGAGGCGCGCGGGCGGGTCCAGGGAGGCCGGGCCGGCAGCCGAACTGCGCCGGCGCGTGGGCGCGGGCAGGTCCACCACTACGCCGCCGCCGATGGTGACCACGGGCGAAAACATGCGGATGATGAAGCGGTCGCCCGGCAGCAGGAGGGCCGGATCGCGCAGGGCCAGGCGCGCGTAGGTAGAGCCGCCGGGTGGCAATCGGGCGCTGTTCAGCAGGCGGACCTCGGCCTCGATTTCGGCAGTGCCGCAGTGAAAGTGCACCGGGGCGCGGTGCTTCAGGGGCTTGGCGGAGCGCAGCAGTTGCAGGCGGCAATCGATGGCCTTCACGGCGCGGAAGCGGCCCGGTTCGGAGAGGACGTCGCCGCGCTCGAGCTCGGCCGGCTCGATATCGGCCAGGTTCACGGCGGTGCGCTCGCCCGCCACGGCGCGATCGGTCTTCGAGCCGTGCACCTGGACGCCGCGGACGCGCAGGCGGCGCGCGCCGGAGGGGCGGTCCGGGTAAAGCTGCACTTCCTGCTCCTTCGCCACCGTGCCGGAGACGAGAGTGCCGGTGGCGACGGTGCCGAATCCTTTCATGGAGAAGACGCGGTCGATGGGCAGGCGGAACCAGCCGGCCGCGTTCTTCACCTCGACTTGCCCGGCCACCCGGGCCAATTCGCGGCGCAGATCGTCCAGGCCCTCGCCGGTGACCGAGCTGACCGGCACGACAGGTGCGCCTTCGAGAAAGGAACCGGCCACTAATTCCTCCACTTCCAGGCGTACCAGGCCGGCGATGTCGGCGTCCACCAGGTCGGCCTTAGTGAGCGCGATCACGCCACGAGAGATTCCGAGCAGGCGGCAGATATCGAAGTGCTCGCGAGTCTGCGGCTTGATGGATTCGTCGGCGGCGACCACGAACAGCACCAGGTCGATGCCGCCGACGCCGGCCAGCATGTTTCTCACGAAACGCTCGTGGCCGGGAACATCGACGAAGCCGAGGCGCAGGGCGGGCGAGAGGTCCAGGTGAGCAAAGCCGAGGTCGATGGTAATGCCGCGGCGCTTCTCTTCTTCCAGGCGGTCGGCGTCGATGCCGGTGAGGGCTTTGACGAGGGCAGTCTTGCCATGGTCGATATGGCCGGCCGTCCCCACAATGATGTGCTTCATCCTGCTTGTTACAGTGTAGAGGTGTTGGCCGGGATTCTGCTCGTGCTGGTGGCCGGTTCGCTGGCCTTCTGCGTGCTGGCCGTGGTTGCCGCTATGCGGTACCGCGCGGTGCGCCCGGCGCCGCTCGAGCCGGGCCAAGCGCGCAGCGCGGCGGCGATCAGCGTGCTGAAACCCCTCTCAGGGGCTGAAGAGGGGCTGGAAGAGAATCTCTGCAGCTTTTTTGAGCAGAAGTACCCGGATTACGAGATCCTCTTCGCCGTGCGCAGTCCCCAGGACCCCGCCACTCCGATCGTTAAGCGGCTGCAGGCGCGGTATGCGGCGGTTCCATCCGAGCTGATCGTGACCGGGGAGCCGCCCTACGCCAATGCCAAGGTCTACAGCCTGGAGCGCATGCTGGCGGCGGCGCGGCATCCGCTGGTGGTGATGGCAGACAGCGACACCCGGGTGACACCGAAGATGCTGGCCACGCTGGCAGCCGAGTTCCGGAATGAGAAAATCGGCCTGGTGACCTGTCCGTACCGCGCGGTTCCCGGGGCGAGCGTGTGGTCCACGCTGGAGGCGGTGGGACTGAATACCGAGTTCGCGGGCGGGGTGCTGGTGGCCCGGATGCTGGAGGGTATGAAGTTTGCCCTCGGGCCGGTCATTGCGGCACGGCGCGCAGCGCTCGAAAGCATCGGCGGTATGGACGCCCTCAAGGACTACCTGGCGGAGGATTATGTCCTGGGTAAGCGGGTGGCGCAGCGAGGATTCGGGGTCATCCTTTCGTCATACGTGATCGAACACCGCATCGGGGCAGAGGGATTCGTGGCTAACGTGCGGCACCAGCTGCGCTGGAACCGCAGCACCCGGCGGTCGCGTCCGTGGGGTTACGTGGGGCAGCTTTTCACTCATCCCCTGCCTCTGGCGCTGCTGCTGTGGGCGGCGCGTCCCCAGTGGTGGCCGGTGGTACCCCTGGCAGCGGCTTTCCGCGCCGCGGCCGGCTGGGTGACCGCCATGCACGCGCTGGACGATCCGCTCATCCGCCGCCTGTGGTGGGTGGGGCCGATTCAGGACCTCGCCAGTTTCCTGATGTGGCTGGCGGGCTTCTTCGGCAACACGATTCTATGGCGCGGGCGGAAATATGCGCTGCTGCGGGACGGGCGTTTTGAGCCGGTGGGATAGGGTCGCCCGTTCCGCGCCGCGGCCGGTTGGGCAACTGCGAAGTACGCCTTGAGCCTAAATCCGGCAGTTGGAGACGCGCTGGCGCGGCGGGGCGGCCTTCGGCCGCGACCTGTTGCGGGAAATGTGGTTGTCACCCGGAGAGTGATCTGCGCCGC
>Ga0335078_10005988_pt1 | contig 18000 bp, 10 predicted proteins | sample Lox_Sample_32_FD_206711 | JGI IMG/M metagenome (GOLD analysis project Ga0335078, IMG submission 206711) | Soil microbial communities from Loxahatchee National Wildlife Refuge, Florida, United States - Lox_Sample_3.2 | ecosystem: Environmental > Terrestrial > Soil > Wetlands | place: USA... | reverse complement strand
GAAGGCTCCGCACGTGTGAAAGAATTAGGATACGTATCACTTGGATTGGCCTTCTCCTGCGGCTTTGCCGCTTGCACTGCGGGAAGGCTCCGAAGGTTGCGAAAGAATTAGGATACGTATCACTTGGATTGGCCTTCTCCCGCGGCTTTGCCGCTTGCACTGCGGGAAGGCTCCGAACGTGTGAAAGAATTAGGATCACTGTATCACTTGGATTGGTTTTCTCCCGCGGCTTTGCCGCTTGCACCGGGAAGGCTCCGCAGGTGTGAAAGGATTAGGACACTGTATCACTCGGATTGGTCTTCTCCCGCGGCTTTGCCGCTTGCACCGCGGGAAGGCTACGAAGGTGTGAGAGAATTAGGATACTGTATCACTCGAATTGGTCTTCTCCCGCGGCTTTGCCGCTTGCACCGCGGGAAGGCTCTGCCTTCTCGGGACGGCCCCCTTACTTCCCTGCGGCTGCGCCGCCGTCCCCTGCCGCAGAAGGGTGAGGAGCCCTGGGGCCTTCGCGCCACGCTAGCAGCGCAGCCCCGCCACTAGACCATGCGGCCTTAGGCCGTGCTGCGATAAGGCGCTCCCCATCGGTTTCATTTCCCATATCGGTTGGATAGCTACCGAGCAGTGAGCGCCCCTTCAAAGTCCCTCTTGAATTAATCCATCTCTCAAGTTCCTCGCTAGAAGTGTCGTACAATACCGATGTGAAGCCAAAGCGATGGTCTCGGACATCAATTGATTTTACTCCGTTCCGCAAAAAACATGGAAACCGATCCAGAATTGGGCTGAGCCCCTCATTATTACTTTAGATGTACTGACCACAAAAAGGGAGGCTGATTTAACTCATGAACGTTGCCACAAACAATAGAGCTGTGAATCTGATTAGCAGGTTGAAATGGCTGTTTCTATCCGCTCTTACGCTGGTGTTCCTTGTTGGCGCGCGGCCGGCGCTCGGTCAGGACAACTGGGAAGTCTACCGGCGGGCCATCATCGACGCGTCCGTCTACAATCGCAACAGGGTTCTGCCGCTGCGGCTGCTGAACCCTCAGGCCGGCCAGGTCCGTGTGGTTACTTTTACCAATTACAACTATCCTGATCCAGGGCAGAAGTATCGCGTGCCCGCGGGAAGATACATTTGGGTGACTGGCGATGGCGAAGTTGCCGGCGCCTGCGCTGCGTTTCATCTGCAGGGCGCGGCGTTGACGTTGAGGTTGAACCAGCTTCTCGGCCTTAAGCCCGACACTCAATACACGACGTTCGTTGTTATGTCAGTCCCGGTGGATCGAGTCCTGCGGCCCGCGCCCGATCCCAACCCGGCCACGCCGTTCCCTTGCGCCGACCCGGCAAATAACCAGTGCGGAAATGCTTTTCCCGACGGAGTTCCACCCGAATATTTTTCGTTTTTCTCCAAGCAATCGATCAGCGCCTATCAAGTGGGGCAAACGCCGGCCGAGAACGGATATCCCTGGACACATCTGGGTTATACGTATGATTGGGCTCCATACGCCGCCACGAAATATGGAGCCTCTGAATACGTGATCAAACCCGACACAGAGGCGACCATCATCAGCAAAACAGCGACCAACGACTACTGCAACCCGCACTAAGGTGCGGCGAAGCCTAAGGGCAAGACTCTGATGTGAGTGAAGGAATGAGTGAAGCGAGGGTTTTAGCCCTCGCTTCAACAAAGAAAGCTGCCCTCCGGCCGAGCTGCAATCAAAAAGGAGCTGACCTAAATGAAAGCGGGCCAGCCCACCCTGCCGAATCGAAGCCGGCAACGGGAAGCCTTCGAGATATCCTATTTTATCCTGAACAACCACTTCCAATTTACGGAATTCTGCACAACCTTTTAACTCTTAATTTCTGGCAATGTCAAAGCCCGTCTGCTCATGGCTCCCTTTCCGATCGCCGGATGGATTGACCCCATACATCAGGCGGCTGCTGGCACTTAGTTAATTAGCCGATGCACATAGCGGCAGGCTGCTCAAATAGTCCCGATTGCGGCCAAGTAACCCGAGGTTCCAGAACACGATTTAAACCAGCTCGTCAAATCGGGCTTCGGGTACTGCACCCTGCTGCCGCGGAACCCATTCGCATTTTTGCTAGGAAATCCTAGAAAGCGCTTGACAGATTGCGAATGTTAGGATATGCTCTCATTATGTCTGGAAAGCCAGCAATAGACTGTAAATCGTCCAATATGTTAGCATACGCTGGCGGGTCTGCGGTTATCAGGTTGACGAGTATCGTGCTGGCGTTTATTTGCGAAATTGCGCATTCTGTCATTGTCTGGTCCCCTGCGGGGGGACTAAAAGACCGCCCAGACAGTATTTTTTTTAACCCATTTAACCGCTTGGTGAGTCAGGGGTTGGCTGCGAATATATCCTTACTAACTCTCGAAGCGAGTTCAAATTTACTTGACATCGTTTTCAATCGGCAGTACAGTAGCCCGCGAATCATCGGTCCTGGTTCACTAAATCACTATCGCCGTACCAAGTTGTCCAGCAGCAACCGCTACTTGGAGAGGATATTTTTGTCTTCAAAAACCAGCGCTGACGGCATATGTGCCAGCGGCAGGTGGGTCGAAGTGTGGATTAACTGGGAGGGCAGGGACAAATGCCTAAGTCACTGTCTTGGCTCATACTTATTGTTGCAGCTCTTAACCTGATCGGTGCCGCCTCTTTACGGGGTGCCTGCCGGCAATCGCCGAGTTCCAAATTGAGCCTCAAGGGCACAACCGGGAACGTGACCTCGGGGATATTCGCTCCTTCCAACTCCTCCACTGTGGACGGCGGCCTTATTACCGAGTCTCAGTTCTTCTCGGCCTCACGCTGTGCCGGTTGCCATCAGGATACTCACGCCTCCTGGTCCCAGTCTCTCCATCGCAATGCGGCACGGGAGCCATTTTATCGGGAAAGCGTAGATGTGCTTTTGCGCGAACAGGGCGTCGAACCCACCCGTCATTGCGAGTCATGTCACACTCCGGTCGCGCTCTTTTCAGGCGCGCTTAGCAAGAGCAGCGGAAAGATCGCGGCTCCGTTTACAGCGTTGGACGACGAGGGCGTCACCTGCTCCGTCTGTCATTCAATAGTTGGGGCCCGGCTTGATGGCACGGGCAGCTATGTGATTCGACGGCCAGCGCTGTTGGCCGATGAGGACGGCACGCCCCGGTACGGCGATTTCACCGACGAGCAGATCCTGGCTGATGTGCCCGCTCATAAAAGGGCTGTGATGAGGCCCCTCCTTAAGTCTCCCGAATTCTGCGCCACTTGCCACAAGGTGACCGCGCCGCCAGAACTTAACGCTTATAAGCAGATCAAAGGCTTCAGCGCTTATGACGAATGGCAGCAATCAGGTGCTTCGCTGGAATCTGTCCTACCCTACTACCGTCGCGATTCCAGAGCAGATTGTCGAACCTGTCACATGCCAAGAGTCGAAAGCTTGAATGACCGAGCGGCAAAAAACAGCGTGATTGCGTCGCACAAATGGCTGGGCGCTAATACCGCTGCCCCACTCTTCTACAACCAAACCCAGCAGGTCGAGGCCGTCGAGGCGTTTTTGAAATCAAAAGTCCTCGATGTCGATATCTTTGCGATAACTCGCAACCACAACCGAGAGCGCCGCGCTCCATTAGATTCCTCCCGGTCTAACACGGTCACCGCTCGGCCCGGCGAAGCGGTGACCGCCGAGGTTGTGATATCGAATCGAGGCGCGGCTCATTCATTTCCGCCAGAGGTCCGCGATCTGTACGAGGCATGGGTAGAGTTCAAGGCAGTCGACGACAACGGAAAGGTCATCTTTGAAAGCGGAACGCTAAAACCCGATGGCGCGCTCGACGAAGGCGCCCACGTCTACAAGGCTATCCTGGTTGATAAAACCGGCCGAGTGATTACTCGGCATCAGATCTGGCGGACGAACATTAAGGCCTATGACAACTCTATACCCGCCGGCAAGTCAGACGTAGTGCGTTACAGATTTCGCGTGCCGCAGCCTTTTAGCGGCGAAGCCAGCGTGAACCTCACATTGCGCGCAACTGTGAACTATCGCCGAGTCAATAGCGAATACTCCGGATATGTACTGAGTCGGCGCAAATCTCAGCTTTGCCTGCCCATTGTTCAAATGGCCATCGCGGAATCAAAGATTAGTTTCGAACCCGACGCCTACGACGCAAAGGCGGCTTCGGCTGTTGTTCCCAGAGCCACTTATGATCGCACAACGACCGCTGCTTGCCGATCCTGCGTGGTCCGAATCACTGCTCTGGCAACACCGTCATCGGATCTTCTAATGGCGGGTCAACTGAGTGCCTGCTCGCCTCCACTAGACCTCGGCCTGGCACGTTCCCCCGAGGCGAAGGCAGATTTGGCTCTCTCACGCCGATGGAACGACTACGGCATCGCTCTGTTTGAACAGGCTCAATATGGACCGGCCGCGGCCGCGTTCCTTAGCGCTGCCAGCGCCAATCCGCTTGACGCAAACCCGGTCGTCAGCGCCGCCGCCGCAACGTTGAAAACCGAACGGTTCGGAGAGCAACGCCTTCAGCTTGAACGTGCGGCTGATCTTATCGACCGAGCCGTCGGAATTGATGCCAATAATCCACGTGTCCGCTTTTATCTTGCCTGGGTTCGCCGGGCACAGGGCAAGGAAAGAGAGGCTGCCGAAATCTGGGACTCGCTAGCCCGCGAATATCCCAGGGACCGCGAGGTCCAGCGGCAGCTCGGCCAGACCCTGTTTCAAATAGGGAAGGCCGACGACGCGCGCGTCGCATTCGAGGCCCTGCTTACTGTCGAGCCTCAGGATGCCGGCGCCTACCAGTACCTGGCCTCTATCTATGCCGCGCTTGGGCGTAAGGCCGACTCTGAACGGGTGATGTCGCTCTATCATCAGTGGCGCGATGACCCCATGGCTCAAAGCCTCGCAAATCGGTTTTACCAGTCCCATCCCGAGTGGAGTGACGAAAGGATCCCCTCCCATACCCATGGGGATGGCGCTCCGCGCCGGCCGGTGCTAACTGGGGCAGCGGCGTCTCCGTACTGATTTATAGAGGACGGATCTTTCGGCGACGTACTACGGCATATATTTGACATCGGTCGATAAGAAAGAGTAGCGAGGACAAACATGCAGCGAAAGCTAACGGCTCTTCTAATTGCGGCCATCGTAGCCTTACAGGTGGGGGCATTGCCGACCGCGGCTTTGTCGATCACGGCACTGCCGATAAGCCCGGCGGCCCAGCAGGGTGGGACGACATTCTATGTCTACGACGCCAACGGTCGCCTGTCGGTGGTGATCGCCCCCAGCGGCGCCGCGGCTATCTATCAATACGACGCGGCGGGCAACTTCACCTCGATAAGCCAGGTGTCCGCCTCCACGCTGCAGGTCTATGGGTTCAACCCGGGTTCTGGCGGCGCCGGGGATCAGGTAACGATTTTTGGAACAGGCTTTGGAGCGGGCTCTGGCATCTCTGCCGTCTCATTTAACGGGACCGCCGCTCAGATCGTAAGCGCGACTGCGAACTCTGTTATCGCGACCGTGCCAAGTGGAGCGACCACTGGGCCAATCAGTGTGACCAACACGATCGGCACCGCTACGTCGGCGGCCTCATTTGCTATCGTCTCCCGCGTTCGAATAATACCGGGGGCCGCGACATTGCTTACTGGACAGAACATACAGTTCACGGCGTTGGACTCGGTGCCTGGCGATACCGGGGTAACCTGGAGCGTTAACGGGATTTCGGGCGGGAACGCCACGGTCGGGACGGTTTCATCATCAGGGCTGTACACGGCGCCAAGCCAGGCTTCGAACTCAATTGTCGTTACGGTAACAAGCAATATACAACCAGCCGCCTCCGCCTCGGCTCAGGTGACCGTGGTGAACCCTAGCGCGATAAGCCATCTGTATTCTTCAGTCTCGGTACAAATCGGGCAGATTCTTGGAGGCAACCTGCCCGTTGAGGCGCGTTCCGTCGCAGTCCAGGTTGGCCGATTTACTGGGGGAGCAATTCCTGATTATGCCGCGCCGGTGTCAGTTGCTACGGGACCGGTGATAACTGGCATCTCTCCCAGCTCATTGAAGACTGGAACGAGTGGGACGACTCTGACGATTAGCGGCCAGAATCTGGGTGCTGTCACATCCATCGTGTTTATGGCTTCAGGGAGTTTGGATACCAATATCTCGGCAACAAATCTCTCGGTTAATCCCGCCGGGACCTCGCTGACAGCCAGCGTCGCTACCGGCAGCAACGCAACTACCGGCTTGCATACGGTTGTCATCGTTGGCGGCGGTGTCAGCTCGCCGATAACGGCTTATCCGAGCGGGGCAAATACTATTCAGGTGACCCATTGACGAGCAGTTCTCATACAAAATGGCGGCGGCGATCATGGAGCGAAATATCGCCTGAAATTGGCCACTTAACTAATGAACGCATTAACCACACATTTGACAGTGTGGCGTGCGTTCCCAGAAGGAGGAACATCACGATGCAACAGACTCCGGCATTGGCTCTTAGAATTGGAATGTATTCGATTATGTTCTTGCTCTTGCTCACGCTTGTGCCACGGACCGGCCGAGTGATTGCGCAAAGCTCATACAACAGTGGTTCAACAGGCGCGGACGGGGCCTTTTCGCCCACTACCACCCAGACGATCCAGGTGCCCGCCAGTGGAGTCTATAACTTTACTACGGTCAACATTCCGTCGGGCGTGACGATCACGTTCACGCCGAATGCGACCAATACCCCGCTGACGATCCTGGCCCAAGGCAACGTCACCGTTGCAGGAACGATTGTCTTGACAGGGCAAAGTGGCAGCGGCAGCGTCGGGGGAATTGGCGGGCCGGGCGGCTTTCGCGGCGGCAACGGCGGTTTCGGTATCGCCAACATCCCTGGAACAAACGGAGACGGCCCAGGCGGTGGGGGTGGCGGAGTCGCAAGCGGCTCAACGGCTGGCTTTGGCGCCGGCGCGGGTTATCAGTCCGCAGGGGGCACGCCGACCATAGCCGGTTCCGGCCAGGGCGGGCCTGCTTACGGTAGCGCGTCTCTGCTACCTCTAATTGGCGGTTCAGGAGGCGGAGGCGCAGGCTCCGTCTCTACAACGCAGGGACTAGCGGGCGGCGGCGGGGGCGGCGCGATATTGATAGCGAGCTCCGGCACCGTTACGATAAGTGGAACCATACATGCGAATGGCGGCAGTGGAGCTGGTGGATCAGGATTTCCCCACGGCGGTTCAGGCTCCGGCGGGGCTATCCGCCTGGTGGCTACCACCCTCACTGGTGGCGGTACCCTTGATGTCACCGGCGGAACCAACCTCGCGACCAGCGGTACCAATGCCGGTTCGCCAGGCTATGTGCGTGCCGAGGCTTACAACTTCAATTCTTTCTCACCCAACATAAGTCCCCTAGGTGCGTCAACGATGGGCCCACCCAATCCGGTCAACCTGTCCGGCGGCCCTAGCCTGGTTATCGCTTCGGTGGCGGGTGTGAATGCCCCGGCCGTTCCGAACGGCTCCCTGACTCAGTCGCCCGATATAGTTCTGCCCGCTGGTCAGGCCAATCCTGTTACAGTGCAGCTCCAGGCTATGAATATTCCGCTCGGCACTTCCGCCGTAGTCACTGTGATACCGACGACGGGAGCGGGGTCGTCCGTTTCCAGCACGGTCCTTGCCGGAACGACTGCGTCATCAACTGCCCAGGCAAGCGTGACACTCCCCGCGGGCGTAAGCGTAATAACCGCGTCCATAACGATTAATCTATCCAACCTGGCAGACAGCGTTTTCCCCAAATGGATCAAGGGAGAGCCCATTGAAAAGGTCGAAATCGCCGCAACACTTGGAGGTAAGTCGCACATTACGTATATCACTCAATCCGGCAAAAGAGTCCCAGGCGACTAGGCAGTGAAACATCACCAAACAAGCAGCAGGATTTTCGCCCGTTCTTCGGCTCAACCAGCCGAAAAGCGGAAGTGGACTTTAGGTGTTGAGAATTGCGCCTAGACTACCGGCTCAATTTGTCGCTCTCCTCGGCTATTGGCCGTCGAGACGCGGTAGACCGGTTAAGGGATTAACGATGGGGCTCACGCTACCCGCTCGATTCTGTCGCTTTCCTCGGCTTTGCCGCCTGCACCGCGGTAAGGCTCTGCCTTATCGGGGGAACTATACTGCTTTCTCCCGCGGCTGCGCCGCTGATGACGACCACTTGCTCTGCTTTTTAGCTCTCTCGCGGCTCCGCCGCCTGCACTGCGGTAAGGCTCTGCCTTATCGTGGGAACCGTACTGCTTTCTCCCGCGGCTGCGCCGCCGATGACGACCACTTGCTCTGCTTTTTAACTCTCTCGCGGCTCCGCCGCCTGCACTGCGGTAAGGCTTTGCCTTATCGTGGGAACCATACTGCTTTCTCCCGCGGCTGCGCCGATGACGACCACTTGCTCTGCTTTTTAACTCCCTCGCGGCTCCGCCGCCTGCACTGCGGTAAGGCTCTGCCTTATCGTGGGAACCGTACTGCTTTCTTCCGCGGCTGCGCCGCCGCTGGCAAAGGCTCCGGAGGCAAGTTGGCCAAAAGGGGCTGCATAGCTTCTTCATCTACTGGACAACACACATTTTGTTGGGGCTATTGATATGAACACAAAGACTATTGGCAGGATGATTCGCCGAGCTTCTCGATTCGCAAACACGGTTGCAAGACCAGGTTTGACCCTTGCGATTGTCCTGGTGCTGTTATCTCAGTTTATCGGCATCCCGTTATCGCTCGCGGCGACCGGCGATTCTCACGGCGACAACAAACCAGCCGCGTCCAAGCCCGATAGTCCCACCCGCACCAACCCGCCGCCGTTGTCTCCGGCGGAAACATCTTCGGTAGAAGCGGCGCTGGTCAATCACGCGCCGGTCCTGGCAGGCCGAGTCGAAGGGTCTGTCCGACAACTTAGCCGGGAAGATGTGACTCTGGCTAGTGGAGCCGCCATTACCTCAGCTCTTATGGCGCCCGGCATTCCCCGTGTCCAGACAAAAACCGGCGCCCGTCTTGGCTCAACCACTCAGGGCCGGGGCAGTGCCCAGCCTGCTGATTACACATTGACTCTCAACAATGGAGCCAGCCTCGGCCGGTTGGTCACTCGTGTCGATCCCGTGGCGTTGCCCGTCGTTTCCGCCCCCACGACTCCCGTTGGCAAAACCAGCGTCACCATCAACAGCCCTGGCCAGATCCCGGCCAGCTTCACCGGGATCAAAGACCTGACTCTCGCCGCCAACGTGGGTGACGTCTCTGTGCCGCCTGGAGCCTACGGCGATCTTTCCGCCGCGTCTGGCAGCGGCTTCACCTTTGGAGTCGCTGGCTCCATAAAACCCTCACATTACGATCTGGCTTCCCTGAATCTGCCTGCAGGAGCGTTTCTCAGGATCGCCGGACCTGTTGCCTTGACCCTTGGCTCGGGCCTGACGCTAAGCTCATCTGTCGGCTTGCCGTCCAATTCTAACGCCTTAACCATCGACATCGCCTCTGGTGGGTTGACCCTTGACCCCAGCGTTTCTCTCTATGCCCTCGTTCATGCGCCGCAAGGGTCGATTACGCTCAAAGAAAAGTCGCTTCTAAAAGGATCGGTCGCCGCCGACCGGCTCTCCGTTGCCGCCGGGGCCAGGCTCCAGGGTCAGTCCGGGACAATCGTCAGCGTCAGTCCGTCCTCGGGCGCTGCCGGGCAAAGCCTGACCGTCACTCTTACCGGCCAGAACACCCAGTGGTCTCCCAACGACACCATAATGTCCATGGGTCCCGGCATCTCAGTCGGCGGAGCGCCCGCGGGCACGATGGGCGCCGTAAACGTTCAATCCGCTACCTCGGCAACCGCCAGCATCACTATTTCATCAACGGCTTCCTTTGGGCCGCAAACCGTGACGATGTTCACCCAGATCGTCAATACCAACGGCACTGAAACCGATACCCTCACCAATGGGTTTACTATTACTGCTTCCTCTGCTCCCGGCGCGTCCTCATCAACCGTTTCCACCATTGCTGGCGTTGGCGGCGCGCCCGGATTCGCCAACGGCTCCGGTTCGCAAGCCGAATTCAACGCACCCGCCGGAGTAGCCGTCGGCTCCGATGGAACTATCTACGTCGCCGACGCTGGCAACAACCGCATCCGTCAAATTCAGAACCAATCCGGTACGTGGACCGTGTCCACGCTAGCCGGAAGTGGCAGCGCCGGCTTCGCTGATGGCGCGGCCGCGTCCGCCGAATTCAACAATCCCCAGGGCATCGCGGTCGATTCCAGCAATAAAGTCTATGTCGCCGACACCGGCAACCATCGCATCCGCGAAATCTCCGGCGGCAACGTGTCAACCATCGGCGGCAATGGCACGGCGGGCCTCGTGAATGGAGCAGCCTCATCGTCTGAATTCAAAGCGCCTCAAGGGCTAACCGTCGACAGCCAGGGCAACGTCTATGTTGCCGACACTGGGAATTCAACCGTGCGGTTCATATCAACCGCTGGTCAGGTCTCAAGTGTGGCAGGCGATGGTACGGTTGGTTCTAATGACAGTCCCAGCGCTCATTTCAACGGGGTGATTGGAATCGGGTTCGATGGCATAACCGCGTATATCTATCTTGCCGATACCAAGAACGAGCGGATACGCCGGCTTGATTCCAGCGGCAACGTAATGACCCTGACCGGGTCGACTCAGGGGTTTGCCGATGGAAGCGCCAGCGTTGCTCAATTCGCCAACCCCGCTGGTATTGCCATCGACGGCGCCGGCAAAATCATCGTCACCGATTCGACCAATTCGCTGATTCGTGAAGTAGACCCGACTCAGGTTGCCAGCAATGGCCCTAATGCCGTGTTCACCCTCGCTGGAACCGGTGCCCGCGCCTTAACCAATGGAGCCGGCAACGTCGCTGCTTTCTTTACTCCAGCCGGAGTCGCTGTTTCTCCGTCCAGCGCCATCATCGTTGCCGACACGGGCAACAACGTGATTCGGCAGATCCTTGTGCCGCCGATCATCGATTCGTTCAGCCCGACTACAGGCAATCCCGGTGATTCCATCACAATCAACGGCGAGCGATTCGATAGCACATCGGCCTCGAACGACACCGTTACCTTTACTGCTGCTGCTGGTGGCACGGTTGCAGCCACCGTAACCGCCGCAACCCGAAACCAGTTGACCGTCACCGTTCCCGCCGGAGTAGGAACCGGCCCGATAACCGTGACAACCGCGGGAGGAACTGCGACCAGTTCAACTAATTTCGGACCGGGCGCTGCAAACGCACCGTCGATAACTGGATTTGCTCCAACCAGCGGCGAAGTCGGCAGCGCGGTAACCTTGACCGGCACGAACTTTACCACCCCCGCCGGAGGCACTACCGTAACCTTTGCCGGCAGCGGCAACGCCATCCCGGCCCTGATCACTTCGCTGACTTCTACATCCGCAACCGTCCTTGTTCCCAATGGAGCGATGACTGGCCTGATCACGCTCACGACTAGCGGCGGGTCGGCTCAGATTCCGACGCCGTTCACCGTCAGCCCGGGGCAACAGGATTATCAGTTGACCGTGACTCCATCGACGGCAAGCGTGGTGTTGGGCAGCAGCACCAACTACGTTGTGTATTTGACCAGCGCCCTGACCACGTTCAGCCAATTGGCGACCCTTTCGACGTCAGGCTTGCCATCGGGCGTGACCGTCACCTTCACTCCTCAACAGATCACCGCTGGAGCTACCTCGACCCTGAATCTGAACCTGTCAGGCAGCAGCTTAAGCCCCGGCAGTTACAACTTCACGATCAGCAGCAGTGCGTTGGTCAATGGAGCGCCGTTGACTCGCTCGGCCCCCGCGACTCTGACCGTACTGTCCACTGGGCAGACGACCCTTTCTGGCCGCGTACTATCAAGTGACGACCAGCCCCTGCTTGGAGTCACTGTCTCTCTCGACGGCCAGACCGCAACCACCGATGCCGCCGGAGGCTTCCTGCTGTTTGGAATCAACGCCGGAACCAACCGGCCCTTGATGATCAACGGCAGCACCGCCAGCGCCGCCAATCAGACCTATCCGATCATCACCGAACCGGCGAATGTAGTTGCAGGCCAGGCAAACCAGATTCCCTATAACTTTTATCTGCCGGCGATAGACACTCAATACGAAACGGTGGTGAATCCGAATGCGACGACGATGGTCAGCAACCCGCGAGTTCCCGGCCTGCAGATGACGATCCCCGCCGGCGCAAACCTGACCAATCGCGACGGCACGCCGGTATCAACGGTATCGATTACTCCCGTGCCTCCGGACAAAGCACCCGCGCCCCTGCCATCGAATCTGAGCTTGCAGTTGCTTTACACGAGCCAACCCGGCGCCGCGACATCAAGCAAGCCGATTCCGGTGGTATACCCAAACCTCGCTGGCCTCAACCCCGGCACGGTGGTTCCGCTGTACAACTTCAACCACGACACCGTGCAATGGGAGCAATACGGAACCGGCCAGGTGAGCGCCGACGGAAGAACGATAGCGCCTCAGACTAACCCCTCGACCGGCCAGCCTTATGGCCTGATGAACTTCTCCTGGCACGGGCCAAGTGCCGCGTCGGGTGGCGACTCGAATCAAAGCTGCGGAGGTTGGTTGCAAAACCCGGTGGACCTGTCAACGGGGCAGAAGCTCGAATTCGAAACAGATATCAGCTTCGGCGGCACCAGGGGCGGGCTAACACTTCAGCGCGTCTTCACCAGCGATCTGGCCGCTACTGACGTTTTCGGGAGGTTCGGGCGTGGCTGGAAGGACAGTTATGATGTCGAACTGACCGCGAGCGCGTTCACTCAAGGCGGTGCCGGCCGAGTCATATTCCCTGAAGAGGAGACCGGCCGCCTGTTTAGCTATACAGGCACTAACCCGGACGGGTCGATGACTTTTGCAAATGGCAGTCGCGACTATCTGCTAGGAGATGTTCTTACAAAAAACTCGGCCGGAACCTTCCAATACCGTTACAAGAACGGCTCCGTTATGCAATTCAACGCATCAGGCGTGCTGACGGCCTTCGTTGATCGGAACGGGAATCAGACAGCCCTAACCTACAGCGGCGGGAATCTGACTCAGATCACAGACGCAGTTGGCAGATCGATAGCACTGAACTATACAACCGACAAGGGCCACCAGGTCGTGTCATCTGTTACTGATCCTATCGGCCGCACTTGGAATTACATCTACACCGACGCAAACGTTCTGGGCGGTTGTCAACTGGCGTCCGTCACCGATCCGCTCGGATTTTCCGAGAAGTATGGCTATAACCTTTTTGCGCTGACAAGCATAACAGACAAGCGAGGCAATGTTGCAAAGCGGATAGCCTATGACAGCAGCAATCGGGTAATTAGTGAGACTTTCGCTGACGGAGGCGTTGAGAGTATCAGCTACAGCCTTTCCGGCACGATTGTCACGTCGGCGACTGTCACCGATCCGATGGGGCGTGTGTCTTCGGTTCGCTTTAGTGGCGCCGGCTACACGTTGCAGAGGACGGACCCTCTAGGCCAAACAACCCAGTTCCAGCGGGACATCGGAACCAACCTGCTTTTATCGACAATCGGCCCCTGCGGATGCACTGAGGTAACCCAGACCTACGATGCGAACGGCAACGTGCTGACAAGGACAGATCGCCTTGGGAACACCGAAACCTTCCAGTACGAATTGATCTTCAACAATGTGACTCAATACACTGACAAGCTCGGCAACGTTACTAACTTTAGCTATGACGAATCTGGCAACCTTCTCCAAACTGCGCGGCCGTTGACATCAACCACAACCTACTCGTATGACGGGTCCGGCGAACGAATTTCGTCCACCGATCCAGTGGGGAATACTATTACCTATGGCTATGACCCCTATGGGAGCCTGCAAACAATAACTGACGCGTTGAACGAGACCACAACGCTGGCGCACGACATGATCGGCCGGCTGACGTCCTCTACGGATCCGATGGGAAGACAGACAAGTGTCTCTTACAATGCCCTCTACACGACAGTGATGACTGACACCGCCTCGGCAAGCACGAATTACACTTATGATAATAACGGCAACACACTTACAGTTACGGATGCGCTTGGCGATCGAACCACTCGCGTGTACGACCCTAAGAACCGACTGGTCTCTTCAACAGATCCGCTTGGCCAGACCACCAGCTTCACATACGACCTTGATGACGAACTCATCATCCGGGTCTCACCCTCAGGAAGAACAGCCCAGTATGCTTATGACGCTCGAGGCGAGCCCGCTCAGGTAACGGACCCGCTTAATGGGACAGTGAGGTTCAGCTACGATGACGCGATGGACCTGGTACAGCTCACCGACCAGCGGGGGTTCAGTACGTCATACACCTATGATCAGCTCTATCGGCCGAACTCACGAATGGACCCGGATGGGGCAGTTTCGACAACAAGCTACGACGCGGACGGCAATGTCTCATCGGTTGTCGATCGTCTTGGCAGGCAGGTCAGCGTCACCTACGATCAGCTCAACCGAGCGACGAATGCTCAATATGCCGATGCGTCGGTCAACTATTCCTACGATCTTGCGTCGAAAATGACTGAAATCGCCGACGCGTCTGGCTCGATTGCCTGGATTTACGACCAGGCCAACCGCGTTACCGCCGAAACCACCGCCGGCGGGACGGTCAATTATACCTACAACTCCGCCAGCCAACGGCAGACTATGACGGCGGCAAGCAGGCCGGTTGTGAATTACGGATACGACAGCGCGGGCCGAATACAGACAATTGCCCAGGGCTCTGATACTTTCACGTTCTCGTACGACAGCTTATCGCGCCGGAGCGGACTTTCTCGTCCGAATGGAGTCAACACCGCTTACTCATATGATGCCGCGAGCCGCCTCATTGAGGAGCTGCACGGCTCCGGTCAGGCGCAGCCGGTCGAAGACTTGAAGTTTTCGTACGATCCCGACAATGAAATCGTCTCGATGGGATCGGTTGCATCCGCCCAGCAGCTTCCCGCGCCGCAGACTGTGGGGACCGCCGACCCCGCGAATCGCATCGGTCAATTCGGCCCGGCTTCCTTCACGTTCGACGCTATGGGCCAGATCACGTCTAGAACTGACTCGACGGGCGCCACCAACTACACCTGGGACGCACGAGGCCGCCTGACAAGCGCGGCGCTGCCGAGCGGCCAGACCGTCAGCTACACCTACGACCCCGCTGGCCGGCGTACGAGCAGCACCTCTGGCGGAGTGACTACGAACTATCTGTATGACGGCCGCAACGTGGTCCTGGATACCGGCAGCGATGGCACGGTCACAAGCTACTTAAATGGCCCCGTTTTGGACGAGAAGCTCAAGCAGGCACAGGATGGCAGCAGTCCATTGTATTTCGCTCAGAGCCAGATTCAGAGCACGGCGGCTCTGCTCGATTCAAACGGCAATATTGTGGAGCAGGATCAGTACGAAGCCTTCGGTAAGAACACGGCCAGTTCGCTAACTCGCTATCAATTCACTGGTCGCGAGCTCGACAGTTCGAGTAATCTTCTCTACTATCGCGCTCGATGGTATGATCCTGGTCAGGGACGTTTCCTCTCTGAGGATCCTATTGGGTTCACGGGCGGAATTGATCTTTACAGCTATGTCTTTGACAATCCGGTTAGCAGAGTCGATCCGCTCGGATTGGCGCCCTGCATTTCCAAGTATATTGCCGGTGGGGCAGCAATAGGAGGCTTGCTGGAAGGCCTAGTGGGCGCTGGTGTCGGAGCCGCTGCAGGGGGCTTCGTTCTCGACGAGTTCACTATACCCGCTTTCTCACTGGCGGGAGCGGCAAAGGGGGCCGTGGAAGGAGCGATCGTCGGCGGGATAGTTGGAATTTTCGCCTGCACAGACGCTCCGCCCTGCGGCAAGGTAATTCCATTTCCGCAGCGCCAGCCAGCCCCGAGGCCGAGCCCGAGCCCCAGTCCTAGCCCCTCGCCTACCCCGCATCCGCGCGATGATCCCCGTTGTCGCGAGTTGTTGGATGAGTGTATAAAAGAATGCTTGCCGTCCCTACCGGGTTCGCAGGGCTTTAATTTCAGGAACTGCATCAGAAAGTGCATGGCTGACGGCGGTTGTGAGGGTTTTTCTACCTCCTACTGAACCGGGAGTGATTGGTTTGATGACGCGCTTCCCCCAAGACGGAGGTGAAATTGATAGAGAACCACGACTTAGCAGAGCGCCTAAATGACCTGCTGCTCGAGGTCAACGGGCGCTTGGTCGATTCGATTAATATTGTAAGAGAAAGCTGCTCCGCCGAGGAATACGCCTTATACGGGGTGAGGGTCGGAAAGATCATAAACTCAATTTTTCAGGATATCCTGGAGCCGATCTATGAAGAGCACCGCGATCTGAAGCCCGCACAGCTCGATTATCCCCCGTAAGACCTCAGAAGTATGCACCAGGCACAGATTGGGAGCCGACAATCAGATCGTGTTCACGTTGTGTTGAATCCCGATGGCAATTAAAGAGCTGAGTATAACCGGGTATCGGTCCGTAAGGGACCTCCGTCTTCCGCTCAAGGTGCTCAACGTGGTGACCGGCCCAAACGCCTGCGGAAAGAGCAATCTATACAACGCCCTCTTGCTCCTTTCAAGAACGGCGAGTGGTGGTTTTGCTAGGTCGATCGCCGAAGGGGGCGGGATGGCCTCGGTTTTCTGGGCCGGCCATCGTCAGACACGAACACAAAGCTCGGCTACCTCAAAGCCCGTACGTGTGATGCTCGGGGTAAAGACCGACCAGTTCTGTTATGAGCTAAGTTGCGGCTTGCCTCCTTATGACCCGAACAACTGCTGCTATTTTGATCCGCGGGGCTACACCAAGCCGCAGGCATTTGTACTTGATCCCGAAGTCAAAGAGGAACGGGTCTGGATCGAAGACGGCCGGTCTAAACCAGTCACATTCTTTCAGCGCAATAATTCTGGAACCTGGGTGCTGGATACGTCTGGCCGTCGGGTCTCTTATTCGGGCGAGCTGTCAACGGCCGAAGGGATACTGTCTCAATTGCGTGAGCCTCACTTGTACCCGGAGCTATCAGCTCTGGCAGTCGAGATGAACCAGTGGCGCTTCTATCATCATTTCCGAACTGATCCTGAGTCGCCGATACGACGACCTCAGGTTGGAGTGAGGACGCCCGTGCTGAGCCACGACGGAAGTGATCTGGCGGCGGCGCTGCAGACTATTCTTGAAGTCGGGGATGGCGAAGGGCTGTTGGAGGAAGTGGCACGTGCCTTTAGTGGGGCGGATCTAATCGTCGATTACCCGAAGCCATTGCCGCCAAACGCACCCCCCGAGTTGCGCAAAGAGGGGTTTTCGATATTCCTGAAGAACTCCGGTCTGACGCGGTTATTGACGGCGGCTGAACTCTCGGATGGAACTTTGCGCTATTTGTGCCTACTGGCGGCCTTGATGAGTCCGCGCCCGCCGAAGCTGCTGGCGTTAAACGAGCCGGAAACGAGCCTGCATCCCGATTTGCTGGACGGACTAGCGCGAATGATCGTTCGAGCGTGTAACTACAGCCAGATGTGGGTTACAACTCACTCAACGCGGTTAGCCGAATTAATCGAACAGTATTCCGTAGAGCCCGCGATCAGACTGGAACTGATTAACGGCGAGACTAAGGTCGTCGGGCAGAAGGTGCTCGGCCGGAAACAGCCCAGGGAGAAGGCTGAACCAAGCGAGACGCGCGAATGAAGCCCAATCCGCTCTTCCCAAAGCTATCCTTGTTATGCCTTTCGTCAATCGGTTGCCGGAAATCTAGCTAGCCTGTTCTATATTTCCCATTTAACGAGCGGATACGTCGGCTTGATTCCAGCGGCAATGTGATAACCCTGATCCGCCCTGACCGGGTCGACTCAGGGGTTTGCCGATGGCAGCGCCAGCGCCGCTCAATTCGCCAACCCCGCTGGTATTGCCATCGACGGCAAGCGTGGTGTTGGGCAGCAGCACCAACTACGTTGTGTATTTGACCAGCGCCCTGACCACGTTCAGCCAATTGGCGACCCTTTCGACGTCAGGCTTGCCATCGGGCGTGACCGTCA
>Ga0335078_10005986_pt1 | contig 18001 bp, 19 predicted proteins | sample Lox_Sample_32_FD_206711 | JGI IMG/M metagenome (GOLD analysis project Ga0335078, IMG submission 206711) | Soil microbial communities from Loxahatchee National Wildlife Refuge, Florida, United States - Lox_Sample_3.2 | ecosystem: Environmental > Terrestrial > Soil > Wetlands | place: USA... | reverse complement strand
GACGTGGCGTGTTGGGTGTTCGATCTCGACAACACGCTCTATCCCGCGACCTCGACCGTCTATGTCGAGGTCGAGCAGCGCATGAATGCGTTCATCATGGCCGAACTGAAGCTCGACCTCGCCGCGGCGGTCGCGCTCAGAAAGCGCTTCTTCGAGGCGCACGGCACGACCTTGCGCGGCCTCATGAACGAGTACGGTATGGCGCCCGGCCCGTTCCTCGACTATTGCCACGAGCTCGATCTTTCCGGACTGGAAGCGGACGCCGCCCTCCACGCCGCGATCGGCGCGCTGCCGGGGCGCAAGCTCATCTTCACCAACGCGACGCGCCGTCATGCCGAGCGCGTGCTGGAGCGGCTTGGGCTTGCCGAGCATTTCGGCGACATCCACGACATCGAACGCTGCGACTACCTGCCGAAGCCCGATCCGAGCGGCTATCGCGCGCTGCTCCGGCGGCACGGCATCGACGCGGCGCGAACCGCGATGATCGACGACATGGCGAAGAACCTGAAGCCCGCGGCCTCGCTCGGCATGACGACGATCTGGCTGCGCGGCGGGCCGCACATGGGCGAAGGCGACGCCGATGCCGAGCACGTCCACCACGTCGCCGACGATCTCGCCGCCTTCCTCGACAAGGCCGTGCGCACGCGGCACAAATAGCCGCGGTTCGGTTGACATCTCCCCGGCGCTCGGTTCATGGTGCCACCATGGCGGCCGAAATCGAACGCACCATCGACGATGCGTGGGAGACGCGCGAGAGCGTCACTCCCGCGACGAAAGGCGCGGTCAGGGATGCGGTCGAGGCGGCGCTCGACGCGCTCGACCGCGGCAAGCTCCGCGTCGCCGAGAAGGAGGGCGCGCGCTGGCGCGTCCACCAATGGCTCAAGAAGTCGGTGCTGCTGTCGTTCCGTCTCAACGACATGAGCGTCATCGGCAACGGACCGGGCGACGCGGCGTGGTGGGACAAGATCCCGTCGAAATTCGCGCGCTGGGATGCGGCGCGCTTTCGCGAAGCCGGATTCCGCGCGGTGCCGGGCGCAGTCGTGCGCCATTCCGCCTTCATCGCACCGGGCGTCGTGCTGATGCCGTCGTTCGTCAATGTCGGCGCCTATGTCGATAGCGGCACCATGATCGACACCTGGGCGACCGTGGGATCGTGCGCGCAGATCGGCAAGAACTGCCACATCTCGGGCGGCGCCGGAATCGGCGGGGTGCTGGAGCCGGTGCAGGCCGAGCCCGTCATCGTCGAGGACGATTGCTTCATCGGCGCGCGCAGCGAAGTAGCCGAAGGCGTCATCGTCGAGCGCGGCTCGGTCCTGGCGATGGGCGTGTTCCTCGGCGCATCGACCCGCATCATCGACCGCCAGACCGGCGAGACGCATACCGGCCGCGTGCCAGCTTATTCCGTGGTCGTGCCGGGGAGCCTGCCCGGCAAACCGCTGCCGGACGGCAGCGCGGGTCCGAGCCTTTACTGCGCCGTCATCGTCAAGCGCGTCGACGAACGAACGCGCGCCAAGACGTCGATCAACGAGCTGCTGCGCGCCTGATGGCGGCCGATCCTGTCGCACTCGCCCGGCGCCTCATCGCCGCGCCGAGCGTAACACCTGACGACAAGGGCGCGATCGCTATTCTCGGCGGCGCGCTCGAAGCGCTGGGCTTCCGCTGCGAGACGGTGGAATTCTCCGAGCCGGGCATGGCGCCCATCCTCAATCTCTATGCGCGGCTTGGGCGCGAGGGCCGGAATTTCTGCTTCGCCGGCCATACCGACGTGGTGCCGCCGGGCGATCCCACTTCGTGGAGCGTCGATCCGTTTGCGGGCGCGGTGAAGAGCGGCATGCTCTATGGCCGCGGCGCCGCCGACATGAAGAGTGCGCTCGCGGCGATGGTGGCGGCGTGCGACCGTTTCCTCGGCGCGCGCGGGCCGAAATTCGGCGGCTCGATCAGCTTTCTCGTGACCGGCGACGAGGAGGCCGACGCCATCAACGGCACGCGAAAGCTCTTGGACTGGCTCAAGGCCAAGGGCGAGCGGCTCGACGCGTGCGTCGTCGGCGAGCCGACCAGCGCCGAGCAATTCGGCGACATGGTGAAGATCGGCCGGCGCGGTAGCTTGAACGGCTATCTCACGGTCCACGGCGTGCAGGGCCACACGGCCTATCCCGATCTCGCCGACAACGCGGCGCACCGGCTCGTCGCGATGCTCGCGGCGCTGACCGCCGCGCCGCTCGACCAGGGGACGGAGCATTTCCCGCCGTCAAACCTGCAAGTCTCGACCATCGACATCGGCAACCGCGTGACTAACGTCATTCCGGCGACCGCGCGCGCCACCTTCAACGTGCGCTTCAACGACCGCTGGACTAGCGCCACGGTCGAGCGCTGGCTCAGATCCATCCTCGACAAGGCGGGCGGGCGCTACGACTTGCAGATCAAGGTCAGCGGCGAATCCTTCCTCGTGCCGCCGGGCGAGGTGAGCGGCATCCTCTCGGCCGCCATCGAGGAAGTGCTGGGTGAGAAACCGGCGCTCAGCACGACGGGCGGCACGTCCGACGCGCGCTTCATCCACTACGCCTGCCCGGTCGCCGAGTTCGGTCTTCTGAACCGCACCGCGCACAAGGTGGACGAGCACGTCGCCGTTACCGAGATCGAGCAGCTCGCCGCGATCTATCACGCGGCCCTGCAGCGATTTTTCCCGCCCGCATGCTGACGCTCCGCGAAGTGTCGTCGGGGCTTTATGGCGCGTGGCGGCTCGCCTGGCGCGATCCCAAGGCGATGGCGTGGTTCGACCGCAGCCTCCCAGGCGCGATCCGCTCGTTCTGGGCGGCCGCGATCTGCTATCCGGGCTTCCTGATCCTCTTGCTGATGCGGCTGTCGGACAGGGATCTGCATACGTCTGCCATCTATACGATCCTGCTGGTCCAGAGCATCGGCTATGTCATCGGCTGGTGCGCCTATCCGCTGGCGGCGCTGCCGTTCTGCCGCTGGCTCGTGCCGGAGGAGCGCGCGCTCGGCTTCATCATCGCCTACAACTGGTCGCAGGTGCTGCAAACGGCGCTGCTGCTGCCGATCGCGGTGCTGGCCGGGACCGATTTCGTGCCGCCTTATGCCATCGCCTATGCCGATTTGATCGCCTACATCGCGATCCTCATCTACGAGTGGTTCATCGCCAAGATCGCGCTCGACGCGGGCGCGCTGCCGGCGACGACATTGGTGCTGCTCGACGTCGTGATCGGCGCGGCGCTGTCGGAAATAACCCAGGTTCTGTCCGGTCAGTCGCCGGGATAAACCACCTGCACGAGATAGAGCCCTTCGGCCGGCGCGGTCGGTCCCCCGGCGCGGCGGTCGCGCGCCTCGAGCGCCGCCGCCACGTCCGATGGGCGCCACTTCCCCTCGCCCACGAGCTTGAGCGTCCCCACCATGTTGCGCACCTGGTGATGGAGGAACGAGCGCGCGCGCGCCTCGATGCGGATTTCGTCGTCTGCGCACGTCACCTCGAGCCGGTCGAGCGTCTTCACCGGCGAGCGCGCCTGGCACAGCGAATCACGGAAGCTCGAGAAATCGTGCTTGCCGAGAAGATGGCTCGCGCCGTCCGCCATCGCTGCCGCGTCGAGCGCGCGCCCGACATGCCAGACGCGCCCCGCCTCGAGCGCCGCGGGCGGGCGGCGGTTCAAGATGCGGTAGAGATAGATCCGGCCCCTGGCCGAGCGGCGCGCGTCGAACGTGTCGGGCACGCGCTCGGCCGTGAGCACCGCGACCTTGTGCGGGCGTATGTGCTGGTTCAGGGCATTCCGCACCGTCTCGGGCGCGTAATCGCGCGGCAGGTCGAGATGTGCCGCCTGCGCCAAGGCATGGACGCCGGCGTCGGTACGGCCGGCGCCGTGAACGATTACGGCGCGGCCGCATAGCGCCCCGGCCGCTTCCTCGACGATCTGCTGGACCGAAAGGCCAAGCTTCTGGCGCTGCCAGCCGACCAGGCCGGTGCCGTCATATTCGAGCGTCAGCTTGTAGCGGGGCATGGCAGAAGCGTGCCCTTCGGCAGCGCGAAGCCGCGCAGGAAGGCGGCGGTCTCAAGCGGCGCGCGGCCCGGCCGCTGCAAGATGAGCGGGCGCAGCGCGCCTTCGCCGCATTGCACCGTGAGTCGATCGTCGAGCACCGTGCCAGGCGCGGGCCCATCCAATGCCACGATTTCCGCGGCAAGGACCCGGATACGCTCGCGCGCCTCGAACCAGGCGCCGGGCAGCGCGCGCACCGTGCGCTCGAGCGCGGCGGCCGGGCGGCGCCAGTCGAGCCGTTCCTCTGCGCGCGCGATTTTCTTGGCGTAGGTCACGCCTTCGCTCGGCTGCGGCCGGGGCACGATGCGGCCCGCTGCGAGCCCGTCGAGCGCATCGAGCACCAGCGCGGCACCGCGCTCGGCCATGCGATCGTACAGCTCGACGGCGGTGGTGCCCGGGCCGATCGACATTTTCTCGGCCAGTACGATCGCGCCGGTGTCGAGCCCTTCGTCCATGCGCATGATGGTGACGCCGGTCTCGGCATCGCCCGCCATGATGGCGCGCTCGATCGGCGCCGCCCCGCGCCAGCGCGGCAGGAGCGAGGCGTGGACGTTGAGGCAGCCGAGCCGCGGCGTCTCGATCATCGCCTTCGGCAGGATGAGGCCGTAGGACGCGACCACCGCCGCATCGAGGCCGAGCGATGCGAACTGCCGCGCCTCGTCGGCCCCGAGCCGCGCCGGGCTGAAGACGGGGATGCGCAGCGCGCCGCCCGCGCGCTGCACTGGCGAGGCCACAGGCTTCTGGCCGCGGCCGGCGGGGCGCGGCGGCTGGCACCAGATCGCGATCACTTCGTGCGGCGATGCCGCCAGCGCGCGCAGGATGCGCTCGGCGAAAGACGGCGTCCCGAGGAATGCGAGGCGCAAGCCGGTCACGCGGCTCAGGCCGGGACCGGCGTCTTCTGGCGCTTCGCCTTGGCGAGCTTGCGCAGGATGATGCTGCGCTTCAGGGACGAGATGTGATCGACGAAGAGCACGCCTTCGAGGTGATCCATCTCGTGCTGGATGCAGGTGGCGAGAAGGCCCTTCGCGTCGAGCTCGCGGACCTCGTTCTCCTCGTCGAGATAGCGCAGCCGAATGGCCGAGGGACGCTCGACGTCGGCGTAATGCTCCGGCAGCGAGAGGCAGCCCTCCTGCACCGTCATCAGCTCGTCCGAGCGCCACAGGATCTGGGGATTGGCGATCTTGTAAGGCTGCGGCTTTTCGCCCTCGCGCGCGCAGTCGAGCACGATCACGCGCAGCGCCTGGCCGACCTGGGGCGCGGCGAGGCCAATGCCGGGCGCCTGGTACATGGTCTCGAGCATGTCGGCCATGAGCTTTTTCACGCGCTGATCGACGCGCGCGACCGTCCGCGCCTTGAGCTTGAGGCGCGGGTCGGGCGCGGTGATGATCGACAGGATCGCCATGACGGGCCTTTACGTATGACGCGGCGGCCGCTCCGTCAACCCGGCCGCCGGGCGGCCTATCCGTGACAAGCACGCTCGCGCTTTGCGATAATGCGAGGATGGAAATCGGGCTCGTCATTCTCGCGGCGGCATTGGCGATTGCGGCGGCGGCGTTGGCTTGGCAGCTCGCGGCCGCGCGGCGCAAGGCGGCGCAGGCAGCGCTGCGGCTGGTCGAGGCGCAGGCCCAGGCGAGCGCGGCCGGCGCGCGACTCGACGGGGCGATCGAGGCGCTGCGCCGCGAGGTGCCGAACGCCGCCAAGGCCGGCGCGCTCGAGGCGGCACAGGCGCTTTCCTCACAACTCATCGCCGACCACAAGCGCGAGACCGCCGAGGCAAAGCAGACGGCCGAGGCTCACACACAGCAGGTCAACGAACAGCTCGTCAAGCAAGTCGCAGAGATCACCAAGGCGGTCGCGGCACTCGACCGCCAGTTCGACGAAAAGGGCAAGGTACTCGACACGGTGTGGCGGTCGCTGACGAGCCCGGGCGGCTCGGGCCAGATCGCCGAGATCGGCCTCGCCAACGTGCTGAAGGAATTCGGGCTCGAAGCGGGCCGCGACTATCTGCTGCAAGCGACCACGACCGACGCGGTAAGCGGGAAGCGGCTGCGGCCGGACGCGCTCGTGTTCCTGCCCGGCAACAGCTTGCTCATCATCGACTGCAAGGCGTCCAAATATCTCGTCGAGATCGCCGAGGCCGAAGGCGGCAATGGCAACGAGGCGGAAGCCTATGCCAATCTCGCCCGCACCATGAACCAGCATTTGAAGGCGCTCGCGGACAAGGATTATCGCGGCGCCGTCCTGGCCGAGTGGCGCGCCGCGGGACGGAGCGGCGAGATCGGGCATGTGCACAGCGTGATGTATCTGCCGAACGAGGCCGTACTGGAAAAGCTCCAGCGCGCCGATGCCGCATTCTTCGCGCGCGCCCGGAAGGAGGACATCATTCCGGCCGGTCCCGCGGGCCTGCAATGCGTTCTGTCCGCCGCCGCCGCGGAAATCACGAAAGAGCGTCAGGCCGCCAATCAGCAACGCATCGTCGAGGCCGCCAAAAGTCTCCTCGAGGCCGTGGCGAACGCGCTCAAGCTCGCGGCCGACGTCGGCAAGGGCATAAAGTCGGCCGCCGAGTCGTTCGAGGATTTCTCAAAATCGGTCAATGCGCGCCTGCTGCCGCGCGCCCGTAAAATTTCGGTGCTCGGCGTGGCGCTGCCAGCGGGAAAGGCGCTCCCCGCAAATCTTCCCGCCTATACGGTGATGAGCCAAGAGGCGGACACCCTGATCGAGGGCGAGGCGGCGGAAGTGGAAGAACCCGCGCCGGCACAGCCGCCGCGCCTGCTCGCGGATTAGCGCCTTGCTCGATACCGCGTTCAGCGATTGGCACGATTTCTACGTGCTTTTGGGCGGGGCGGCGGCGACGCTCGTCGGCCTCACCTTTGTTGCCGCCTCGATCGGCGCCGGCGTGCTGACCACCGACCACGAGCACGGGCTCAGGACCTTCATCACGCCAACGGTGGTGCATTTCGCGGCGATCCTTGGCGCGGCGCTCCTCATCCTCGCGCCGTTCACGAGCGGCAGGGGGCTCGGCGTGGCGCTCTTCGCCGAGGGCATCGGCGGCATCGCCTATAGCCTCTTCATCGTGCGCGAGATCAGGCGCAGCAAATACATCGCCTCGCTGGTGCTGATCGATCGCGTCTGGTACGCGCTGGCGCCGGTCGTCGCCTATGCCGTGCTGGCGGGTGCGGCGGGCGCGCTCGTCGCCGGAAGCCCGTCCCATCCGGCGATGCTCGCGGGCGGCCTCGGGCTCCTGATGCTCGCCGGGATCCGCAACGCCTGGGACATGATGGTGTGGATCATGCTGCGGCCGCGCGACCGCTAGTTCTGCACCGTCTGGCGCGCGGCGAGCGCCGCCGAAAGCGTGCCTTCGTCGAGATAATCGAGCTCGCCGCCCAGCGGCACGCCATGCGCCAGGCGCGAGACGCGCACGCGAAGCGGCGCCAGCCGGTCTGCGATATAGTGCGCCGTGGTCTGGCCCTCGACCGTCGCGTTGAGGGCGAGGATCACCTCTCGCGCGCCGCCCGACTTGACGCGCTCCACGAGCTGGGCGATGCGCAGTTCCTCGGGTCCGACGCCTTCGAGCGCCGACAACGTGCCGCCGAGGACGTGATAACGGCCCTTGTACGCGCCCGAGCGCTCGATCGCCCAAAGGTCGGCCACTTCCTCGACGACGCAGACGGTGTCGCCCTCGCGCTTCTGGTCGCGGCAGATGGCGCACGGATCGGCCGTGTCGAGGTTGCCGCACACCGAGCACGCGCGCACCTCGCGCGCGGTGTCGCGAAGCGCCGCGGCGAGCGGCTCCATCAGGCTCTCGCGCCGCTTCAGCAGATGAAGCGCCGCGCGCCGCGCCGAGCGCGGACCGAGCCCCGGCAGCTTCGCCAGCAGTTCGACGAGACGGTCGAGCTCGGTCATTCAGAACGGCAGCTTCATCCCGGGCGGCAGGGAAAGGCCGCCCGTGAGCTTCTTCATCTCCTCGGCCATGTGGCCCTCGACATGCGCCTTGGCATCGTTGAAGGCGGCGAGGATCAGGTCTTCGAGCACCTCGATCTCGTTCGGATCGACCAGGGATTTGTCGATCTTGATGCGGCGCATTTCGCCCTTGCCATTCAGGGTCACCTGCACCATGCCGCCGCCCGAGGAGCCCGAAAGCTCAACCGCTTCGAGCTTTGCCTGCAGCTCGGCCATGCGCTCCTGCATCTGCTGCGCCTGCTTCATCATCTGGCCCAGGTTTTTCATCAGGCCTCGTCTCCTTCGGTCTCTTCGGGCTCGGCGGGCGCGGCCTGCGCCTCCTCGTGGATCTCGCGCACCGCCTCGATGCGCGCGCCGGGAAAAGTGTCGAGCACGGCGCGCACCAGCGGATCGTGCGCGGCGGCGCTGCGCATCGCCTGGTCGCGCGCGTCATGGTCCTCGCGCAAGGTGGGGCGGCCGGGCTCGGCCGAGACGCTCACTACCCAGCGCCGTCCAGTCCATTGCCCGAGGAGCTGCCCCAGGCGGTTCGGCAGATCGCGCGGCGCCGCCTCGGCCGGGCGCAGCTCGATCCGGCCCGGCTCGAAGCGCACGAGATGCACGTTGGCCCAGAGATGCGTCCGCAGCACCGCCTCGCGGTGCTGATCGAAGAGTTCGAGCACTTCGAGAAAACTCGTGGGATTAGGCAGGTCGGCGCGGGGATCGGGCTCGGACGCGAGTACGCGCGCCGGCTCGGCCGACGAGCGCGCGACGGGTGCGGCCGGCGCAAGCGTAGGGCGCGGCGCGGCGGGCGTGGTGACGGCCGGCGCGGGCGCAAGGGCGCGGCCTTCCAGGCTCTTCGCCAGCTCAGCCGGCGTCGGCAGGTCCGCGACATAGGCAAGCCGGACCAGCACCATTTCGGCAGCCTCGATCGGCGACGGCGCCGTCTGCGCCTCGGATATGCCCTTTAGCAGCATCTGCCAGGCGCGCGCGAGCGCCGGAATGGCGAGCTGCTCGGCAAGAGTGAGTCCGCGCGCGCGGTCGCCTTCGAGCATCGCGTCGCCCTCGCCCGCCGTGGGCACAAGCTTGAGGCGCGTCAGGAAATGCACGAGCTCGATCAAGTCCTGCAGCACAATCACCGGATCGGCACCGCCCTCGTAGAGCGCCGCCATCTGGCCGAGCGCGCCCGCGGCATCGCCCTTGAGCGCGGTCTCGATCAGGTCGAACACGAGACCGCGGTCGGCGATGCCGAGCATATCGCGCACCTGCGCCTCGGAGATCGCCGTGCCCGAGAGCGCAATCGCCTGGTCGAGGATGGAGAGGCCGTCGCGCACCGAGCCGTCGGCCGCACGGGCAATGAGCGCGATAGCGGCAGGCTCGGCCGCCACTCCCTCGGCCTTCGCGATCTTGGCATAATGCTCGGCCAGAAGATCGGCCGGCACGCGGCGCAGCGAGAAACGCTGGCAGCGCGACAGCACCGTCAGCGGCAGCTTCTGGATCTCGGTCGTGGCGAAGATGAACTTGACGTCGGGCGGCGGCTCTTCGAGCGTCTTCAGAAGCGCGTTGAACGCGTTCTTCGACAGCATGTGGATTTCGTCGATGATATAGACCTTGTAGCGCGCCGAGACCGGCCGGTAGCGCACGCCTTCGGTCAATTCGCGGATATCGTCGACCCCGGTGCGCGAGGCCGCGTCCATTTCGAGCACATCGACATGGCGGTCCTCGGCGATGGCGCGGCACGGCTCGCACACGCCGCAAGGCGAGACGGTGGGGCCGCCCTTGCCGTCGGGCCCGATGCAGTTCAAGGCGCGCGCGATGATGCGCGCCGTCGTGGTCTTGCCGACGCCGCGCACGCCCGACAGGATGAAGGCGTGCGCGATGCGCCCGCTCTCGATCGCGTTCGTCAGCGTGCGGACCATCGCCTCCTGGCCGATCAGCTCGGCGAAGCGGCTCGGCCGGTATTTGCGCGCCAGCACGCGGTAGGCGCTGCCCGGCTCGCTCATGGCGCCTCCACGAAAGCGACGGTGGGAGACTGGACCGCGACCCAGGCCGAAACTCGTTACGGCTGCTTCCTTCCGGACCTGACCGGGTTGGCGAGGGACCTGTCCGAAGCCAGCCTCCCGAGGCCACTATATCAGCACCGGCCCCGCGCCGCGCAAGGCTAGCCACGCATGCGCGGGAGGCCCTATGAAGCCGGCATGGAGCGGGTGAATTTCTATGCCGGCGGCGCGCTCGACCGCGCCGGGACGAGGCGCAAAGACCGGGCCTGGATCAACGCGCTGCTAGAGGGCGACGCGTGCCGCTTCGTGCCGTTGTGGCGCGGGCAGAATTTGATGCTGAGCGGCCGCGAGAAGGAACCGCGCGCCGCGTTCTTGTCGCGCGCCGAGCTCGTGGCGCTGAGCGCCGAGCCGGTGCTGCTCGGGCTCGATGGCGAGACCGCCTATTTCGCGCTCGATCTTTCCCGAATGGAGAGGCCGCTTGACGCGCTTGCCGCCGCGCAGGCGTACGAATTCACCGATCTGCGCCGGGTTGGACCCCTCCTGCCGCGGGCGGAAGGTTCGCTCCTCGCCTATGCGCGCGGCATCGCCTACTGGCACGAGCGGCACCGGTTCTGCGGCGTATGCGGCGCGGCCACAGCGAGCGATGAAGGCGGCCACGTGCGGCGCTGCACCAGCGCCGCTTGCGTCGCCGCGCATTTCCCGCGCACCGATCCCGCCGTCATCATGCTCGTGCATGACGGCGAGCGCTGTCTTTTGGGGCGCAAGCCCGAATGGCCCAAGGGCATGCATTCGACGCTCGCCGGGTTCGTCGAGCCAGGCGAAAGCCTCGAAGAGGCGGTGGCGCGCGAGGTCTTCGAGGAGACCGGGATCGCGGTCGACGAGGTGACGTACCACTCATCACAGCCGTGGCCGTTCCCGGCCTCGCTCATGCTCGGCTTTCACGCGCGCGCCCGGTCGCACGCGATCACGTGCGATGCCGAGGAGCTCGAGCACGCGGCGTGGTATGAGCGGAGCTATCTCCTCGGCCGCGACGACGACGACGCGCTGCGCCTGCCGCGGCGCGATTCGATCGCGCGCCGTCTCGTCGAGGATTGGCTCAGGCGCTGAGCCGGCGCCATTCGATCGCGGGCGGATCGCGGAAGGCGAAACGCACGAGGTGGCGCGCGACGACGCCTTCGAGCTGCGCCAGCTGCTCGGGATCGGGCGCTTCGGCCTTCACGACGAGCCGCTCGGGGCCCGCCTCAAGCCGGCACAGGCCGGAGGGGAAGGCGATCGTGCCGTTCCCCTCCCAGCGATAGACCGAAAGCCGGTGCTCGAAATGCTTGCAAAGCTGCGTCATGTAGCGGAGCGCCAAGGGCGTCGCGATCGCAGCCTCGGAGCGCGCGGGGCGGGCCATCAGCTGCGCTCCACGGTCTGCGCCGCCTGATCGAGCGCGCGCGTCACGGCATCGACCTGAGCGTCGCTCAAGGGCCCGCGGGCAAGCCGCATGCGGAGCGCCAGGCGCAGATTGTGCATGGCGCGCACGATCTGCGGCGCGGGGCCGCCGCCGAGCGCCGAGCGGATCTCGCTCATGCGGGCGAACAGGGCCTCGACCGCCGCCTTGTTGGCGGCGAGCGCCGCCTCGCCCTCGGGCGTGATGGCGTAGAGCTTCTTGCCGCCCTCCTCGCTGACGCGGGTGTGGCCCATCTCCTCGAGCAGCGTCAGGGTCGGGTAGATCACGCCGGGGCTCGGGCTGTAGGCACCGCCGACGCGGTCCTCGATCTCCTTGATGATCTCGTAGCCGTGGCGCGGCTTTTCCGCAATCAGCCCGAGGAGCACGAGGCGCAGGTCGCCCTGGTCGAAGACCCTGCCGCGCCCGCCGCGCATATGGCGAAAACCCGGCTCGCCGCGCCGTCCGGCCCAGTCGCCGCGCATATGGCGGCGGCCTTGGCCGTTGTGGAACTTATGGAACAAGGGAACACTCTCCTTTTTAAGACTGCTATTAGATATATCTAATTGCAGTCGGAGTCAAGGGGTGTTTTGGCGACGGGGGTCAATGCCCGCCAAGTTGGCTCATTTCGGCGCGGAAAGGGTGGGCGGGGTAGGTGCCGAGGATCTTCACCTCGCGCGAGAAGAAGCGCAGTTCCTCGAAGGCGAGCGCGAGCGGGCGGTCCTCGGGCCGGCCGTCGACGTCGGCATAGAACTGCGTCGCGGTGAAGCGGCCCCCGACCATGTAGCTTTCGAGCTTGGTCATGTTGACGCCGTTCGTGGCGAACCCGCCCAGGGCTTTGTAGAGCGCTGCCGGCACGTTGCGGACGCGGAAGACGAAGGTGGTGATGGCGCGCGCGCAGTCCTTGGGCAGCGGCCGCGGCTCGCGCGCCATGACGAGGAAGCGCGTGGTGTTGTGCTCCTCGTCCTCGATGTTCGGGAGGAGCGAGACGAGGCCGTAGATCTGCCCCGCGAGCTCGGAGGCTATCACGGCGACCGTCTTGTCGCCGCGCCCGGCCAGCTCGGCCGCGGCGCCCGCGGTGTCGGCGTCGATGTGCGCCGTAAGGCCGAGCCTGCGGATGAGCACGCGGCATTGCGACAGGGCGTGGACGTGGCTGCGCACCGTCTTCAAGCCTTCAAGCGTGGCGCCCGGCAGCGCGAGCAGGTGATGGTTCACGCGCTGGAAATGCTCGGCGACGATGGTGAGGCCCGAGTCCGGCATCAGATGATGGATGTCGGCGACGCGGCCGGCGACCGAGTTCTCGATCGGCAGCATGGCGAGCGCGGCGCGCCCTTCGCGCACCGCCTGAATCGTGTCCTCGAACGTCTCACACGAGAGCGTCGCGAGATCGGGGTGAACCTCGCGGCAGGCTAGATCGGAATAGGCGCCGGGCGCGCCCTGAAATGCGATGGTGCGGGCCGGATCGGTGCTGGCGGTCATGGCGAAGCGATGAGCGCGCGGACGCGCGCGAGATCGGCCGGAGTATCGACACCGAGCGGCACGGTGTCAACGAGCGCCACGGCAATGCGCATGCCGGCTTCGAGCGCGCGCAATTGCTCGAGCCGCTCGCGCCGTTCGAGCGCGCTTTCGGGCAGTGCCACGAAGCGCGCGAGCGCTTCGCGGCGATAAGCGTAGATGCCGATATGGTGATAGAGCGGTCCGTCGCCCCACGGCACTGGCAGGCGGCTGAAATACAGAGCGCGCGCGATCCGCGCGCCCGGCGCGAACGCAGCCGCGACCTTGACGACGCTTTCGGCGCGCCGGTCCTCGTCGTTGTCGATCACGGCGGCGAGCGTCGCGATGTCGGTCTCCTTGTCGTCGAGCGCGCTGACCGCGGCGCGGATCGCGGCAGGCTCGATGAGCGGCAGGTCGCCTTGGAGATTGACGACGACGTCGTGGCGGCGCTCGGGATCGAGCGTCTCGACCGCCTCGAAAACGCGATCGGAGCCCGAGGGATGATCGGCGCGCGTGAGCACCGCCCGTCCACCCGCTGCTTCGATTGCGCGGATGATCTCGTCCTCGGCGCAGGCGACCACGACCGGCCCCGCGCCTGCCGCCAACGCCCGGCGCCAGACATGGACGATCATCGGCGCGCCAGCTATGTCGGCGAGCGGCTTGCCCGGAAGCCGCGTCGAGCGCATCCGCGCGGGAATGACGACGATCGCAGTCATACTCTCTCTTGCGGCGTTATGCCGCATCCAGTATCCCTCCCCCGCTTCAATCACATTTCGTTTGAGTTGTCAGCGAAAATTGGCTTCTCTCACGCTCGCTTCCGGGCATCGGGCGGGCCGCCAAGGCCGAGTTTCTTTTCGGGGGTGGCATGTCATTCGAGGCGAACAAAATCGCAGCGGCCATTTTGGTTGCGCTGATCGTGGCGATGGTTTCGGGCATCCTCGCCGACAAGCTCGTAGAGCCGAAAATGCTGGCGAAGAACGTGTACCAGGTCGCGGGCGCGCCCGAAGCAGCGGCGCCGGCGCAGGCGGCAGCAGCGCCCGCGGGACCTGAGCCGATCGAACCGCTCCTCGCAAAGGCGAGCGTCGCCGACGGCAAGAAGGACACCTTGGTGTGCCAGGCCTGCCACACCTTCGACAAGGGCGGGCCCAACCGCGTCGGCCCCAATCTCTACGGCGTGGTCGGCGACGAGATCGCGCACGACCGCGGCAATTATGATTTCTCCTCGGCGCTGAAGCAGGCCGGCGCGGGCAAGACCTGGACGGTCGACCTCCTGAACGGGTGGCTCTTCAAGCCGCAGGACTTCGCCAAGGGCACCAAGATGACGTTCGTCGGTCTGCCGAAGGCGCAGCAGCGCGCCGACGTCATCGCCTATCTCAATTCGCTGAGCGACAATCCGAAGCCGCTTGAGGCCGCGCCCGCGCCCGCCGCCGCGGCTGCACCCGCCGCCGCGGCCGCACCGGCGCCAACGGCGGCCCCGGCGCCGGCGCCTGCCGGCAAGTAGGGAATGGCGCGGGCGCCCGATCCTGTCGCGCCCGGGCACATCGCGCTCGCCCAGAAGCTTGCCGACGCCGCAGGTGCGATCGTCCGCCGCTATTTCCGCACGCCGGTCAAGGTTGACGACAAGCCCGACCTGACGCCCGTCACCATTGCCGACCGCGAGACCGAGCGCGCGATGCGCGCGCTCATCGCCGAGGCCTTTCCTACGCACGGCGTGATCGGCGAGGAGGAAGGGCGCGAGCGCGCGGACGCCGAATTCGTCTGGGTGCTCGACCCGATCGACGGCACCAAGAATTTCATCAGCGGCATTCCGATGTTCGGCACCCTCATCGCGCTGGTGCGGGCGGGGCGGCCGGTCCTGGGCGTGATCGACCAGCCGGTGCTGGGGGAGCGCTGGCTCGGCGCCGCGGGGCAGGCGACGACCCTCAACGGCAAGCCCGTGCGCACGCGCGCCTGCGCCGATCTCGCGAACGCGACGCTCTACGCGACCTCGCCCGACATGTTCTCGGGCGCCGATGCCGCGCCTTTCGCGCGGCTCCGGGCCCGCGTGAAACTCGCGCGCTATGGCGCCGATTGTTACGCCTACGCGCAGCTAGCCTCGGGTTTCATCGATCTCGTCGTCGAGTGCGACCTGAAGGTCTACGATTTCGCGGCCCTCGTGCCGGTGATCGAGGGCGCTGGCGGCGCGATCGCCGATTGGCAGGGGCGTGCGCTCGATCTCGGCTCCGGCGGCCGCGTCATCGCCTGCGGCGACCCGCAATTGCTCGACTCGGCGCGCGCCGCGCTCGTTTGATCCACGCCGCCCTTGCATTAGAGTCCGCGCCATGCGGAAAATCGCCTTGCTCGCGGCACTCGTCATCCTCGCGCCTGTCGCGCACGCCGCGGCGGAGCATGGTCTCTCGCTTTATGGCGCGCTGAAATACCCGCCCGACTTCAAGCATTTCGACTACGTCAATCCGGACGCGCCCAAGGGCGGCGCGGTGAAGTACGCGGCCATCGGCACGTTCGACACGCTCAATCCCTACACCCTGAAGGGCGTGCCGGCGGCGGGCGTGGGATTGATCTTCGACACGCTTCTGGCGCCGGCTGCGGACGATCCGACGGCAGCATACGGCCTCGTCGCCGAAAGCGTCGACGTGGCGCCCGACCACTTGTCGGTGCTCTACACGCTCCGGCCCGAGGCGCGCTTTCAGGACGGCACGAAGATCGCGCCCGAAGACGTGATCTGGACGTTCGACACGCTCAAGGCCAAGGGCCATCCGCGCTACCGCCTCTATTACGCCGACGTGCTGAAGGCCGAGAAGGAAGGCGAGCGCGGCGTGCGATTCACCTTCCGCAGCGCCGACAATCACGAGCTGCCGGAGATCGTGGGCGAGATGCCGGTGCTGTCGAAAGCCTATTGGGCAAAGCGCGATTTCGCCGAGACGACGCTGGACCCGCCCTTGGGCAGCGGTCCCTACAAGATCCAGTCGGTCGACCCCGGCCGCGCCATCACCTATGTGCGCGACCCGAACTACTGGGCCAAGGATCTGCCCGTCAATGTCGGGCGGAACAATTTCGGCACCATCCGCTACGACTATTACCGCGACCAGACGATCGCGCTCGAAGCCTTCAAGGCGGGGCAATACGACATCCGGATCGAAAACGTCGCGAAGAATTGGGCCGTGGGCTATGACGGGCCGGCGCTCCAGGCCGGGCTCATAAAGAAGGAGGAAATCCCGAACAAAGTGCCGGAGGGGATGCAGGCCTTCGTCTTCAACACAAGGAAGCCGATCTTTCAAGATGCGCGGGTGCGCCAGGCGCTGGGCTATCTGTTCGATTTCGAATGGGCCAACAAGAACCTGTTCTATGGCGCCTATACGCGCACGAAGAGCTATTTCTCGAATTCGGACCTCGCCTCTTCGGGCGTGCCGGATGCCGACGAGCTGAAGCTGTTCGAGCCGTTGAAGGGCGAGATTCCCGACGCGGTCTTCACGACGCCCTTTACGCTGCCGACGACCGACGGCACGGGCAATATCCGTGACAATCTGCGCGCGGCGCTGAAGCTTCTGGCGGCGGCCGGCTGGACCTTGAAGGACGAGCGGCTCGTCAACGCCGCGGGGCAACCCTTCACCTTCGAGTTCCTGCTCGTCCAGCCCGAATTCGAGCGCGTCGTGCTGCCGTTCGCGCAGAATCTGAAGCGCGCCGGCATCGCCATGAGCGTGCGCACGATCGACCCGGCGCAGTACGAAAACCGCATGCAGAATTTCGATTTCGACATGTCGGTCGCGGCTTGGGGCGAGTCGCTGTCGCCCGGGAACGAGCAGCGCGATTTCTGGGGCTCGAAGGCAGCGGACGAGCCGGGCAGCTTCAATCTCGCCGGCATCAAGAGCCCCGCAGTCGACCGGCTCATCGAGAACGTGATCCATGCCGACGGCCGCGCGAGCCTCCTCACCGCGACGCATGCGCTCGACCGGACGCTGCTCTACGGCTACTACGTCATTCCCAACTGGCACCTGACGTATTTCCGCGTCGCCCATTGGGCCAAGTTCGGCGAGCCGGCGCATCCGCCGCCGTATGCGCTCGATCTCGATGCGTGGTGGGTCGATCCCGCTCGCGCCGGGAACGTCGAGGCGAAGAAGAGCCAGGTTCAGCAGAAGTGACGCGCTGATGCTCGCCTACGCGGTTCGCCGCATCCTGCTCATGATCCCGACGCTCTTCGCCATCATCTTGGTGAATTTCGTGATCGTGCAGGCGGCGCCGGGCGGGCCGGTCGATCAGCTCATCGCCGAGCTGAAGGGCACGGCGGGCGGCACTCTGGCGCGCGTCTCGGGCGGCGGCGGCGAGCTCACCTCGACCGCGACCTCCGCCGATTTGACCCGCGGCGCGCGCGGGCTCGACCCCGAATTCATCAAGCAGATCCAGAAGCTCTACGGCTTCGACAAGCCGGCGCCCGAACGCTTCTGGCTGATGATGAAGAACTATCTCACCTTCAATTTCGGCAAGAGCTTCTATAGCGACCGGCCGGTCATCAAACTCATCGCCGACAAGCTCCCGGTGTCGGTGTCGCTGGGTCTGTGGACGACGCTCATCATCTATCTGATCTCGATCCCCTTGGGAATCCGCAAGGCGGTGCGCGACGGCAGCGCGTTCGATGTGTGGACGAGCGCGGTCGTGATCGTGGGCTATGCGATCCCAAGCTTCCTCTTCGCCATCCTGCTCATCGTCCTCTTCGCCGGCGGCAGCTATCTCTCGTGGTTTCCGCTGCGCGGGCTCACCTCCGACAACTGGGCGAGCTTCGACTGGCCACACCGCATCCTCGATTATTTCTGGCACATCGCGCTGCCGGTGCTGTCGCTCGTGATCGGCAGCTTCGCCGGCCTCACCATGCTGACCAAGAATTCGTTCCTGGAGGAGATCAACAAGCAATATGTCGTGACGGCGCGCGCGAAAGGCCTCGGCGAAAGCCGCGTCCTTTACGGCCACGTGTTCCGCAACGCGATGCTTTTGGTGATCGCGGGCTTTCCGGCGGCCTTCGTCTCGATCCTCTTCACCGGCGCGCTGCTGGTCGAGGTGATCTTCTCGCTCGACGGGCTCGGGCTGCTGGGCTTCCAGGCGGCGAT